>Ga0102590_1001959_pt1 | contig 26950 bp, 43 predicted proteins | sample AraplaMF_Col_mMF_FD_76859 | JGI IMG/M metagenome (GOLD analysis project Ga0102590, IMG submission 76859) | Arabidopsis root microbial communities from the University of North Carolina, USA - plate scrape MF_Col_mMF | ecosystem: Host-associated > Plants > Roots > Endosphere | place: USA... | reverse complement strand
GCGACCACGTAGCCCCCGGCGCAGCCTTGATATTCCACCCGGAGGCTTGCGGATTGACTGCCTCCCATGAGGGTGATGGCGCGGGATCGGCGGCCCAATCGCTCGGGCCGAACGGACAAGGCAGCCAATTGATGAAATCTCGCGAAAGTGCCGCCGCATTCCCGATCACGACATAGGAGGCGGCGCCTGCTGTTATCGACGTTGCAAGGTTCGCGTTAGCTGCACTGATCAGATACGCAGCGCCGATGGCGGGCAGTCTCGCCGAAAACGCTGCGGCGTTGCCGGTCACAAGATAGCCGGCGGCGCCGACGACGAATCGCGCCGAGAACAGCGTGGCCTTGCCCGATTCGGAAAAGACGCCCACAGACGCCGACAGCTTCGACACAAACACGGCCGGATTAGCCGTGATGGTGTAGCTCGTTCCGGCTGCAGGCTGCCGAATGGCGACCGTCACGGCGTTGCTGGTCAATGCAAAGCTTCCTGGAAGCGCCGCGAGCACAATGTTCGCTAAGCCAGGCTGCCCCATCTGCCCAAGGGCAAGCCGTCCGGTTGCATTGAAGCCGAGAAGGGACATTCAGAGCCCCGCTTATTGCGTGCAATACTCAGTGATGATGACGATGCCAGGCGCCCCGGCGCCGCCGTTGGCGGTCGCCGTAACATTGAACACGATCGCACCGCCACCACCGCCACCGTAGTTCGTCCCGGCCTTTCCGTTCGCGTTTGAGAACGAAGTAACACCGCCGCCGCCGCCGCCCATAACCGCATTCCCGCCAGCCCCAGAAGGGATAATGCTGGACGTCGAATTCCCGATTGATCCATCGCTTCCGGAGCCACCGGCCTGTGTAATGTCTCCGGTCCCTGCGATACCGCCAGCACCGCCCACGCCCAGCACGCCTGCTTGGCCATTGAGCCCGCCGGAACCGCCCTTTCCGATGCAAAGCGCGCCCACCGACGTGTCTCCGCCAGCGCCGCCCGTTGACGTGCCGCCAACCCCGCCGGCGCCGCCGGCCCCAATCGTCACGGTCTTTGACGCACCGATAGTCGCCGCAGTGGCATACAGACGCGAATAGCTGCCGGCGCCGCCACCACCGCCGCCATCGTTTCGGCCGACAACACCACTCACGCCACCGCCGCCGCCGCCCGCGCCCTGACACTCGATGACGCAATAAATCATCCCGACCGAAGGCGTGTAGGTTCCGCTCGCGGCGAAAACCTGCTTCTTGACGGTCCGCACCATCTGCAGATCCTCCGCGAGCGCGACAATCGCAACCTGCGGCGCCGCGGAGAAGTTGATTTTCGCAGTGGTGCCGGCCGAGTTGAAAAGCACGCTCGTTCGGGCGAACACGCCCGTTCCGGAATTGTAAGCCCCGAATCCGATTTCCCATTGCGAAAGGTCGTTGCTTTCGGCGCGATAGCTATAGGTCGCGCCGTTCACCGCGCCAGCGGCCGAGGGCGACTGATACCCCGTGACCGCGCTCGAATACGTCCAATCCGTCGTGCCGCCGGCAGTCGGATTGAAGCGGCAGACGTTGATGAATGAGGATGGCATGTGTCAGGTAATCGTCAGGATGCCGTTGGCCTGGTCGATATCGACCGTGAAGGTGTTGCCGTTGGTGAGCGTGAGCGGCGTACCGTAGTCCCACCATCCGATGAGCGGCTTTGTCGGCGACGTGAAATTGTAGAGAACGGCATATTGGAAAGGCCCGATATTGCCGCCGGCCGCCGTCCATGCCGGGTCGGTGCCGCCCACAAACTTGAACGTGCCCGAGGTCTGCGACCCGGTGATGGTCCCGACGCTGGCACCGCCGTTCGTGTAGCCGTTCGCGGTCGCGAGGTCCGCCGGCGTGTTGTAAACCGTATTCGACGCCGCCGGCGCCGTGTTCGTGAGATAGACCCTGTAAACGTGTGTCGTGCCGGTTTTCATATCGTGGAGTGCGTTCGCAACGTCGAGGACGAAGCAATTGAACTTGTTGAAATTCGCCATAGTGCGCTCTCGCTAGAACACGCGGCCGGCCACCCTCACGGTGAGCGGGCCGGCGTTGAATGCTGAAACGGTGCCGAGGTCGTTGAGTTCTTTGAGCGCCGAAGCGAAGCCAGAGCCCCACGTTGCGATTCGGCCATCCTGGTTGATGTACGGTGCCGCCTCGAGCAGCGATCCGTAAAGGTAGATATCGGGCGCGAGCGTGAGCAGCCAATTGGTGGCATCGGAGGCATCGGCAAGCGCGACGTTCTGCCGATAGACCATTTCCACCGTGTATATCCTCGCCGGCGTGGGTGCCAATTCGAGCTCATCGCCGAAAATGGTGAAATAGCGCGGCTGGCCCGGCACGTCCGCGGTCTCGGAGCGGTAAAGGTCCATCTGCGAATTTGATTTGAATTCCAGGAGCGGCTTTCCGCCGACATTGGTCAAGCGGATGCGACGCATCGACTGGAAGTCCGCCGGCAGCGCGATAAATTCCGGCTCACTCGCCTCGGGATCGGTCAACGCGGTAGCCCGCAATTCCATTTTCCGGTGGAAAAGGTTGCGGTTCACCTTCGATTCCAGAAGCTGGATGAACGTCGGAATGCGCGCGATCAAGGTGGTGTCCTGATCGCGCGCCAGATACTCGGTAATCGCCGCCTCAAGCGAGGCGCGGTCAGTGATCTTCACGCGATCTCCCGCGCCCAGCCAGAAACCAGCGCGGGCCTATCGGTGCGCAGATAGGTCCATTCCGGGTCTTGCAACTTGCGTTGCACGATCTCATCAAACTCGAGCGTGAAAAGCCGGAGCTTGGTATTGCCGCGCTTGTGCTCCTCATTGAGCCACTGCACATAGATAACGTTCGGGATGCGCGCGACGTGGCGGCCCCAATCGCCGCGCTGCTCCTCGCCGCGAGCCGCCTTGTTCCAATCAAGGATCGGCTCAACGTCTTGAACGTGCGCGATGCTGATATCGCGCCCGTTGCTGTCCAGGTGGATGCTTGCGTGAACGCCGGGGCGCATCAGGAGAGCTCCGTAACCCACAATGTGCCGGCGGTCGCCGTCACAAGGCCAGCGGTGGCGGCCTTGATTGCCGAGATACGCTGGCCAGGCGACACGATGACATATTCAACCGCGTTCGCCGGCAAGAATGGGTCCGCCGCGGTCGCGGTCTGCACGCCGTCGCCGATCTTGTAGTGGCACGCCGAGTTGGCGACCAGGCGGAGTTCATAAGTCCCCGCGGCGAATGCGTTGGTGATCCCCACGCTGGCGTCATACGCGATCGTTTGCGTGATCCCGTTACGCGAGGCGGGCTGTTTCGGAAAGAAACTCATGCGTCACCGGATCACAGCGTAGAAGTGCGCGGGGATCGTCGCCCCACCGCCGCCCGATGGCGTGAACGTCACCAAGTCGCCTTCGTTGACGGTGACAGGCGTATTCACCTCAACGCTGCCGATCGCGTTGGTGCCCCCCGTGAAACTGATTGTCGCGACCGTCGGGCCGCCGTTGATGGAAACCGCAACGCTGATCGTGCCGGTGGATGCGCCCTCCGAAACCGCAAAGGCGCGCTGCAGGTTGCCCTTGTGGATCGAGACCGTTGAGCCGGCCGCCGGACTGGCGCCGATCGAGGCGGTACGGGCGTAGACCGCGCTTTCGTGGAACGGACGATTAAGAGGAAGTACCATTTGAGCCTCCCAAAATTCTTGAAATGATCGCGGGCGGCCCGAAAGCCGCCCGCAGTTGGTTCAGAGGCTCACGCCGTGGTGTTGTCGAACACGCCACCCGACGCCTTCTCGTTGCGCGCAACCAGCGCGTATTCGGCCAAAATCTGCGCCCGATCGTTGTCGCCGGTTTTGGCGAGCGGGATGGAGATCATGTTGCGGCCGTTGAGGTACGCCACCGCCCACTTGTCCATTTCCAGAACAAGCACGTCACGCGGACGTGAAAACCGGTTGGCGACAACCTTGAGCTTGCCGAAATCCGATTCGTAGGCGTCAACCGACGCAACGATCTTCTTCGACTTCGTCTCCTCCATCGCAGTGGCCCGGCCGGTGAAGGTCGAAAACACCTGCTTGTTGAAGGCGCCGGTCATGATGGTTCCGGGCTTGCCGCCGTTGGTCCAAATCGACGCCAGAACGGCTTTCAGGCGCGCTTCGGTGAATGCGAGCTGCGTGCCATCGACGCGCGTACCAGCACCATCCGCAGTCGCGGGGTCGGCAGCGCCGCCAGCGGTACCCTTGGACGTGTTGGACTTGATCCAGGACAGCGCCGAGGCGGTGGTACGGCCCGTCGTGTTCGGAACTTCTGCGGCCTTGGCCTGGTTGGAGCCGACAAGGATGGTTTCCATGTCGCGCTTGAGCTCAAGGCCCTTCAACATCTCCTGGTAGGCCATTTCATTGTCGCGGCCGGCGTGGTCAACGGCCTGCTGAGTGCCTGAGACCTGGGCTACCTTGAACGAAATCTGGCACAGGTTGCCGAGACGAGCGGTCGGTGTGACGGTGTTGCTGGTCGGGTTGTCACCTTCCAACTGCGCATTGCTCGCCGTTGCCGGGGCCAGCGACTGCGTCTGCCATTCGTGGTTGACGGCAGTCGCCTTTTCTTTGTCCACGCCGGACATGAAGGGCGTATCGGTCGGATCGATACGATAGATCATGTCCGACAAGTCTTCGCGGTTGCCAACCGCGTTGTAGGTCTGAAAGGTATTGGCGGGAGTGGACATCTAGTCTTCCTTTGGGCTTTGGCTTACCGGCGGTTGGCCGCTCGCTGCGCCACACGAAGCGCAACGGCGTCATTGAGACTGCCGGAATTGGTGAGACGAGTGGTGAGGGCTTGGACGCGTTCGGCCTGAGCCGCGCCGACGGCGGGCTTCACACCGGGCCGCTGTACGGGCGGAACAGGTTTGGCAATCGCGGCCGCCCTCGCTGCCTGCAAATCCTGGTAGCGGATCGCGTTCACAAGAATGCGCTGCACGCGATGATCAAAAAGCGAAATCTTCTCGCCCTTGTCGTACGCGCCGAGCTCTTGCGCCGTGAAACCAACCTCTTGCAGAAGCGACACGGCCTTTTCCATGATCGCCGAAGCTTTCTTGCTGTCCCCGAGGTCGGGGATGTGCTCAACAGCCTTGGCGTTCTCCGCTGAACGGAATGCAGTCCACTCATCGGTCTTTGCCGTGGTGGCCCGCTCCTCTGCCTTTTTCGCCTCTTCGGTCGCCCACGCAAGTTCGCCTTGGTGGGCCTGCCAGAGGTTGAAGCGCAGCGGATCGGTTTGGGCCAATCGCGTGACATCCGCAGTCGTGCGGATATCCGGGAAATCGCGAAGCTGCTCCCTTTCGAGAACGGCAACCGCGGCCTTTACCTGCGCCTCATAGTGAGAGCGCGCCTGTTCCGCCGCCTGCTCCTTGGCCGCGAGGGCCTTGGAAGTGGTAGCGGCGTCGTTTTGGCTCTGTCGGATGGCCTTTTCGCGGGTCGTTTCGCGGGCTGCAATCTTCTCTTGCAGTGAGCGCGGCAACGCTGCCCATTCGGCATCTTCCTCTTTAGCCCAAGATTTCGGGCGGGCGATGGGCGGAAGCTTGTCGGCCTCCGGGTCGCTGCCGTCATCTTCGCCGGGAGCAGGGTTCTCACCCTGGGCGGCGTTGCCCTCATCGGACAATTGCGGATCGTCGCCGGAGGCAGCGGCCGTGTCGGCCGCGCCGTCATCGGCGGCGGGAGTGCTGGAATCGGCGGGCTCACTCTCGCCGCTGGCGGCGGGCTCGGGAGCCTTATTGCGCACGCTGGCCCAAGCGGCGGCGGCCTCGTTGTACGTCATCGGCGCGGCGCCGCCCGACGCGTTTTCGTCTAGGTGGATGCGCGGAGCGCCAAACGGCCGGGCCGTCATGGCAATGTGGCTGGCGCTTGCGCTGAATCGGTTGGTGGCGTCGTTCATGGTTGGCAGTGTCCCTGCTAAAAGATGCGTAAAAGTTTCTTGCGCTCCGCAACGTCGGCAATTTGCTTCAGATGGGCCTGCGCAAGCCTGCCGCTGGATGCGGCGGCGGAAAGGTGATCTTTCACCTTCCCCACGATGTTGATGGCGAGGAACAGCTTTTCCCGCCCTGCAACGTCATTGATGTTGGTTGACCGCCACGCGGTGGTATACGCGTCCTCGAGCGCCTTGAACGCCTCGGCCAGGAGTTCGTCCTTGAGCAGGACGTCGGCGCGAATGCCGCGTTCTACCGCCTTCTCGTCCTCACTGCTCATAGGCGGCCGACTCCCTCTCTTCGCGGGCCGCCTCGCGGTCCTCGCGCCTTGCCGTCATGTTGGCATCGTGGTTGTGCGCGGTCGCGATGATACCCAAGACGTCGCTCGCAAGCGAAGTTTGCTCCCGGCGTTGCGCGTGCTCATGCTCCCGGTGCGCGCTGTTGGCCTTCAAGGCGGCATCCAAAAGCTTAAGCTTGGCATCAATCTCCGCCTTGATGCGGGCGAGCTCCATTTCAGCCTGCAGCTTCACCTGTTGGTGGATGGCGTCATTTTGCGCCTTGCGAGCCTCGATCTGCGCCCGCGCCTGCGCCTCGGCGATATCCGCCTGTGACTGCGCCTGAATGGCCGCGGTTTTCGGATCGGGCTGCGGAGGTGGTGCCGGGTTGAGCAGTTGCCCGGTGGCAGGATCCTTCTCATCCGGGTTCTTGAAGAACTTATCCGGGCTCTTGTGGCCCATGATGCGCGCGAGCTCGGCGGCGGTGTTGTAGAGTTCTCGATCGCCGACAAGGTGGGTTTTGCCGGCCGCCACCAATTCCTTTTGCACGTTGGCGAGCGCCATGGTCTGCGCGAATTGCTGCGCCTTGCCGCCGGTGCCGAGGCCCACGTTTATGGTCATGTCATCGCGCGTGCGCCAGGCGCGCGGGTCAACCTCAACCCACGCCTTGCGGATTTTGACAGTCTGCGCCTTCTGTCCGTGCTTGCGGATCGTGGCGTGTAGCAGCGAAAACACGTCGCGGACGCCTTCGGCCATGATGCGGGCGAGCAGCTTGACGCGCATCTGCGACGCCGAAAAAACCTGTGCAACAGCGGTGGCAGACTGATTTTGCAGCGCGTTGGCGTCGATGCCCTGCGATTGCCGCGAAAGACCGGTGCGGGTTTCAAGTTCCGCGTCCAGGTGCTGCATCATCGGATAGATGGACGCCGTAACATCGGGCACCTTCTGCCAGTTGACGCCGCCGGGGGTCTTGGTTCGCACCACGCCGCCCGGGCGGCTCACCAAAAGGTCGTCAAGCGTATTCGGCCCGGCGTGCGCCTCGGCGACTTCCACTCGCGGGTTGTTGGCGAGATAGAGATTGTCCAGGCCGGACCGCTTGAGCGCGGTTTTCTCGCGCTGCGTCGGCATCACAAGATCGGCGACCGATCGCCCGAAAAAGCGATGCGTCATAGGAACCGGCGACGTCGCCGCAAACGGCATGGCGTCAAACGGCGTGATGCACTCCTGACCGTCACGGCGCAGGATTTCGCCCTTATCGCCGCCGGTTATGACCTGATACAGGCACGGGCGACCCCGCCCCTCGTAGTCCATCCGAACGTAATGCTCGGTGATCTTGACGTTACGGGTTGCGGTGTTGGTGTCGTCGCCACTGCGCGCGGCGTTCTCGTTCACCGTGTCGCGCTGTTGCGGCTCGAGGGACTGCCCGAGGTAGGACGTAAGCCCCTTGATCTGGTTTTCGTCAAAGCCCTCCGCGATCAAGTCGCCCTCGGTCTTGGTGACGACATCGTGGAAGCAATAGTTGCTGTCCCGAATCGACCGTGCGCCGCGCTCAATACCGAATTCCTCGGGCGGGACGCCCATGACGCGGGCCTGCGAAAGCTTGCGCGTGGTGACTATGGTCACGTCATGGAAGCGAGGAGCCACAAGAGGCGGCAAAACCTCGCCAGCGACGGCCGGAGGCGTGGCGGCGGGCAATTGAGCGGGCGCGGCGAGCTCGGGCGGCATTAGCTGGTTGCCTTTGACTTGATCGGAACGCCATCGCCGGCGTGCTCCGTATGCTCCACTATCTCAAGCGCGCCGTTCGATTCGGCGATGGCGTGCGCGAGGAGCGCAAATTGATCTTCGGAGAGGTCGTAATAGGTTTCGCGCTGCTCCTCCTCGCGCTCCTCCCACCAAACCTTGACGATGCCAACCTTTGAAAGCAGCGCGTCCTTGATGAAGCTGTACAGCACCATGAAGCCGGGATTTTGCTGCATGAACACATGGTTCACGTAGTCGGTTTCCTGTTGCGCGGCCTCCTCATCATCCGGCCCAACCGCTTCGAACTGCACCACCTCGTCAGCGCCGGCGAAAATATCCATGAGGGCCGGCATCAGACCCTCAATCGTGTCCGAAACGTCGGTGGAGACGGCTTCCGATCGGCCCTCGCCGGCCGGCATGTCCTTGCGCATGTCGCCAAGGTAGTAATCCATTGCGTCGGCGCGATCCTCGGCGAGCTTCGCCGCGGACATTGACGCAAGAGCGTCGGCGCGTTGGGCGCCGACGATCGATTGCACTTCTGAAAGGGGTATTCTTGCCATTCTTAGAGTTACGTGACCCTCAAACGGTTGCGGATGTGTTTCCTGCCTCAGTGGGTTGCGGCTCGCCCGTCACGAAATGCGGGAATTCAGCATAGGGCTGGCCCTCGGGCGCTTCGTCGCCGGGCTGGCGCAGGATCACATCCACCCGTGGACGCGCAACGCCCCGCGGATCGAACACGACCAGGTGGACCATGCGGCTGTTCTTGACGTAGGTGACGATTGCCGCGAGAGGCTGGCCCGGCCCAGCCAGGTTTTCGGAGACGTGCGGCCGATACCAAAGCGGATAGCTGACTTGCGGCGCCATCTCCCGCGGACCGAAACTAACTTCGCCGCTGCCGGCCTTCGCCGCCTCGTCGTTGCCGGTGGTGGCCGCCGGACCGTGCTGGCTTCCGGTCTGCGCGCCGCCTGCGTTGTGGTGCTTGCTCATGTCTCGCTTTCGTTCTGGATGATGCCGGGAGCCGCCCGGCGCGGTAGCGTAAATTGTGCATCATTGTCGCCGCGCACGCGGCCGGATCGGTAATAGCCGCCGAAGGCAATCACCGATTCGCCCTGCATCGCCATGAAGGTGAGCCCCGGCGCGTGGGCCCAAACCGAGCGCATCGCGCGCGACCACTGACGGTTAAAGCTTTCACTCATTGCTCGAGGGTGTCCCAAACCGTGATGGCCAGGAGGCCGAGCAGCGCAAGCGCTATGAGGTACGCTGTCACGTCGCTATCAGGCCGCTAGCGCTACGCTTGCAACGGCGTCGGCATCGTGGACCAATTTCGGAACCGGCCGCAGCTTTACCGATACTTCGCCAAGCACAATCCGGAGGCCCATGCGTTTGGAAATGAGCAGTCTGGCCCGGTCCATGTCAGCCGGGTTCTGCCAAAGGGTCGCTTCTATTTCCGATGTTGTGATATCGATCTCGCGATTGATGTTGCCGGTTTCGGTTTTCGTCATCGCCATCCTTTCTCTGCGTATCTGAGGGGCCGGTTGAAATTGGCTGATGACGCGGGCGCTTCGTATGAGATCGCCATCAACCCGAAGGAATCGGCGGCGTGGCTGGACCAATCGTGTTCAGGTCCAAGGCCGATGTTGCGCGCTTCGTCCTTGCGTTCGTGGTAGAAGCCGAGCGCGTCGCGGCCGGCTTCTGTGTTCTGTTCGTGGAAACGGAATTTCGGGGAGAGACGTCGGACCGCCTCAATCCTCATCGCGGCGGCGCCGCGGCCCTGGTTCGGGATCGAGGTGACTTCAAATCCGGCTTCGCGGAGATGGTCCTCATAGCGCTTGCCGGTGACGTTGTTGGCGGCGATGCCGTCGTGCGGCAGGTGGAGATGGGCCGGCCCGTAGCCGCGCTTGCGCAACCATGCGACGTGAGTAGCGAGTACCTGTCCGGACGCTTCGTAATAGTCCAGAACGCGGATTTCATCGCCGACGAATTGGACAATCCAGATGGTGAAGGCGTCAGCGTTGGCCCCCGCGCCGCCAATGTCGATATAGGCACGCAGCGGCAATAGAGGATCCGCAGCGAGGTTCGGCACGATACGGCCTTGTTGCCGCGCCTGGGCGAGCACGCCGGCGAAGTATGCGCCTTCGAAAGCCTTGGCGTAGTCGCCCTCCCAAGTGTGTTCGTAGCGCTCGGGATACAGCGAGAGGTCAAGCTGCCGCTCCTCCTCGAGTTCTTTGGGAAACCACGGGTTATCCTGCCAGTTGGCGCGGATTACGATGGCATTGTGCGGCTTGCGGGCGCGCAGGAAATCGTCAATAGCATCCGACTTACGCCGAGGGTTCCACGACGCCCACAATTCGGAGCCAGAGGCACGAATGGTCGGGCGGAGCAGCGCCAGCGAGCGCGCCGAGAGTGACTGCGCCTCATCAATCCAAGCCCGCTTGAAGCCTTCAAGCGACTTGATCGATTCGGCCGTGTGATCCTGCATGCCCTGGAAGATGATAAGCCCGTCGCCGGGCGTTTCGATCCGATCGCGCCAGATGCGGAATTCAGAGCCGAGGCCCATTTCCTCAATCTTGTTCTCAACGAGCCGCTTGGACGATTGCGCCAAGGTGCGCTGCACTTCGCGGATGCAGACCGAAAGCAGGCCCTCGCCGCCGCTCTCGCCAGGCGCCCGAACGCTGTCCTCAACGAGGAGTTCACCGAAGAAATGCGATTTGCCCGAGCCGCGGCCACCCCACACGCCTTTGTAGCGCGCCGGCACAAGCAGCGGTTGGAACACTTCGGCGGTGTGCAGACGAAGCGTGGTCAATCGTGCTCCACAACGCCGTCCAAGGCGACCAATTCGCTATGACCACCTGGCGCTGCGCCGCTGCCGGCGCATGTCGGGCACTCATCGGTTGCGGCCTCGCCAAGTTTCGGCGGCCGGATTTCGCCGGTGAGGCTTAAGACCACTTCCCCATGGCCGTGGCAGGTGTCGCAGTGCGGCGTCATGCGCCTTCCAGGAAAGCGAGCCGGCGCTCGCGGAGCGCTTCCGCGGCACCGGTGGGCGCGAGCGGCGGCGCATCATTGACCACCGGCACGCCGTCCGCATCGTCGCCACGCTCGAGCGCAGCGCGAATGGCGGCCTTGCTGGCGCGGTCGATGCGCCAGCCCTCGCCCCATTGCGTAATGATCTTGATTTCGGGTTGCCCGGTTTCCTCGGCATGCTTTCTCAGGCTCTTCCGCAACCTACAGAATTGAACGTCAAGTATCTTCTCCTCAGGCCACTCGCATTCGGGCCGCCCGCCGTACAGGACGGTATAGAGCCCATCACGCGTCACGAAATCGCGCGTGTAGAGCATGCCGAGCATTTGGGCGTGTAGCGGCTCGAGGCCGTAGAGGCTACGCAGTTTGCCGGTGAGGGTCCGGTAAATGCCAAGCGCCTCCTCAAGCTGCGCGATGCGGTCAAGCAGCGCCTGTTCCCTATTCCCCATCATTCCATTGCCTCCATATCGTCGCCGATCCGTCATCAGCGACGCAGGACAAACGGCAGGACTTCGACCGCGAAAACCGCGACCACATAGCAGACCGCCCATGCCGGCTTGTCGGCGAGCATGGCAAGGCCGGAGCCAACCGCGAGAGTTGCGGCAACAGCATGAACATTCAGCATCGTTCCATCCTTCTCTTGCGCCGCGCTTGCGGCTTGCTAGCGAAGCGCTAGCGGCTACACGATCCACACGCGAAACGAATATCTGCGGCCGCGATCGTCGGGCCGGCCGCGGCTGCGTCCACCATCGCGCGCACGCCAGCGGCGTCGGCGCCGTAGCGCCTCACCACGTCAACGAATTCTTCAACGTCGTGGCCGCGGATGGCGTAGGCCGGGCCGCCCTGCGTCCACTTCGGAACGCCGTAGGCGTCGCGCTCTTGGCCGCAGTGACTCAATTCATGTTCGACCAGGGCGCAGAATTCCGCGTCGCTCGCCTTGTCGGCATAGGGCGCGAATAGCGTGATGAGGAAATCCGGGACCTCGCCGAACCAGGCTTCAAGCTGCTGTTTCACCCGGCCGCGCTGCCACTTGCCGAAGCCGCCTGAGTTCTTGCAGAGCTCGGCTTGGCCCACGACGCTACGCCCCTGCTTACCGTTCTCTAGCGACGTCCAGAGCACGCCGATTCGAGCGTCGCGCAAATGCTCATACGCCGGGTTCTCAAGGATCGCGCCTTCCGCAATGAAGGTGGAGAACATGAATTCCGCCACGTCGGGCGCGGGCCAGAACGGGACAGCGGAAACATCCTGCTCCACAAGATCAATCGGAGGGTGCGGCCGGCGCTCACTGATGACGGCGGGAAACATCAGGTTTCCTCGCCTTCATCATCCGCGGCAGCCGGCTCCGCGCCCTCCCCCGCCTTCACAATCACGCGTTCGATGCGGCTCACCATCCGGAAGGGAGCATCAGGGTCCGCGTTCTCGATTGCTTGGGCTGGCTTCCCGTCCAGGCGATCGGCAATGAACCCGATTGCGCCCATGTCGCCCTTGCGCGCACGGTCGATCGCCTTCCGCGCCATATCGCGTAGCGCCTTGTGGTCGGGGCCGATCTCCCGAAGCTCCATTTCAAGCGCTTCCCGAAACATCTTGTGCTTCGGACGCCCGCCGGGGTTGCCTGACTTGCCCTTCTCGAATGGCATTGTTCTGAAACGTTACGTTGTTGACGGGAAACGCGGATTATTCGGCTTGTTCCGAGCCAAGGTCATTGCTGATCTGCCCGAGCTCGGCCAAGACGTCGGCAGCTTCGCTCTCAATGGTCGCGGCCATCTGCCCCGTTACGTGACGCGTCGCGGTCTTGGCGTCGTGCAGCTTGCTCACGGCGTCGCTGACCCTTGCGAGCCCTTCGGCGCGTGCCTGGGCAACACCTTCGCGGGCTTCGTCCATCATGGCTCTGATGCTGGCGGCGAAGCTGCCGGACGCTGGCTTGCTCATGGTGCTGGCTTTCGGGCTGGGCTGCCGAGGCGCAGCGGCGACGGCGTTAACGGTCGGGATGAGTGCAGCCGAGGAGTGGGCAGGCGCTGCGTTGTCCTCAATCGAGGTAGCCGCCTGCCCTTCTCTCTCCACGGGCATGGTGTTGGTTGCGGGCGAGGCCGAATCCCCCAACGCCTCGCCCGCTATTGCCGGATCGGGCGCAGCGGTCACAACAACCGCTCGCACCGGAGAGCCGGCCGGTAACTGTGCAACAGCGTCGCAAGACAGCGCGGCGCGAATGGCCTGTTCCGCCTCAAGTATGGTGGCGGCCTCATCAACGCCTACGATGCGACCCGCGATCTCGAACACTTGGCGCCCGCCGAGATGCTGCATCGTCATGGCCGAAGCGCCTGGAACGTCGCTGAAGCGCGCGCGAATGTCTTGAATGCTCATGGGCTATGATGAGCCGTGATTTGCCCTAACTAAACAATTGGGCAGGAACGATAGCTGTGGGCGAGTGTGTGGATGCGTCGCCGCTTAGTTGTGGGCAACGCCCTTGAAGCGGTGAACGGTCATGCGGCCTCAGGAGCGGGTTGCCGCTTGCGGCCATCCGGCCCGAGGCCGTGCTTTGCCAGCAATTCCGGCGGCGCCTTTGAAACGTCGTTAATCGGCGAGTAGCGAGACCACATGCCGAGTCGGGCAAACATCTCCACGGCCTGGTCAAGAGAAAGCTTGCCTTGATCGCCGCTAGTTTCGCTTTGCAGGAAGGCAACTGCCGCGTGATCGCTCCACCTCTGTTGATTGAGCCACGTCACCACCTGGGGGACAAAGCGCGTGCCGATGTTGCCCCGCCTGCCTTCCGCCTCCGCCCACTTCTTCGCCTCAGCAATCAAAAACTCCGGATCAAGGCCGGTTTTGACCAGGGCGCTAAATCGCGTTTCGGCCGGCTTGCGCGGGTTCGGTCCATCGCGTCGGGGGCATTCCCTCCAAAACTCATCGAATCGAGAAGGCGTACGCTCCGGGCGATTTTTCGCCCGAGATTCTTTCTCTCCCTCTGTCTCTCCCTCTGTCTTTGGTGCATTCGGCGTTTTGCAATCTGCTAGCGCGCCGCTATCGGGCTCATCGGTGACAAAGAAGCCCTTATCCAACAGAGGTTTGAGCGCTGCCATGAAGTCAGCATCCGACATACGAAGGCGAAACGCGATGTCCTCGAATGACGCCGTGATCGTGCCTTCATCAAACTCGGCGGCATAGAGCCACAACATCGGCGCTAGCGCCCTGCTAGCAACTGGCAAGCGCAGGAATTCGATGTTGTCCAATAATATCCGGTGCAGCTTGATCCAGGGCGGACGCCGTTCCTTGTAGTGCTGAAACGATTTCCATTCTTTCGGCGTGATGCTCACGGCTTGCTTTCCTGCTCGAGGAGAATTCTTTGCGTGCTCGGGACGGCGAACGGTACGCAGGCGATGCGGTCGCGGCCCGCCATCTGGTCGGCGAGCGCGCGGGTCTGCCACACGGAGCCCATAGCGCCGTTTAGGGAGCGGTAGACGTTCGCGTGCGCCTCTTGCTCGCGGCCTTCGTAAAACAGACGGGCGACGCCCGGAGCGCCGATGGCGGGCCCCCAAATGTACCAGGCATGATCTTCAGTGCCTTCGTGCTCGCCTTCAAACCAGCGGATGCGATCGGTGAGCGCGATCTTTGCGACAAAGCGCGGGTTGTTCGCGAACAGATCGGCGCGCGTGTTGCCGAAGTCGAATTTTGCTGTGAGGAGGAGCGCCACGACGCCCGGGCAGCGTTGCAGCGCCAGGCGGGCAAACTTCACCGCGAGGCGGTTGCCCGGGCCATAGGGCGGGTTTGTAAAGATCGCATCACAGAAGCGCGGCGGCACCACGGCCGATTCGTCCAGGAAGTCGAAGAAGAACGAATGCGGCCGGTCCCATCGATACGGCGCAATATCGCTTGTGATGACGTCGAACCCGGCCGCGCTGAGAACGTCCGACATACAGTGGCCGCCTGCGGCGGGCTCCCACACGATCGCGCCAGCCGGCAGGTACCTTCCGAACACCCTTAGCAGCGCCAAGGTGGGCCACGCCTCGCGAGTTTGATACGCGTCATTCGGGATCGCTGCGAATTTGGAACGGACAACCGTCAACCTTGGCGCTCCTGGTCGCGCAGCAAGGCCAACCGATTAGCCACGTCGCTTTCGCGCACGTTGAGACGCTTGGCGATTTCGTATGTGTCCAGCCTCTGCGCCCCGCGGAACAGTGCGAGTATAACCGCGTCATTGACGCGGCTTCGCGGCGGCGTCGGCTCTATAGTGTCGGTTGCCAGCGTCATGCTTCCATCCTCCGGGGCTCAAAAAACTCATCCGCCTCGGGATGGCGGTTGATGAACCAGCGCGCGAGCAGCGCGGTCCAGTTGTTGTTGCATTTGAAGGTTCTGACGCCCCGTTCCACCTGGAAGTGCCAGCGGATGCGATGCAGGATCGCGTCTGCCGAATGCCGCTTGAAGCCGATGCCGATCAATTCCAGCGTGATCCGCTCAAAGTGCTGCGCTACATCGACGGGAACGCCCGAGGGCGGAATGATCGGCCGAGCCACCGGCGGCGGCGTCCAATCGAAAAGCGGCGCGCCTCTCTGCATCAACCGCCAAGCAGTTCGGGAGAAGGCAGCGCCGCGGCCACCGAGACATCGGGGATTGCGGCGCCGAGGTCTGTGGCCATCTCCGCGTAAACCCTCATGATGCCGACGCGTAATTCTTGATCGTTAGCCAGCTTCGCCGGGGCGACGCGCCAGGCGTGCAGCGCCGTCGTGTGATCGCGCCCGCCGAACTTGAGGCCGATCGCTGGATAGCTGGCCCGCGTCAGTTCCTTGCAAAGCCACATGGCGCACTGCCTGACCTTCACGACGTCTGCAGTGCGCCTCGCCGATGTGAGGTCAATTTTGGACATCTTGAATTCGCGGCAGACTGCATCAATGATGCGCGAGCATGTGACCGCCTGCTTTTCGCCAAAAAACTCAACAACGGCCGGATGTTCGCCGACGAACTCTACAGCGGTGCCTACTATGAGGGCCTGACCCGCGCGCCCATCCACAGCTTGCGAGCGCCCTGCCGAGTCCACCGCTCGGAGCGGACACCCGAGCTGTTCGACGGCCGCCGCCATCTTTGATTGCTTCAGCCTCTCGGCTGCGGCGGCGATATGTTCGTGAAACGCGGCTCGGCGAGCATTGAACTTGCGTTCCGATGCGGTTGGTTCTCGGCGGGGCAAAGTCATTGCGCGCCCCCGAACATCTCAGCCGGCCCGATCGATTCCGCCCAAGAGGCGAGCAACGCGCTCAAGGCGAGCAATGTCCGCGCGATAAATGTCCGAGCCCTGTAACCTCTGTGCTGCATCAAGTCCCCCGGCTAGTGACTGAAATTTGTCCGCTAAAGCCCTCGCCTCTTTGCGAGCGCTGATGAGTTCCGCTGCCCGTCGCACGTCGCGCGCCGCGTGGTGCTCCGGATCGTCTATTTCGCGGTACCAAAGCGCCTTCACCGTCCGGCGCGTGACGGTCTGCTTTGCGGTGCCGAGCGCTTCCTTGACCGCGCCCGGCACCTTCCCCAGCCAGCTTTCGCGTGTGTCCCCCCATTCTCTCGCACCCGCGACAATCGAAATTTCCTTACGCATCACTCACCTCCGGAAAACTTCTCCGATCACCGGAAAGCTTCTCCAACAATTGGAAAACCGATGACGTCGAATCGCTTCATGAAAAACGCTGATGACGACAACGACGAGTTCCCCTTCCAATCCCTCGCCGCGATCACGGCGAAGCTGCTACAGGCTCAAAAGACAGAAGATAGCGAAGCACCCGGCGGACGATCCGGCGGCGCACAACAGGATCACGGCGGCGCCGACCACACTCAGGACAATGAGCGCTGCGAGAGCGAGCCAGAACAGCACCGTCAATATGTCGATCAGCGCTTGCGCGAGATTGCCGCGTTCGAGGCGCGGGCCCGCGGCGCGCGGAAACGACGATGAAACGTTTCGCATCAGGCGGCGACCTCGACAGATGACGGTGGACGCTCAATACCAGCAGGCCACTTGGCTCCAGCAGGCCAATTTTTTGAAAGCCAATGCAAAACCTCGTCGTACTTGCGTATCGTGAAGGTGCGGCCATCCTCATTGAGGTTGCTGAAAAACCTCCAGTCACCAGCAGCAAGGCGGCCAAGTGTAGAAATCCCAATTTTGCGCGCCTCCACATAGGCAGTCGCACAGACAATAAGATTTCTACGAAGCTCGGTTTCCATGAGAAACCATTTAGTCGGATTTTTCCGACTTTGCAAGCAAAAAAGTCGGAAACATCCCATTCGCCAACAGCCTGGAAAAGTCGGATAAATCCGTCATGGCGATTAACGAGCTACGTCAACGGGTTGAGCGAAGGTTGCGAGAACTGAACAAGGGAGCCGTTGAGGCTGCCTTGTCGGTGCCCGGCCTTGAGCGCAACTACATTCGTGATCTTATCGAGGGTAAGAAGAGATCCTTTTCACAAACTAAGGCGCCGCTAGTGGCGCAAGCCCTCCATTGGAGCTTGGCTGATCTACAGGGGCAAATGCGCGCCCATGACGTTACGACCGCCACCGTGGCGAGCATCCCGCTTTTGGATAAGGTAGCGGCGGGTAAACTCCGATCGTCCACCTCTCAAATTCCAATCGAGGATGTTCCGCTCCTCGCTTTCGCTGATTTAGGACGGGGCGAGTTCTTCGCTCTGACAGTTGAAGGCGACTCTATGGATCGGATTTCGCCGGACGGTTCGGTTATCGTCGTAAACCAGGCCGACCGTACCTTGGTTTCCGGCAAACCCTATGTGATCTCACGTCGTGGCGAGGCGACTTTTAAGCTTTGGCGATCAGACCCGCCTAGATTCGCGCCCTACTCCACTAATCCGACCCATGAACCGGTCTATGTGAAAAGCAAGGCTGAAGCTGAAAAAATGGTTGTCGGCCGCGTCAAGCGAACCGTGCTTGATCTGTAGAAATCGTGTGGGGTTGAAGGGAATATGCCGGAACAACCAATTTGGCCCCTCGTCCCTGGGGAGACGATAGTTCGCAAGGACCTTCATCTTAGGTTTGGCGGCAGAAAACAGGGCGGTATTGGACCGTCCCTGCAAAGTCCCAATGTCTTCCTGTTTTCCGATCAGGAAGTCGGCAAGCGCCACGGCTATATAGACGATTGGAAGCCGGACGGGTGTTACCACTACACCGGAGAGGGACAAAAAGGCGACCAGCGCATGCGGTCGGGAAATCTGGCGATCCTGGAACACAGAAAATCGGGTCGCCATTTGCGGCTATTTCGCGGAGTCGGCGGCACGGTCACTTATGTTGGCGAGTTTGCTATTGCCGAGAAGCTCCCCTTCTACACCGATGACGCGCCGGAGACTGGAGATGGCCCCTTAAGAAGCGTAATCGTATTTCGGCTACGACCGATTGGTATTGAACCGCCCCTTGGATCAAACAGCCCCGCCCTACCCATAATCGACACAGTACATGAGGTTGACCGCGAGGATTCCAACTCGGAAAAATTTTTCGTAAATCCGAGTCGTGAGCCTTATGAAGCGGAGAAAGTCGAAGCGATCCTTGTCGGAGAATTTTGCGAGTTTCTACGCCGAACCGAAGGCGTTGAAGCCCGGCGGCTGAGGATTACGCCTGTGGGCGAAGCTAAGCCTTTGTTCTGCGATCTCTATATCAAAAGCAAAAAGCTCCTAATTGAAGCTAAAGGGACCGTTGAGCGCGGGTCCATACGAATGGCCATTGGTCAATTAATTGATTACAGCCGATTTGCGGAGGTCGAGCATAGAGCGCTCCTGCTTCCATCAGCGCCCAGGCAAGACCTACTTCATCTAATCCGTACGGCCAACATGGGCTTGTATTACAAGAGTGAGGCCGGTTTTTCATTCATAGCCCCCTAGCCCGCCAAACCCTCGCAGGCGGAGAGCATTCGGCAAGCCTTCAGGCAGCCGAGCTCAATTTTTACGTGTACTAGTCTAACTTTCCGTGAAAGTCGGATTTTTCCTACTTTTCGTTGACAGTCGGATTTTTCCGACTTAGTATCCCCTTCATCAACTGAGGGGGCCACGATGTCCTACTACGCTGCAAACCCGCACTACGCTCCCAACGATTTTAGCGAGGAAACCGAACGCCGCGAGCGCGCCGAGGCCGAGGCGAGCCGCTGGTTTAATGACCTCGCCGGCCCACAGATCGGCCGCCACCGCGAGAGGATGGAAGTTGCCCGCGCCTACAAAGGCGCACCGCGTTGGGATCGCGAGAAGGCCGCCGCGGATCGTGAGTTTGCAGAGACCACCGCTGACGCCGCGCGCATCGCCGAAATGGTCATGTCCGACATGATGGCAACTGGCGAAGTCACCGAGGCCACGTCCTACGCCTTCGACGAAGTAATGACGCGCCAGGTTATGGCGCAGGCCGCGGAGTAGCTGACGATGGATACTCGCAAAAAAATGTTGGAGCGCGTCAAGGCACTTCTGGCCAAGACAATGGCCAACGGCTGCACCGAGGGCGAGGCAATGGCTGCACTCGACAAGGCTCGCGAGTTGATGGCCGCCTACGAGATCGAGGAAAGCGACCTCATCCCGGACGATGAAAAAGCCCGCATCCACCCCACCGGATATGACGACCCCTACGGCATCAAGAAGAAGATCGCCTATGCCGTCCAGAAATTCACCCGATGCCGCGGGTGGGTCAGCTCACGAACCGGCGTCACGTTCTGCGGCCTCGACAGCGATGTTGAGTTTGCCGCATGGCTTATCGACACACTATCGCAATTCGTGCAGCGCGAATTGAAGGCTTTCCGCGCGGCGGAGAAGCGCAAAGGGCGCCCGACGCCGCGCATCGTCTCGTCCAGCTTTGCATTTGGTGCGGCCCAGCGCATCAGCGCCCGACTGATGGCGCTGTCCCCCGCCGAGCAGCTCGGGCGCGGCTTGGTGATATCCCGCAATGCGCTGATTGACGCCGCGATGAATGAAGCCGGTATCGAGGTTTCCAAGGGCCGCGCTTACCGACCGAGAGTTCTTGGCAACGCGTATGCGGCCGGACAGTCCGCAGGTGACCGAGCATCATTCGGACGGCCTGTGCAGTCGGGCGGCGCCTTGAGGCTAGGCCGATGAAGCGCTTTTTCAACCAGCTCGACGTGACCGACGTCCGCGACCTCGTTGTGATCGCCCTGTTTATCGGAACGCTCGCGATCGGCGCCGCGCTTGGCACCGGCGCCTAGCCCCTCCCCACCGAAAAGGAAGAAGAGCCAATGACCGCTGTCGACCCGAAATTGCGCGAAGCCGCCAGCCAGGAAGCCCGCGCGCGCCGCGTCGAGATGTACGCCGATTGGCTCGCCCACGACGCGGACGGCTTGGCGTTCGCCCTCGCCTATCCCGCCAACGTGCCGTTCCCGCATTCGACCGCGATCTTAGCGGAAGTTCGCGCGCTGGTCGCTCTCACCCTTTCCCGGCTCGAAAAGGCGATTGAAACCGACCGCGCCGCCCACGCCCAACAGGAGCCCGCATGATGACCGAAGCTGCCACCCTTCCCTCTGAGAATTTGAAACCCATTGCCATCCGCAAGCGGCGTGCGCCGGCGCCGAGCGCACAGCGCGACATGCAGATGGAAATGGCCGCCGCTTCGGCGCTCAAGGAGCAGCTTGTTGCGCTGTTCGGCGAGGATGACGATTCGGAGCTCTTGCGCGACACGATCGAGGGACAAACCGACCTCCTCGAAATGGTGGACCGCGTTCTGGAGCAGATGACGCGAGACCGTGAAATGATCGCGGGCATTGAGGAGATGGCCGCAAAGCGCGAGATGCGCAAAAAGCGGCTCAAAGATCGCTGCGGCGCGGTGGAAACCATGCTGCTCGGCGTGCTGGAAATCCTCGGCGAGCGCCGCATCGAACGGCCGCTGGCGCTGATCTACACCCGGAAAAATCCGGATAAGGCCGTCATCACGGACGAAGCCTTGATCCCGGCCGCCTATTTCACGCAGCCGGAGCCGTCGTTGAGCAAGCCCGATCTTCTGCGCGCGCTCAAGGATCACCGCGACACCCTGGACAGCAAGCTTTTCGAAATCGCCGACCGCGTGAAGTCCGGCGAAATGTCGGACGCCGACGCCAACCAGGCGCGCGAACGCATCATTGTCGCCTTTCCGCCCATTCCCGGCGCCGAACTCGAGCCGGGCGGCACCGGCATCACCGTGAAGTGGAGCTAAGCCCATGAACCTCGCCGTTTCCTCATCCTCCTTCACCACTGCCGGATGGTGGCAAGAGCCAAGGTCCATCGCCCTGGTTAAGCGCACCTACGCGCGCGATACCAACCATGACGAATTTGAGATTTTCGTTCGGCTCTGCCGGGAGCTCCGTTTGTCGCCGATCAAGCGGCAGGTTTACGCCTTCGTTTTCAACAAGAGTGACCCGAACGCCCGCCAACTCTCGCTTGTGGTCGGCATCGACGGCGCACGCTCGATCGCGGCGCGAACCCACAATTACCAGCCGGACGAAGCGCCGCCCGAATGGGAAATCAGTGAAGAGGCCAAGAACCCTCTCACCAACCCGCACGGCATCGTTTCCTGTACGGTCGGCGTATACCACCGGCCGACGCCGAAAGACCCGTTCCGCAGGATCGTCGGCAAGGTGTTTTGGGACGAATTCGCGCCGATCGTGAAGGCTGCCGACCAGGACGCCTATGAGTGGGTTGGGACCGGCGAAATCATCCCCGAGGGCCAGAAGAACGCTGGACGCGAGCGGCAGCGACGGCAACTCCGGCCCGGCGCCGAGGCGCGAGTTTCCGAACGTCTTGACCCGAAGAAACCGCAGTGGGCGAAGCAAGGCCGCAACCTCATTGCGAAGTGCGCCGAAATGCAGGCCCTGCGCAAGGGCTGGCCCGAAGATTTGGCAACCCTCAATGTCGAGGAGGAGACCGACCGCCACGCGTCCATCATCGACGCCGATTACTCGGAAGTCATTGAGCAGGCCGAAGCCGCAGACAGACTCGCCCGGATCGGCGGCCCGGCCATGTTCGCCTGCTTCGATGACGCGGGTACGCTCGAAACGGTTCCCGTTGGGAAATTCGCCGATCGCGTCATTGAGCACACCGCGGCGATGGCGCCTGCTGACGTGCTTACCTTCATGGACCGCAACCGCGTGGGGCTGCAAGCCTTCTGGGCCCACAACAAAACCGACGCGCTGGCGCTGAAAAGGATCCTCGAACAACGCGCACAGGTGCCGGCATGACGATGGCAACGGCAACAGCGCTGCGGCCTCGCGTGTGGTCTCCTGCGGATTGGCAATGTCCGGGCTGTGATGGCACCGGCAAGCTGCATCCGAATTGCGAGCCCTGTGACGGGCTCGGCTGGGTCGCCAAGGAATGCGGACCAGGCAGCACCGAATGCCCCGCGTGCGGCGGAGAGAAGTGCCCCGACTGCGACGGATCGGGAGAGTTGCCATGAGCAAGTTGGTGAAGCGATGACTGGCCGCGCGCAACTTGTCCTCAACGGCACCGCACAGCGCGAGCAGGCCATTGATTGGGTCCGCCGCTGCCGGCCGGGCTCGCGCGTCGAATTCAAGGGGCCGCAGCGCAGCGTTGAGCAGAATGACAAAATGTGGGCGATGCTAACCGACATCGCCACGCAACACACCATCAACGGGCGCGCTTTCCGCGCGACCGATTGGAAGGAAATGTGCCTCGCCGGATACGCCGAGGAAATGGGCATCGAAATCCGCCACCTACCCGCAATCCACCGCGCCGGCCTAATCCCGGTTGGCCGCTCATCGTCCGACCTGTCCGTTCGGGAAATGTCGGAATTCATCGAGTGGATCTACGCCTACGGCGCTGAAAACGGCGTCGAGTGGAGCGACCCGAAAGAGCAGCAACAGCAAGCAGAGGAGCCGGTAGCGTGAAATCTTCCGAGGCGGACCATATCAAGAGGCTCGGCGCATGGTGGAACACTGCGCTCGCGGCCACAACGATGAGCGTTAGGCAGAACGCCAAGCTTGTGGGCCTCGACAAGATCCGTGAGCCCATCGCCATGCAAGCTGCGCTGAAAGCCACCGGCTGCAAGAGCGTGATGGGGTTCAACCTTCCCAAGAATGCCGGCGAGCCGTTCCGCGACATCGAGGACCTTGTAAACAGCGCGTTCGCCGCTGCGGTGGAGGCTGCCGAGCGCGTCCTAGGGAGCTACGCCACCGCATGAGCCTACGCGGCCACAAGAGGCAGGAATTTCCGCAGTCCGTCCGAAAGCAGGCTTTCGCTCGGTGCTGCCGCGAATGCAAGGTTGAGGGCGTCCAGAATATGCCGGGCGTTCCCCAGTGCGAGAATTGCGGCAACGTCTTGCGGCCGGGCAACGTCGAATATGAGCACCTGGACCCGGATGGTCTCGGGGGCGAGCCTACGATTCAAAATTGTGGCGTTTGGTGCGCGGTGCCTTGCTCGAGCAGAAAGACCCATGAAGAAGATAATCCGCGGATGCGCAAGGCGGACGCGGTTTTAAAGGCGACCTATGGACTGAAGCCGGCGAAGCGCAGCCGGATCACGAGCCGAGGTTTTCTGAAACCCCCGCGGCGTAACGAGGCATCGCGGCCAATCGAGAAATGGAAGGGCTTTTGATGAAGCGCGGCCTTACCAAGCAGGAGGCGGCCACGTATTGCGGCTGCAACACCCTCGCCGCCTTCGATCGGTGGCGACAAAAGGGGATTGTGCGTATTGACCCGATGCCGGGAACGAACGTCTATGACCGTAAGGCTCTGGACCGAGCCCTAGACGCTGCGTCGGGGATCGTGCCTGGATCGGCGGCCGTTGAGGAATTAAGCCCCTACCAGCGATGGAAAGCTGAGAATGCGCGTAAAGCCGAAGCCGCTGACGCTTAAGGGCGTTCACCGCGTTAAGAAGAAGCAGGCTGATGGGTCTATCAAGGTCTATCTGTACCATCGGGCCACCGGCTTACCGCTGGACGCGAACAGGCTTGCCGAGAGCTACGCCGAGGCCGAAAAGAAGAAGCGGCGAGCGGGCGAGCGCACACTGACTGACCTGATCCGGCTTTGGGACCAGTCGACTACTTTTACCGAGCTCAGCAAGGCTTCGCGCGACGAATATGTTTGGAAGCTGCGACGCATTGAGGGCAAATGGGGTAGCGTTCCAGAGGACACTTTCAACAGCGCGGAAGACGCCGACGCATTCGCCGCTGACGCGTTGGCGTGGCACCAAGAGCTAGGCAAGACCTCGAAGCGCTCGGCTGACAATCTCATGTCGGCGCTCTGCCGCGTGCTCTCGTTTGCCAAGGACCAACGGCGGATCAAGTTTCATCCCATACCGACCTTCCATCGCCTCTATAAGAGCGATCGAGCGGACAAAACATGGTCTGAGGAACTACAGCAAAAATTTATTCGGATGGCGCGGCCGGCGATGGTCACAGCGATGATTCTGGTTCGCAACACCGCGATGCGTGCTGGCGATATCCGAAAGTTTCCTTGGACCCGGTACGATGGGCAGCGCGTGCAAATCCGATCAAGCAAGACGGGCAAGCTTGTTTGGATACCGGCTACCCGAGAACTTAAGAGCCACCTGGACGGCCTCGAACGACGCGGGGCACTGATAATGCTCACCCCAACGGGAAAGGCATTCACCAAGCGTTATTTCAACGAACAATGGCGGGAGGACGCCGACAAGGTGGATGCCGGCGACCTAAATTTTCACGACAATCGGGGCACCGCTGCGACCCTGCTAGCCGAGGCTGGCGCGACGGCACCGGAGATTGCCGAGGCGATGACTTGGACGGTCGACAAGGCTCAGAAGGTAATTGATCGATACCTCGCACGCCGGGGCGTGCTGGCGGCAAATGCAATCAAGAAACTCGAGGACTATCGCAACACGCGTGGATAACGAGCAAACTAGGTTGAGGATGTCGCCTGCTGCGAACTCATGGATCGGTCCAGCTCGGCGGCGCGTACCTGATCGATTGGGATGATCTCGACAGCGGCATCGACCATTGACTGTTTCACTCTCTTCGCTTTGGTCCCGCTAACTGCTCCGTGATACCAATTCCACGTCGCCGGATCGTGATCGGCTTCTGCTTTCGCAGCACGAATTTGACCTAACGTGAGAGATGCGGCGCCAACCGGATCGCGAACGGCCGGATACATGGCTGTCGGAGACAACCCATCGGCAGCCAACACCTCCTCAAGGTCGCCGGACAACTTTCCGTCCGCCTTGGAGGGACTGAAGGCTTTGGAAGAGATGCGATAACGCCCCGTCCGCTCATCGGGAACGACGTGATAGGGCGACTGCAACGTGCGAATGAAACGAAACTCAGGCTGCAACCGCGAACGCTGCCAAGGCGACCTGAGCAGGCACATCATGTGCATCACGCTGTTGCGCAGCAACCCACGGCGCCCAACGATAAAAGAGAGCAAGCGCTTCGCCATCTTCACCGTCGAACTCCGCCCCACTTAGATGATCACGAATCCAGATCGACGCCGCGCCCCGATCATCAATGTCAAACTCAAGCTCTCCTCGGCGCGTGTGCCATTCAATCTGCACACTGCCGTCTCCTCCGGGAACCAAGCGTGGTGCTGTGACGTGAGATCCCGATGCACCTTCAAGAGCACTTTCGACATAGAATACTGCGCGCGATAAAAGCTTCACAGAGATCGGAGACGAGCCCGGCCCGTCCCAGCCATCCGGAAGCTCGGATAGGTAGCGAGCGTTCGCTGAAAGTCGTCCCTTCCAATCAGCAGTAGGCGCACCAGGAGCGGCGGCTTGGTGGCTACTTCGTCTTGACGCAGCAGTCGCTCCATCAACAGGTGTGATCCAATCAGCCTTCTCGCTAAGGGTTGCTGGAGACACAGCCACACCGTTCATGAGAAACATGCTCGTCAAAGAGCCGATTAAAACTTGGTTAACGGGCATCGGAGGCAATCGCGTTCTGATACATTTCCCGAATCTTAGCGTGAATATCGTTCATTATATGCTTACTTTCCTGCCCGGTTGCAACCTCCGCGATGCCTGCGAAATTGAATGCAAGCACGGGGGTGGCCGGGAGAGCTCTCGCCAGACCGACTTGGGCGTTGACCACGCCCTTGAACCTCCCATCGTCGGGGTTCAGCGGGTAAACACTCTCAGCCCAATTCACGTTGAAAAAGTTTATTGGCCGAGAGGATGATACTTGGATGAACTTGAATACCTCCGAAATGCGTCTCGCCCGACCGCCCTGCTCCAGCAACGCGGCATTGACATAACTCACCTCGACAAGCCGAGGTTGAGGACGCAATCGAAGACGCTGTTCGACCCACTTCTCGAACCGAGATGTCATTTCAGACCATTTGGCTAACATTGCCTCGAAGCCGGGATAGTCGGCCGGTGCTCCCAGAGGTTCAATTCTTGCCCATCCGAATGCGAATCGGTCGCCCTGCAATTGAACCGTGTATCGTCCATCTGCGCTTCGAAGTAACATTCTCGGTAATGAAATACTCGGACCAAGCTCAAAGGATAACTGCTGCTGCTGCCCCAAAACTGGCAAATTCAGCGGGGCGAGGATCTCGAGTTGTTGAGCGATTGGAAAGTCGGAAAACCCGCCAACCCAGTCCGCTACATCGAGCAAAGTGAGGGGCAATGGCGCCTGAAAATGCGTGACCATTACCAATTCCTGGAGGGTATTGGTCGGCGCTGTCGAAACCTCAGCCATGCGAAGAATATCTCCCACTCGGCTCAACCAAAGCACCGCGCGTCATGCCCTGCAAGCGCACCCTGTAAGTGATCCTAACGCAGCGTGAAGGCACCGGAGCCTCGCCGGCGCGGCTTATCCACGATCGAATGGACCTTCTCCATCAATCGGGCGCAGGCGGCACGGGAACGGTCCCGGAACAGGAAAATGTAAACCACCTGTAAACGAGCCGCGGCAAAAAAATCGGCTACTTAAAAAAGGCTTTGAAACCAATAGAGAATTTGGTCGGAGCGAGAGGATTTGAACCTCCGACCCCTAGTCTCCCAGACTAGTGCGCTAACCGGGCTGCGCCACGCTCCGATGCCGTTCCATTAGCTGCGATCAGGGCCCGGCGCAAGGCACGAGAGCG
>Ga0102590_1001957_pt1 | contig 26982 bp, 23 predicted proteins | sample AraplaMF_Col_mMF_FD_76859 | JGI IMG/M metagenome (GOLD analysis project Ga0102590, IMG submission 76859) | Arabidopsis root microbial communities from the University of North Carolina, USA - plate scrape MF_Col_mMF | ecosystem: Host-associated > Plants > Roots > Endosphere | place: USA... | reverse complement strand
AGGTATTGTCTATGAACCGTTCCACTGTACAGGACCCACAGGTGATCAAACTATTGAAAACCTGGAGTGCCAGCACCGGACTAAATAAGATCACCAGGAGTCTTGTAAAAGAATAAACCCGGCCAGGATCCCGGCCGGGCTTAATAATATTCACCCTGCTATTTTTTGATGTGCAGGTCTGCCGCACCTGAGATCTCTGTAGAGATCTCTCCCAGCCAGCGGTCAGGATTGTCAGGATCACCGGAGAGGTCTCCATTGCTGTTTTGCCCGGTGTATACTTTTATAAAGTCGATATATTTCAGTGTTACAGGATTGCCCTTGCTGTCAACTGCTTTGGAGATATCCAGCCCGTTGTAGCCACGTCCTTCCTTATCAATAGCGTCCAGCAGTTCGGGTGAGCCGTTGTCGGCATATCCCCAGCTGAAAGGGAGATTGGTTACCAGGTCAGTCTGGTATACCGGGTCAAACTTTTTCTGAATGGTATTGGTCAGCAGGGTGCCTTCAAAAGTGATGGAATCAGGGTTACTGGCAAAAGAAGGGTAGTAGGGTTGGGTATGGAAATAGTTAGCCAGTACATAGCCTGATCTTCCAAGATTATCTTTCCACAGCACATCTGTTGCTTCTTCTTTTTTAGGATTATAATAGGTAATGCGGTATTGTTTGATAGTCGTGGATTTTGCGTACTCGCTGCCTGCCAGTTCATACCATGCTCCGTCGTCGGGCTTGCCGTTCCCGTTTTTATCCTGCATGACCAGCACAATGCCGGGCTCTGACCATTCCTGTCCGGGATTTGTGAGCGGATTACCGTAGAGGCCTATATCATTGCCTTCCTTATTCTCAATGGAATGATCAAATCCGGCGACAATATATCCTCCGTAAGCGCCCAGGGAAAGCAGTCCGTCGCTACCGCCAATAATGGCTTTGGCGCCATCGGGTGTTCCGGTAGCGCCATCGTTCACAAACTGTCCGGGGGCAGGCAGGTATTCAAATACCTGGCTGATATAAGCGCTGCTGGCGCTGTTGGCTGGCCTGAAATGATCAGGCTCCGGTGTTGCCGGTGCATCATCTTTGGAGCAGGCAGCTAAGAAAGCCAGCAGGGTGAATAAAAGAATACGCTTGATTCCTGTGAAGTCCATTGTACTATTGATTTTTTTTAAGAAATACAAAGTGAGCGGGGATATCCCCTGTTTCTACAGACCACTTCTTTTTGCCTGTTTTGTCAAAGCAGTAGAGGATGCCGGGTGATACATAGTCCAGCGCATCTGTTACATATACATCTTCTGTATCCGGGTCTACAGCAATGCCGTAGGGAATATCTATCTGTTTATCGGTACCGTCGGTAATAAAGGAACGGTTCAGGATCGTTTCATCCTTTACGTTGATCAGCGAATAGGAGATAGTGTTGGAATGCGTGATATAGCTCCATACAACGCTGTAGATATAGGCGAGGTCTTTATAGATGCAGATATTGCTGGCGGCTACCTCCAACTGCTTTTTAACCTGGTCGGTATGGGTATCGATCACGTACAGGCGGGAGGGCACGTTATAATAATCTCCACGGGAAGTGACATACAGATCGCCATACTGGTCTAATGCAAGGCGGTGCAGATTGATAGCAACGTCGATACGTTTGATCTCACGCTGCGTTTGCAGATCGATCACGGAAACTGTGCGTTCATAGTTAGGGGGACTATATCCACCGGAGTTGGCTACATATAGTTTGTTGTTGGTAATCAGCAGCTGTTCAGGATTACGGCCGGTGGGTATCCTGGCGGTCTCTGTAAGCGTAGCGGTATCTATGACGGACACATAGCCATCATTAGAAGTAATGTAGGCGTAACCCTTATCAAATGCCGCATATCGGCATTGGCAGATATTCAGCTGTTTGATGCGCGTGACGGTAGCGGCATCCACTACTTCTACTTTATTGGAATTATTGACCACGATATACATTTTGCTGCCGTAGATCCTGATATCATTGCCTACGTCTCCCAATCCTTTTGTGACTTCCGGGTTATAGGCTTCGAACAGGCGGCGGCTGTACCGGCCTGTCGTAAGATCCAGGTAATCCAGTGAAGCCTTGTTCATATTCATATTGCCTTCGTTCAGCAGGTACACACCCAGTACGCCGGGCTGTTCTACCTGTGTGCGGCTGTAACCTGGGATCTGCACCGTGTCCAGCCGGGGTGGTGTGATATCCTTCCGGCAAGCGGTGAGCAATAGTATGATGAGCGTATATCGTGTACTGTTATATCGCATATCCTTGATTTATCATCGGCTGATGCTCCAGGTGATCCTGTAGTTGCGGCCGGGCATGGGAAAATTCAATACCACGTCGTAATACTGGTTTAAGAGATTATTCACTTCCAGCGACAGGCGGGTAGTGTAGCGACTTAGCCTGCAGGACCAGGCTGCAGCAAGATCGCTGGTATACCAGGGCTGTACATAATTCACGGGGATGTTACGTTTCTGGCTGTAACGTTCTCCTGTATAAATGAAACTGTAGTTCAGCGTGAATGTCCGCCAGTCAATACCTGCTGTCAGCGATCCGCTGTGCCAGGGGGTATAGGGGATCTGTTGGCCATAGTTATAAGCGCCTTTACCTGCTGTTACATCCTGTGCCTGCTGCCAGGTATAGTTAAGGCCGATATTCAGCAGCAATGACGGTAAGGCCTGGTAAGCGCTGCGTATCACCACATCTGTTCCTTTAATATCTACACGGCCCAGGTTCATCATAGACCAGCCGAAGAGATTATCAGACGGAACGGCCACGATCTTGTCCTTTACACGGTTATAATATCCATCCCCCTGCAGGGAGATATACAGCCAGCGTCCGCGCAGTGCCTGCCGCCAGGTAAAGCCTGCATCGTATTGTTTTACATATTCAGGCTCCAGGTTGTTGTTGCCGATGAAGGTATAGTATAGGTCATTGAAAGTAGGCATACGGAAGATGTTCTTGTAAAAGGCCCGCAGCCAAAGATCTTTGTGGGGAAGGACTTGCCAGGCAAGGGAGATGGCAGGTGTAAATGCTCTTTTAGGACCTGCGCCCAGGTAAGCTTTTACTGATTCATTTACAATGGTGGTCAGCAGGTTGCCCTGCAGTTCCAGGCGATTAAAGTGTGCACGGCTGGCTAGCGCTAATAAAGTGGTATAACGGCTGGGGTAGGGGAAATGGTAAAGGTTGGCATCCATTGTATTCACAATAAAGTCTGCTGCCAGTGAGCTTTCCCAGCAGGAGTTGATAGTATACTGGTTTGCCAGGGAGAGATAAGTTTCCCGCTGGTGATAGTAATTATCAAGCAGGTGTTGTTCGTTGGGATATTCGGGGTCAATGTACCGGCTGTACAGGTCAGTATATTTTGCATGGACGATGATGCCGTAGCGGGTTCCTATATTTTTACGAAAGGAGGCTTGTACAAACTGGTCCCTGTCTTCCAGGTGCTGTCCGTAATTAAAATGGTTGGCTACAATAGCGCCGGGCAGTCCACGGGAGGATTGATAGCGGTAGTATTTGACAGACCAGGTGCTGCTATCTGCCAGCTGGCCATTCAAACCCGCTTCTGCACGAATGGCATTCACGTTTCCATTCTGCCGGGTGGCGGTGGTGTCGTACACGCCGTTGGTATAGCGGAATTTATAACGGCCGTTGGCGTTGATCCATTCCGTACTAACTGTGCTGTATACACGGTTGCTGATCTTTTGCTGCCATAACAGGGAAGGGTTGATCAAGCCGGAAGAGCCGGTCTTGATACTGATCTTTCCATGCCAGTTCTCTGCACCTGTAAAATGCGGTGTACGCGATTGCAGGGCCAGCACATTACCTGCGGCAAAAGCCCTGGCAGGTTGCAGGATGGTGTTCTGTTGACCGTTATAGAGCGCGACGGTCTCGATATTATCCAGCGAAAACTTTCCGAGGTCTACCTGCCCGTTCTGTGCATTGCCTATCGTCAATCCATCATAGGATACAGCAGTATGATTAGTGCCCATGCTGCGTACGTTGATAGTTTTCAATCCACCAATGCCGCCATAGTCTTTCAGCTGCACGCCGGAGAAATAGCGTACCGCATCTGCAACAGACAGGCTGTTCAGGCGCTCCAGCTGTTTGCCTGTCAGCACTTGTGCGGCGTTAATGGGCTGGATACTTGCCGGGATCCGTTTCGCGTCTACCCTTACTTCCTGCAGGGTGTCTTTTACCTGTGAAAGAGCGGCGCTGCCTGTAAACAGACAGACGCCGCCTAGGATTAGAATAGGTATGGAAGACCTTTTGCGTAATGCACTATTCATGGAATACAGGCATAGCCGGGAAATACCAGCCGGTATAAGTCAATGTTTTCTTCAGGGCAGCGGTTGTAGCATCGTAGATCAGCACCCGGTTGATATCGCCGGTGAACTGGCCGTTGAGAGTGGTGATCACGAGCTCATTCTTATGTTTATTGTATGCCGCCGCAGCGCCGTAGAAATACTGCCCGGAAGGCAGGGTAATGAACGGTGTGGTCAGCGAAGCGGTATTGCCGATCATATAGCGGTAGAGCTGCGTACCACCGGCGAAATTGTTGTTACGCGCAATGTAAATGGCATTCTCCTGTGTGGAAGCCGTAATACAGGCATGGCGCCATGCGCCCCATGGAGAAGGCACGGTAAAGGGCAGCTTGATGGCAGTGCGGGCCAGTGTAGCAGGATCGATCCTGATCAGGGAATCTGCCGTGGTAGCATAAACACCGCCGTCTTTACCAGCAGCGAAAGCAAGGTTGGCGGCGCCAAAGCTTTTCACTACAGCATAGGTGCTGCTGTTCAGCGCTACGATACCATCAGTTTGGGAGAGCACGAAAACATAAGCACCTGCTTTCAGCATATCGCCGGTATAGCCGCTTACACCGGAGATCTTGGTACCCACCGTTAATGCAGGTAATGTGATGGGATACACACCATCTTTTGCGCTTAGGAGGCCATGCGTAGCATCGATACCGATGAAGGCATGTCCGTCGTTACCAGGTAATGCGCTGATACGGCCGCTTTCTACCAGTGTACCTGCATCTGTTACTACCATGGGGCCGCCGGCTTTTATCACGATGTACATCTTGCCATTGAAGATAGTGGCATATTGCAGGGTGTTGGAAGCGCCGCCTAATGTCTTCGTGGGATTTTCTTTCTGGTAGATGTTCAGCACAAGGCTATCGCCCGCATTGGAATAAAAGTGAAGGTCACCGGTGCCATGGCCAAACCATCCTTCATTGGCAATAAAGAAGCCGTCCGCATACTTACCTGTCACTAACTCGGTATGCGCGTTACGGATATTGTTCTGCTGCTGCTCGGGCAGCGCGGCGTCCTCCTTCTGACAGGAGGCAATAAACAGGGCCAGTGTTACAAACAGTGAAGAGAGTAGATGCTTTTTCATATATCGTTTTTTGAATGAACAATACAGGACATAGCTTTCCCGCCGGACTTAGCGCCCGGAAAAAAAACATTGACGACGCCGGTGATACACGGCGGAAATGCGCACAAGGGTAAACGATACTAATAAAAAGAATATATGCCTGGCAGGCTTACATTCCTGGCCTTTCACCCGAAAGCGCTGAATGATAGATCACATCTGGCAGGTCTTCTGGCTTTCCTGCTTTTCCGGGAACCTTCCCATCCGCCAGCTGGCGGACAGTGGTATGGAGTATTATCCGGAAAATCGCTTCACGATCAGGTGAAGGCAGGATCACAGCTACGGGGATAGCTCCGGTATTACACCGGATTCCCTTTTAATCCCGGTTTTGACACCGGGAACCAGTTGCGGATGCAAACGTACATCAACTATTAGTAAAATCCAATTAAATTAGCATTACGAATACCTATACCAAGTATAATATCCTTTGCCTGATGGGACCAATTGGCATTATTAATATTGTATTGATTATCACTAACGTTGTTGTTACCTATAGGGGACTGAAAGATCATGACTTTTTTGATAAGTATGCTTTCCAGGTAGACAAGATCATCCTGCATAAGGAGTATAAACGCCTGATCACGTCCGGCTTTCTGCATGTAAGCTGGATGCATCTTATTTTCAACATGCTATCATTGTATCTTTTCAGTGATGGTGTTGAACTGTACCTGGGGAGTACTAAATTCCTGGTGATCTATTTTGCAAGCCTGGTGGGTGGTGATCTGTTTTCCCTTTTTATACACCGGCATCACGGCGATTACAGTTCAGTAGGGGCCTCCGGCGCGGTGTGTGGGATCATCTTCGCTTCTATTGCCCTGTTCCCGGATATGGGAGTAGGCTTCTTTTTCCTTCCTGTTTATATTCCGGGCTGGCTGTATGGATTGGGGTATGTGCTGTACTCTATTTACAGCATCCGTTCAAAAAGGGATAATATAGGGCATGAATCGCATTTAGGCGGGGCGCTGGTAGGGCTGACTGCGGCTGTTATCATGCACCCATCCTCGCTGGTAGATAATTATCTGCCTATACTGGCGATCGCAGTGCCGGCTATATTCTTTATTTACATGATCGTTACGCGGCCGCATTTTTTACTGATCGATAACTATTATTTTAAAAAGCATCATCAGTATGTAGATATCGATCATAAGTATAATGCTGACAGAGCAGACAGGCAGCGACAGGTGGATATGATACTGGAAAAGATCCATCGGCATGGTATGAATAGTTTGACAAAGAAAGAGAAGGAGATACTGGAACGTTATTCTCAAACCATGAGTTGATATAAGAAAGTCCCGGCAGCGGGCAAAGCTACCGGGATGCTATAGGATCAGAACTTTTTGTAGTAGATCAGTTCACCTGCTTCTCCCGGAGCTGAATTCTCACTGGGTACAAATAAAGTAACCACCAAAGCCCGTTGTCCGTTAACAGTCAGGATAGTTGCCGTAGGGTTTGCAAAAGCTTTACTGCCGCCATTGGTCACAATGTGCATGGTATCGGCATTGCCGGTTTGATAATCATACAGGTACGTTCTCCATGTGCCAAAATCTCCTTTGGTACCTTGTCCTTCGATCACAGCAAAGTTATAACCGGAGAAGACAAGCGCATCGCGGTCGCCGATGTTGCCTTTAACGCCCCAGTGTAAGATAGCGTTATCATAAAGCGGTTGTCTGGCGGTGGTCCAGGAATTGAAATTGGTCAGTGTACCTCTGGCCTGGCGGTCTACATCGCAATTGGAAAAGTAGTGATGACCTACATCCAGGCGGGTACTGCTGGCGGAGTAGAGGTTGGGCGTGCCTTCCGCGCAGGAAGACAGGGTACGGGGCGCATCAAAGCTTTTGGAGACCACGCCGTTCTGCAGGTCGGACCAGTTGCGGAAGTAAACGAATTTCAGGTGATTGTTGGGTTCCTGTTCCCAGGCCATTACAAAGCCGCCGTCTGTTGCAACGGCGATCGTGGGTTGGGAAGCGCTGCCGGTATTACTGCCGGCCAGTTCCCGGATCCAGGTCCAGTGGAGGACATCGGTGGAGGCGGCCAGGTTTACCTTGGCTTCGCCGTTTACGTAGGTGTGATATACGGCGATGTAGCCGCCGCTGGGATTGGCGATGATCTTGGCGCAATCCATGGCATGACCTACGTTGTCTTTGGCGTTGTACACACGGGCATCGGCGCCGGTGACGTTTTGGATATAGCCGCGGAGCTGGCCCCGGGCAGGATCGGAGGGCGCTCCAGCGAGTACAGTGGCTTTTAAAGCGTTGTTTTCGGCGATGTTCGTGGTTCCATCCTGGAAGGATGTTTTGCTGCAGGCCAGGCCGAGCAGGCAAAGACCTAAAATAGGAGTACGCATAAAGTGTGGGATTTTCGGGTTTTACAATGATAGTAAGATAAGGATAATTTTGGGGCTCTGCTCACGCGATCTGCGTCATTGCGAGGAGAAAACGAGCAATCGGGTCTTCCCTCCCGTCATTGCGAGGAGCGGTAAAGCGTTTTGTGGGCGGGGCGACGAAGCAATCTCTTAACACAATCTTCTATACGATCTTCGCGGAGATTGTGTTAAGAGATTGCTTCGTCGCGCCTCCCGCTAATCCCCACTGCTCCTCGCAATGACGGGGATGAAGACCCTTGTCTCATTGCCTTACTTCACTACTTACTGCTCCGGCTCTCCCGTTATCTCCCCATTTTCCTGTCCTCCCAGCAATGCATTCGTCTGGTCCTGTGGCAATTCCTGTACATCCCGCAGCTTCCTTTCAATAGAACGGGAACGCCTGCCTGCTTCATCTATCACATTACTGGCCTCCTGTAATTTCTTTTGCGTCTTTTCCAGGATGGTACCAAAGTTCCCGAACTCCGTTTTAACAGCGCCCAGGAGCTGCCATACCTCACTGGAACGTTTTTCTATAGCCAGTGTTCTGAAGCCCATTTGCAGGCTGTTGAGCAAGGCGGAGAGGGTAGTGGGCCCGGTGATGATCACGCGGCATTCCCGCTGAATGCTTTCAAACAAACCGGGTGTACGCAGCACTTCTGCATACAGGCTCTCAAAAGGCAGGAAAAGGATGGCAAAATCCGTGGTATTGGGTGGGTCGATGTATTTGCTGTAAATATCTGTTGCGTTCTTTTTAATGCCTTTAATGAAGCTTTTTCGATATTCCTCCACCAGTTCAGGCAGCGCTTTATCATAGGCATCCATCAGCAGCTCAAAATCCTCTTTAGGAAATTTAGCGTCGATGGGCAGCCATACGATCTTGTCCTTATCTTCTTTACCGGGTAGTTTTACCGCAAATTCAACCAAGGCGTTAGAGCCTGGCTTGGTCTTCACGTTCTTGGCATACTGGTCTGGCGTTAATAGCTGTTCCAGCACGTTTTCCAGCTGGTATTCGCCCAGTACGCCCCTTGTTTTTACGTTGGTGAGTACCCGTTTCAGATCGCCTACGCCGCTGGCCAATTGCTGCATATCGCCGAGGCCTTTATGTACTGCTTCCAGGCGCTCGCTGACCAGTTTAAAGGATTCTCCCAAACGGGTTTCCAGTGTTTTCTGTAGCTTCTCATCTACCGTAGCTCTCATTTCTTCCAGCTTCTTTTCATTGCCGGTTTGCATGTCGGTGATCTTCTTTTCCAGGGAGCCGGTAAGGAAATGCAGCTTCTCTTCTACAGACCTGGTCAGCATGTAAAGATTAGTGGAAAAGGTTTCACCATACAGGCGCAGTGATTCTGTAAGCGCTGCCCTGGCATGATTGGCAGCTTCACTGGCCTCTGCCCGGTTGGTGACGATCTCGTTCTTTACAGAAGCTTCCAGGCGGTCAATTGCATTGGCCAGGGATTCCAAGCGGTACTGCAGCTGTGCCTGTGATGAGCTGCGGGCTGCTTTGTTAGCCAATACAAGTACGATCACTAACAGAACCAGGATAAGGCCCAGTAATACATATAATATTTCCATCGGTGCGGTCTTTTAATTTTCATCATGCAGGCTGGCCAGCAGCATTTTCATTACGCGGTTGCGATCCGCCAGCCAGTCCTTTGCATATACATGTGCTATCTTCCAGCCAAAGGCCTGCAGGATAGCGGGGCGTTGATAATATTGTTCTACCAGATTGTTGTTCCGGTAATGCTGTTCATCATCCATTAGTATGCCAAGACTATACTGGCTGTCATCCGGGCGGCGTTTAACCGCCAGTGTGCAACGGAAGCTGCTTTGTCCTACTGCTTCATCTACCGTGAACCCGGCGCTTTGGAGTGCGCTTTTTACCTGCTGGATGGTAACAGAGAGTTGTGCTGTATCCTGCCTCATGGCGGTATTGTCAGGGGGTAGCAGGCTGTCGAGAATATTACGTGCTTCTTCCATGCGGCCGCTGCTCACCATTTCTGCATAATGCAGGAAACGTTTGAAGTAACGCGCGCCATCGTTATGCTCATTGGTAATATGATGATGTTTGATGCTGCTGATAACGGCCATATGTTTTTTAGCCCGGCTGAAGATCACGTTCAGTCTTTTTTCTCCGCCGCGGCGGTTCACCGGACCAAAGTTCATCAGCATTTTACCCTGGCGGTTATGGCCGTAGCAGATACTGATGATGATAATGTCCCGTTCGTCTCCCTGCACGTTTTCCAGGTTCTTTACAAAGAGGCCGGTGTACTGCCCTTCTTCGCTGCGGTTAATGGCAATATCCAGCGCGGCTTCAAAAGCGCGGTCGCTAGCTGCCAGGGAGGCGATGGCGTCTTCAATGGCATTCTGCTGTTCCTGGCTGAATGCCACGATGCCGATGCTGTCTTTTACATTATCGAGCAGCAGCTGTTTTACCATTTGTGCAATATAAGCGGCTTCCTGTTGGTTGCTGCGTTCTTCGTAAATGGCGTTGGACAGGTAATGGAAGCTGATACTGTTCTGTAGCAGGCGTTGTGCGGTATCAATGCCTTCTTCAGGAGATTGTACGATAATCTCCGGCTGGTTGTGCTGCTGTATCACCCTGTCGGGGATAGTCAACAATCCACCGCCATAGAAAGCATGGTTCGAATAACTGATCAGCGTTTCATAGCGGCTGCGGTAGTGCCAGCTGAGCATGGTGCTGTACAGTTTGCGGGAACCTTGCGCCAGGAGGCTATCGGCATCCTCTCCCAATATATCCGCTTCGCTTTCTCCTTCAAACATATCCAGGTCGTCAGGATCGGAGGCGCCGTTGCCGAAGAAGTTAGCCGGAGGCATTTGTTTATCATCTCCCACGATGATTGCCTGCGGTGCACGGAAGAGGGCGGGAATGCCTTCTTCCAGCGGTATCTGGCTGGCTTCGTCAAAGATCACTACATCAAAGGAGCCCATGTCCAGCGGAAGACTGTCGCTTACACTTAAGGGGCTCATGAGCCATATGGGTTTGATATCCCTTAATACTACGCCGCTTTCGTTAGAAGCCATCTCCCGTATGCTGCGGAAACGCATGGTCTTGCTCATTTCATGTTCCAGCACACGGCGGCCTTCAGTATATATTTTCTTTAGTTGTTTTTGTTCCGGGGATAATTGGCCGGCAGCGATATTGCCCAATGCATAGCGCTTCAGGAACTGTTGCCTGCGGGTGGCCCTGATATAATCACTGTTTAGATGCAGGAGCTGTTGGTAGGTTTGTGAGATCTCCTTTACCGCTTGTTGCAGGCTGGCCTGGTTGGTAGCTGCAAAACCCGGATGACTGTTAAATACCGACTGCAAGGTTTTATGCGCCATCGCTGCTTCTGCCTGTTGCGGTGTAAGAGGAAGAGAACGGAGCATTTCCTGTATAGCTGCCGGTAGTGCGGCAAAGCGCTGAAGAGCAGGTAAGAGCTCTTTTAATAAAGGCGCCTGGCGGCTGATAGCAGTCAGTTCCTCATGTACCTGCTGCAGGGATTTTTCTGCATAGCCATATAACGCTTGCTGTAATTGTAATTCCAGCTGATGGAGGATGTTATTTAATTTACTCAGCTGCATCACCAGCTCATTGGCAGCAGGATGTTGCAGCAGGTAAGTAACAGGGCCGTCGCCCAGTTTTCGGCGCAGCACTTCAAGTCCTACATAGATGGTGGTGATGTTGTCTATGCAGTATTGTTCCTGTATGGAATGTTGATGTTGCTGTACTTTATCCTTTGCATCGTATTCATCGCGCAGTTGTTGCAGGATCTCGCTGAATGCAGGAGGCAGCTGGTGGGCGGAGAAGTTATACGACTTTTTTAATTGTTGTTTTAATCGACGCCAGTCTCCACTTAAAAATTTAAGGAAGGAGTGTTCATACCTGCCTGCAATACGCAAGCCCTGTTGTACTTCCTGCTCACTGAATTTATGCAGCCAGTGTTTGTTAACCGCGGTAGCCTTTTTTACACCCTTTTGCAGCTGTCGGTATTTGCGGTAGGCTTTTTCAAAACGGCGTGCAGCTTTGCCGGATTGATCTACCAGCTGGAGGTTATTGCTGGCTGCCAGTGGTTCCAGTACCGCTGCGTTTTTTACCAGCGTCATGATATCTGTCAGCTTGCCGGTGAATTCAGGAGGAATATTGTTCCGCACAATGATGTGTGCGATATGATCGATCGTGGATTGTGCATGACTGCTGATGCTCTCCATGAGGCTAAGCGGCCGTGCGTCCTGTATCAGACCTTTACCGAGGTGACGGAAAGGATGCTGCGCAAATATGGGAGCAGCGCCTGTTTGTTCCAGCGCATGGCCCAGGGCTTTGATAGTTTCCCCGAAGTCCAGCCATTGTTTATAAGCTGGCAGGGCTTCTTCTTCGTGCGGACTGATGGCAGGTATATGTGCTTGTAGCTGAATCAGTGTTTCGATCAGGCGACGGGTGGAGATGCCTGCTTCTTCGTGCACGGTGCGTTGCTGTTCATGATAGGCCTGTAACAGTTGTAGTTGCCGTTGCAGATGGTCCAGCGCAATTTTGCGCCGTAAGGTGATGTGGGTAAGGTCCATCTTTGTTCGCAGGAAATCATCGTACACGGTTTTCAGTTCCCTTACAAATTCCTTCTTATCTGCCTGGCTGTCGTGGATGTAACAGCAAAGCTCTGCCAGTTTATTTTGCTGCAGGCGATGGTATACTACATCCAGTGCGGCTCTCTTTTCGCAGACGAACAGCACGCTTTTCCCACGTGCCACAAAATCGGCTATCAGGTTGGTGATGGTCTGGCTTTTCCCCGTGCCCGGTGGTCCCTGGATGATATAGCTTTTTCCGCTGCTGCCGTGCAGGATCGCATTTGTTTGTGCAGGATCAGCAGCGATCACGTGGTGCCAATCCCGTGGAGAGTGATCAGCAGCAGGAGGCGCCGGTGCTTTGGGCGCATTATTGAAAAGACCTGTGAACACCGGGTGTTCGATGCCCTGTACGTTTACCTGGTTATAGTCACTGACCAGGCTCATTTTCTTGTAGTTGAAATTGCCCAGCACCAGGTTGGTGCTGTCCAGTTCCCATTGCAGGGGCTGAGCGGGCAGGAGGGGCGGCTCGCTTGCATCTTCTGCGTTTAGCAAATGCGCGGGTACGGCATCCTTATTGCGCAGCTTCTTTACATATTGCCGGATGGTATAACGGGCGGCCTGCTGCAGTGATGCTGCATCCGGCTCATGGATATGCCGTAATTCCACTCCTTGTTCCGCAGCGTCGATACGGGTTTTCAACGCCAGGTAAAATTCTTCCATGCTGGTTTTATCCAGCGGGATGCTTTCCGGCAGACTGATGCCGTACATGTCTTTCCAGCTATTGGCCAGTACCGGGTTTACAATCGCCTCATTATCCAGTATTTCGAGTGTAAAATGTTCCTCTTTCAGGGCTTTGCTGCGCTTCAGCTTAACCGGCAGTAAGAGCAGCGGGCTTTGTATGCGTTGCCCGGTATCTTCTTTCAGGTTGTACCAGTGCAGGAAAGCCACTACCAGCTGCAGTTGGCTGAAGCCGTATTCTTTTTCATCATTCTCTGCTTTTTTTCGTACGGTATTGAGCTGTGTCTGCAGGTAGGGATGATCTGCAAAATAGAGGTGTTTGTTCAGCTGCAGATCTTTCAGGCCGCTGATCAGTTTAGACATGGCGGCATTCCAGGTCAGGAGCCCATCCGGCAGTTTGGCGCTGTTAAACGGCAATATGGGCACGCTGCCTGCGGTCAGGTTTACAAAGCGGCTGTTGGGTTTGTAGTAGAGCAGCCGGTTACGCCGGCTGGTATCAAAGAGCCGGTTGCGCAGCCTCGAAAGGATGAACGCATTTCTGTCTGCAGGCTGTTTGGCTTGCAGCATGGCGTCTTTGGATAGGTCAGACATAGCGGGTACGGTGATTTTGCATGCAATTGAAGGGCAAAAAAAGGTCATTGGAAGCGATTAAACAACTTAATTTCTGCATAATTTTTTCTAAATTTAGTTTCCTCTTAACCCGCACCCTGTATTCTGTTATTTCATTGTATCCCTAACCTGTATGCAACTTTTAATTGACCTTTAAACTTTTCCCTCATGAAAATGCGTATTCCCTTACCGCTTTATGCACTAGCTATTCCATTATTACTGATGTGGGGATGTATCAAACATGATGTGCCCACGCCTTTTGATCCCCTTTGTTGCAAGATAACAGAGATGAAAGATACCAATGAGACGGTATCCTTTTTATACGATGCCCATGGCCGGCTTGAATACCGGATGCTGTCGTTCTCCTTCCGGTCAAGCCCTAATATGAAATTCATATACGACTGGCATGGCAGGGTGTCCCAGTATATTACCAATACGTATGATGATAAAGAGAGCTTTGACCCGGGAAATCCCTTTTTTGAATGGCATTACCTTTATTATGACAGCTATGGAAGGATTGCTAAAGACACCTTCTTTGGCGAAGGGATGATAGGTCCCCATGGCCCTGTCTTTGATCCGCATATGCCTCCAAATTACACGCGTGGAAGCAAGGTATTTGAGTATGACGCAAAGAACAGGATGGTGCGTGAGACTACAAAATACCCTTTCAGCGGAGGTTTCGAGGTGGTCAATACCTATACCTATGATGAACGTGGAAACCGGCTCTATCCTGGATCGGCGGAGTCGTCCGATTATGATAATAAGACCAATTTTAATCGTACAGATCCATTATTGCAGTTCATCAGCCGCGATTACAGCCTGAATAATCAGCGGACGGCCACCAGGTATAACAGTCACCGTTTACCGCTTGAATATCCTTTTGACGGCAGGTATACCTTATTTGACCAGCTGGGATATTTTGATCTGAAAATAAAGTATCGTTGTAAATAAGCAGGCAGGGGGTACAATGGAAATGAAAGTTTGAAGGTTTGAATGTTTAAGGGTTTGAAGGTATACTTATTATACAGGTCTTCCTTCAAACTTTAAAACCTTTAAACTTTCAAACTTTTAACGTATATTACAGAATACACGTCATCAATAATTTCCAAAATTCCAGTTATGAATCAATTGAAAACCATCACCCACGGCCCTCCTTTAGCATAAAAGGTGCAATCGTTTGCAATTTTGTCGGGAGTACCCGCGTTAAATGCCTTGAAATTATATTTTGTCAACCAAAAAGCATCAATAAAACACGTCATTATTGAGTATTAAGGCCTTTGCTTTTATTTTCTAATCATTAAACACAAACCGGAATGAAAACCAGTGTGATTCTCACCACACCGGCATGCCTGTTGGCATTGCTGGGTGTAATGGCTGTCTCTTGCACTAAAGAAGCCACTCAAGATTCCTTATTAAAAGCTGATAAAGTAGCCGCTAAGGATGTAGCAGCTGCTGCAGATGTTTCTATCAGCGCGATTAACAGCAATTTGTCCGTAAACTGGGACAACTACACGCACGGTGTTACCTACACCCGTGGTAATGCAGAAACAGACTTTGGCAACATCAGCGCCTGGGTAGACAGCCGTGCCATGATCTCTAACGGCAACCTGCGTATCACCTTGCTGAAGAATGCCTTGTCGGGCGCCGGCGGTGTGATCGGCAACATCGACGTTTCAGATGGCAGCGCTTATGAAATGGATTATGACATCCGCTTCCACAGCCAGTTTGACTGGAGTCGTGGCGGTAAGGTAGGATTTGGTTTTTCTGTAGGTGACGGTAACACCGGCGGAGATCCCGGATGGGACGGCAACGGTGGTTCTTTACGTTTGATGTGGTATCAGACAGATGCCGGCCGTGTGTTCTTCCAACCCTACATCTATTATAAGGATCAACCGGGCGAGTACGGTGATACCTTCGGTAAATCTTATCCTTCTTCAGGCAGCATTACCAAAGGCACCAACTATCACGTGCATATGTATATCAAAAGCAATACAGGCAGCAACACCGACGGTCATGCACAGATCGTGATCAACGGCACGGTAGTGCTGGACAGGGACATCCGCTGGACTACCAACGACAGCAAACGCCTGATCAGGAATGTAACTTTCCACACTTTCCGTGGCGGCAGCCAGACCTACTGGCAGTCTACTACAGACGGTTACATTTATTATGACAACTTAGTGGTTCATAAGATCCAATAGTTGAGAGTCGATAGTCCATGGACCATGGTCCATAGCATATCCAGTTAGGCTAGTTCTCTACCTTGCAAGGATATTCTATGGACTATGGACCATCGACCATGGACTATCTAACAAGCGCTTCATACAGCACTTCTGCTGGATGGAGCGCTTCTCTTTTTGTTCCATCTAATATCTGGTGACGGCAGCTTGTGCCCGGTGCAGCGATGATCACTTCTTCGCTTTGTGATCTTACAGTTGGAAAAAGCACCAGCTCGCCGATCTTCATGGAGGTAGCATAATGTTCCTTGTCAAAACCAAAGGAACCGGCCATGCCGCAACAGCCGGAGGCGATCACGGTTGCCTCATAGTTAGCGGGCCAGGATAATACTTTCTTAATAAAGCTAACAGAGGATAAGGCTTTCTGGTGGCAATGCCCGTGGATCACTACTTTCTTTTTATCTGTTTTGAAAGATTCTTTCCTGATATTGCCTTTGTCCATCTCTGCCGCCATAAATTCTTCAAAGAGCATCACCTTATGAGAGAGCGCTGTTGTTTTTGCTCTCAGCTCTTCCGAAACAAGGTCTATATATTCATCCCTGAAAGTGAGAATAGCAGAAGGTTCCAGGCCAATGAGCGGATAAGGGCTGTCTGCAATAAAAGCCAGCAGCTCTACATTTTTCTGGGCGATCTGTTTGGCGCGTTTCACCAATCCTTTGGATAAATGCGTGCGCCCGCTTTCTATATGCTCAGGGATGATCACTTCGTATCCTAAGGCTGTCAGCAGGCTGATGCAGCGGATCCCGATGTTGACATCATTATAGTTAGTGAATTCGTCGCAGAAGAAATATACTTTGCTGAAGAACTGTTTACCCTCCTGTTCCCGTTTGAATTTCTTATACCAGCTTTTCAGTGTGTAGGGATGCATGGCGGGTACCTCGCGTTCCGGCGCCATATGCATCATGCCTTTCATCATGCGGGAAAGGAATTTATTTGAGAACACGAAGTTGTACAGTCCAGGCGCTATGGCTGCCAGTTTACTCAGCCTTGGGAATTCAGCTATTAAACGCGCGTTCACGGGAACGCCGTGAATATCATAATACTGTTGCAGGAATTCAGCCTTCAGTTTTGATACATCCACGCTGGAAGGACATTCTGTTTTGCAGCCTTTACAAGACAGGCAGAGGTCCATGGCGTGATGGATCTCTTCATGATTGAAGGCTTGCGGGGTATTGTCCTGCGCCAGGAATTGCCGTAGCACATTGGCCCTGGCCCTGGTGGTATCTTTCTCAAAACGGGTGGCCATGTAGCTGGGGCACATGGTGCCACCGGCAAAATGTGTTTTGCGGCAGTCGCCAGAGCCGGAGCATTTTTCCGCCAGCTGCAAAATGCCGCCTTCCCTGCTAAAGTCAAAATGCGTTTTGATGGCGGGGCCTTTGGCGGCTTCCTTGTAGCGGAAGAAGGCATCCATGGGTGGTGTGTCAACGATCTTGCCGGGATTGAACAGGTTGGCGGGATCATAGATCTGCTTTACCTGTTTGCAGAGCTCATAGCATTTTTCGCCCAGCATGAAGGGGATGAACTCACCGCGCAGGCGGCCATCTCCATGTTCTCCGCTCAGTGAGCCTTTATATTTTTTAACGAGTGCAGTGGTCTTCGCCAGGAGGGCACGGAATGCGATCTTCCCTTCAGGGCTTTTCAGGTTAATGATCGGTTCAACGTGGATCTCGCCTGCTCCTGCGTGGGCATAGTAGGAAGCCTGCAGTTTCATATCCTTTAGCACGCCTTGCAGTTCTTCTATGTAATCAGGCAGGTTTTCCGGCGCAACGGCACAGTCTTCAATGAGGTTCACCGGTTGGGCGTCTCCTTTGATGTTACGCAGCAGGCCTAATCCCGCTTTACGAAGGTTCCATGCTTTGTTGATCTCTGTGCCCCTCAATACAGGATATGCATAGCCAAGGCCGCCTGCTCTTATTTCATTGATAAAGGCGGTGGTTTGGGCCTGCAGTATTTCTTCCGAAGGGCACATAAATTCCACCATCAGGATAGCGGCCGGGTCTCCTTCTACAAAGAAGCGGTTCAGGGAATGTTCCGGGTGTTCTTTTGTGAAATTCATGATCACATCATCCACCAGCTCTGCCGCCGTTACCGGATGTTTTACAGCCACGAGGTTCACCAGCAGGGATTCTTTGAGGGAGCTGCAATGAACACATACCAGTGCATTATGTGCAGGCGGCAGGTCCATCAGCTTTAGCTTAGCTTCGGTGATGAAAGCAAGGGTACCTTCAGAACCGGCAATCAGCCGGGACATATTGAAAGGCGCTTTGCCACCGTAAGGTTGTGTATCCAGCAAGGCATCCAGTGCGTAACCCGTGTTCCTTCTCTTTACAGTGGGGGCCGGATAGCCATCTTGTATGGCCTGTTGATTTCCTTTGTCAGATAATATTGCGTGGATGGAACGGTAGATGTTGCCTTCCAGGTTATCCTGTGCGAGCTTGTTGTTGAGTGCAGCTTCATCCAGTGCGGCGAATGTTACTTCATCACCGTTGCCCAGCACTGCGTTTACAGAGAGGAGATTATCGCGCGTAGCGCCCCACACCATGGAATGCAATCCGCAGGAGTTATTCCCGATCATGCCGCCTATCATGGCGCGGTTGGAAGTAGAAGTCTCCGGTCCAAAGAAAAGATTGTAAGGAAGGAGCCATTCATTCAGCACATCCCTTTCAACACCGGGTTGTACGCGTACCCATTTTTCTTCTGTGTTTACTTCCAGCATTTTATTCAGGTAGCGGGAAGTATCTACTATGAGCCCGGTGCCTACTACCTGTCCGGCGAGCGAAGTACCTGCCGTACGGGGGATCAGCGGTATTTGGTGTGCCTGGCTCATTTTTATCAGCAGGCTGATATCTTCTTTGTTTTTGGGAATGGCTACTGCCAGCGGATGTTCCTGGTACACGGATGCATCGGTGGCATATGCCATGAGCACTGTTTTGCTCAGTGAGTCGTCGCCAAAGTAAAAATCGCCTGCCAGTTGTTGCTTTATATCGCTAAAGATCTGATGTAATTGTGCCTTGTCCATAACCATATTTTTTGCCTGTTAGCGGGAGCTGATCGCTGTAAGCGCTTTCTTAACGGAACCATGCTGTAAGAGCAGGGCTTTTGCTTCTTCATAGCTGTTGATGGCGGCTTTTTCCATCAGCATTTTCACGCCTCTGTCTACCAGTTTGTCGTTGCTCAGCTGCATATTCACCATCTTATTATCTTCTACGCGGCCCAATTGAATCATGAGAGAAGTAGAGATCATGTTCAGTACCAGTTTCTGTGCGGTGCCGCTTTTCATGCGGGTGCTGCCGGTTACGAATTCTGGTCCTACCACCACTTCGATGGGATGGTCGGCAGCATCGCTCACAGGGCTGTTTGGATTACAGGAAATGCTGCCGGTGATAATACCATGCTTACGGCATTCGTTCAGTGCGCCAATTACGTAAGGTGTGGTACCGCTGGCGGCGATGCCTACTACCACATCTTTGTCCGATATATTCCATTGCTGCAGGTCTTTCCAGCCTTGTGTGGCATCGTCCTCTGCTTTTTCTACAGCGTTACGGATGGCTTTATCTCCACCGGCAATGAGTCCGATCACCAGGTTGTGTGGTACGCCGTAAGTGGGCGGACATTCAGATGCATCGAGGATGCCGAGCCGTCCGCTGGTGCCAGCGCCCAGGTAGAAGAGGCGGCCCCCGGCCAGCATTTTATCAGCCGCGGCTGTTACAAAAGCTTCTATAGCCGGGATGGCTTTGTTTACTGCAGCAGGTACGCCTGCGTCTTCTTCATTGATGCTGGTCAGCAGTTCCCGTACGCTCATCTTTTCCAGGTGGCGATGGCGGGAAGCTTGCTCCGTTACTTTAATAAACTGTTTATGCTCAGAAAGGTTCATAGTTTAATTTGTTGACGCGGTTTTCCTGCCAGGTATCAGGCATAATCCCAGGAAGGTAAGCAGGCCGTTGATGAAAAGCAGTTCCAGGCCGATGCCAAAGTTGCCGAAAATATATTGCTGGTAATGATCGATGATGAAACATATTATAGGAGATACGATCACTACCAGTGGTACCAGCTTGTCGTTCACGCTTCTTTTGGTGAGAATGCCAAAGGCGAAGAGCCCCAATAAAGGTCCGTAAGTATAACCGGCGATCTTCAGGATGAGGCCGATCATGCTCGGGTTGTCCATCCATTTAAATCCCATTACGAATAGCAGGAAGATCGCTGCAACGGAGAGGTGAACGATCTGGCGGATGCGTTTCTTTTTCTTGTCGTCGAGGTTTTCGTTTCGTTGTATACCTAATATGTCGATACAGAAGGAAGAGGTGAGGGCAGTGATAGCGCCGTCTGCACTGGGGAAGAGGGCGGAGATCAGTGCAATGATAAAGATGATGGATACGATGCCCGGCATGTATTGCAATGCGATGGTGGGGAACAGTTCATCACCTTTGGCCGTGATGCCTTTGGCTTCGGCAAACAGGTAGAGCAGGCCACCCAGGAAGAGGAATAACAGCACTACCAGCATGAAGATGAAGGCGAAGGTCATCATGTTCTTCTGGGAGTCTTTCAGTGTCTTCACGCTGATGTTCTTCTGCATCATTTCCTGGTCCATACCAGTCATGGTGATGGAGATAAATGCGCCGGCCACGATCTGTTTCAGGAAATAATCCTTACCCGCGGGATCGGTAACGAAGATCTTTGAATAGCCTTTTTGTGCCAGTACCTGTGCGCTTTGCAGCAGGTCGAGATCCAGCTGGTTCAGGATATAGAACACGCATACGATCAGTCCGATGAGCATGCAGGCTGTTTGCAGGGTGTCTGTCCACACGATGGTTTTAACGCCGCCTTCAAAAGTATAGAGCAATATCATCAGCAGGATGATCAGTGAGCCCAGCCAGAAAGGCATATTGAAATTCTGGAGGATGGTATGATGCAGGATATTCACCACCAGGTATAGTCTGGCAGTGGCGCCCAGTGTACGCGACAGTATAAAAAAAGATGCGCCGGCTTTGTAGGAGCGGACGCCCAGCCGGTCTTTCAGGTAATTGTAAATGGAGGTGAGATGCATCTTATAGTAAATGGGCAGCAGCACATAAGCCACCACGGCATAACCGATGAAGTTGCCGATGATCACCTGGAAGTAGGAGTAGGCGCTGAATCCAACGGTGCCGGGCACGCTCACGAAGGTAACCCCGCTTAAGGAGGTGCCGATCATCCCGAAGGCTACCAGCATCCAGTTGGAGCCGCGATTGCCAATGAAGAAGGATTCATTGGTAGCGTTACGGGAAGTGAACCAGGCCACAACCAGCAGCAAAACGAAGTATGTGATTACAAGCGAAAATAATAAGACTGGTGACATGCGCTAATGATGTATTGTTTTGACTTATAAAATCCTGATGCCGGTTTGGCGGTATGGTTTAAGGGCTGGATCGCCCGGGTTCAGTTCTGTGATCAATGTGTTGATGCCGGACAGGTCGCATACTTTGATGCGCTGTACCGTGTTTAGTTTTTCTGTGATGGAAAGTGATACCACGTGGCTGGAGGCTTCGATCATGGCTTTCTTCACTTCTGCCACTTCCCAGTCGTTATCCGTAATGCCTTTTTTTACATCGATGGCGTTAGTACCGAGGAAGCAGAGGTCTGCTTTGATGCCATTCAGGCGCGAGATGACGCTGCCGCCCACGGCGATCTGGGAATTCTTGGAGATCCTGTCGCCCAGGAATACCAGGTCTATATTAGGATGGTGACTGTATTCGTATGCTGCGGGAAGGCTCACCGTGATGAAGGTAGCGCTGAGCTCTGCAGGCAGTGATTTGGCGAGCTCGATAATGGTGGTGCCGCCGGTGGTCAGTACAAACATGCCGTCTTTGATCAGGCGGCAGGCTTTGGTGGCGATAAGTTTTTTGCTGTCCAGTGCGTAAACATTCTCCGAAGCTACAGAGAGGTGGAATGATTTGGAAAGGGCGCCGCCGTGTACTTTGATCAGTTTATCCTGTTCCGCCATCTGGTTGAGATCTCTGCGGATGGTATCTTCGGAAACGCCCATTTGCTGGCTCAGATCTACAGACAGCACCTTGTTGTGCAGGTTTACCTGGCGCAGGATAAATGACTGACGTTCCTTCTTTAGCATAGACCGGAATAGGATTTTGGTTCCGACTAAAGTAATGTAATATTTTAATAAACATGCAGTAAAACGCAGTTTTTTGATCGAATTCCGGAAAATAGCTGCAAAAAATGCCGGTATGATAATCTAAACATGCAGTTTTGAGATGGCGGCTTGAGATAGACCAATCTGTCTGTTTAAGGGATATTTCCTACCTTTGTGGTATGAAACAGAAAGCAAATGATCCTAAGCAGCGGATATTGGAAACGGCTACGGAGCTGTTTTACAAGCAGGGGTATCATGCTACGGGTATTAACCAGGTGATACAGGAGGCGGAGGTAGCGAGGGCTAGTTTGTATCAGCATTATGAGTCGAAAGAGGCTTTGCTGGCGGCTTTTTTGAATCACCGCCATGATTACTGGTTTGCGAAACTGAAGGAGGCAACGGCGCATACGAATCAGGCTAAGAAGAAGATCCTGGCAGCATTTGATTTTCTGCAGATGATGAATGAGCAGGAGGATTTTAGGGGTTGTGCTTTCCTTAATATACTGTCTGAGGTGACGGATAAGGATGCGGAGGCGTTGTCTATTATTCAGAGCCATAAGAAGGAGCTGCGTACTTATCTGGCTAATATCCTGGCAGGAGAGCCGCAGAGTCTGAAGGATCAGGTGTATTTACTGTTTGAATCTGCGATGGTGGAGAGTCAGTTGTTCAGGAATCAGTGGCCGGTGGTGGAGGCGAGGAAGATAGTGAGCGGGTTGTTGAGTTGATCTGTTGGCTTGCTGGGTATTTCTGTTGTCTTGGGTGTTAAATCTGTTGTCTTACGCGGTACATCTGTCAGGTGGAGGAGAATTTCAGTCGTCTTGTATCTCTGTTCTGTTGTCTTACATCTTTGTTTTATTGTCTTGCGCGAAACATCTGCCAGGTGGAGTAAAATTTCAGTGATCTTAAAGCTCTGTTCTATTGTCTTACATGGAAGTTCTGTCAGGTGGAGCGTCTGTTCTGTTATCTTACATCACTGTTAAGTGAAGTGGCGGCGCTGTTTGGTTATCTTACAACGCAGTTCTGTCAGGTGGGGCGTCTGTTCTGTTATCTTACATCACTGTTAAGTGAAGTGGCGGCGCTGTTTAGTTATCTTACATTTAAGTTCTTCGATCTGCATCGAATTTTTTCAATCTGTCGCGGTAATTCTGTCAGGTGGGGACAATTTTCTGTTATCTAATCGCAATATTACGACAGAAATAGCGGGTGGTGTTTCACCGGAGTTTCATAGGGGCTTCATAGGGAGAAAAGGGGCTTTTATACGGATATTGATAGGGAGATTGGATGGAAAAGTCGCTAATTGCCCATCAGCTGCTGATTATTTTTCGCCTTTTCCGCCAAAACCGCCATTCTATTTTTTTCGTTTTGTGCTTCGATATAATATTGCAATGAGCGCTAAAATAAGCGATTGCGGGCAAGGGGAAGGTGAGCAAATGCGATTTGCCTTTTTAACAGCATAACAAGGGGGATACTGATTGATTTTTCGGGAGAACACCTTAATCCTGGTTTCGGTAGCCTGGAGATAAATAAAATAAACAGACCGATCTGTCTGTTTATTGAAATTAGTTTCCTACCTTTGGGGAGTAATTAGGGATAGATCAGCGAAACGGTATTGAATTTAATAGACAGATCGGTCTGTACTATCGTTGGTATTTCACTCACATTTAAAAATCAGATTTTATGGAACAGAGACATCCTTTACCGCCTTTTACATTGGAAACTGCACTGCAGAAAGTACAAATGGCGGAAGACGCATGGAATACAAGGGACCCGCAAAGAGTGGCCCTGGCTTATACTGTTGACACGGAATGGCGGAACCGGGATCAATTTGTGAATGGCCGTCAGGAGGTGGTGGCCTTTTTAGCAAAGAAATGGGAGAAGGAGCTGGATTATAAGCTGAAGAAAGAGTTGTGGGCGTATACGGATAACCGTATTAGTGTAAGGTTTGAGTATGAATGGCATGATAAGGACGGGAATTGGTTCCGGTCTTATGGGAATGAGCAATGGGAGTTTGATGCGAATGGGCTGATGCAAAGGAGGTATGCATCGATTAATGATCTGGGGATTGAGGAAAAGGATAGGAAGTTTTTGTGAGGATGTTGAGCGGATGGTTATGGGGCCCCATAATTTGTCCGGCTACTTTTATCCGGTTAGCTTTGGCTTATAATTACCTCTGCCTGGGTTTCGGTAACGTCTTCTTTTGATGGGTTACGTTCGGATATCACGCTGGCAGCTTCAGTTAGCCGTTCTAATTGTTCCCAGAAGAAGAGATAGTTACTAGCAGGGGCGTCTTCTACGGTTAGGGCATTGATCAAAATGTCCCGCAGGGTTTTCCGGACTTCCAATAATGAGTACCACGAGAAGAAGTCATCTAGGACTATTTGAGGGTTTTCTATTTCCTCAACGGTTAGCTTGAATGGTTTTGTGGTCCATTCGGGGTATTTTACGTTGTTATCCATAGATTAAAAATTTGACTTAAGTGGTTTTTCGAAGATCAATTTTACGATACGGGTCGTGGTGCTTTTAACAGAGCTGTCAAATTAATAGCTGTTATAAAAACCTCACTTTGTTATTACTACGAAGATAACGTATTTTTTGATTGTACCTCTATAGATGTACAATATTTTTTCTTTTTTAGCGGAATTTCCATTAATGAATGATGCAAGGGAGGACAAAATATTAAAGGAATTTGGCAAGAGACTCCAAAAACTTCGAAAGGAGAAAGAATTAAGTGTTAGAAAGTTCTCTTATGCTGCAGATCTTTCGGTTAGCTATGTACAGAAGCTCGAAGCGGGAGAATCAAATCCGTCCTATACCACGTTATTGAAGCTTGCTGAAGCACTGGAAGTAGGATTGAGCGAGTTTATGATAAAAAAGTAATTGGCTTAAAATCTTTTTCAACCTGTGAATGTAAACTGAGATAGAGCATTATAACCTCAATGGTCTTCATTCCCTCTGGTATATTCAAAGTACATAATTTCATGTGTAATCCCATATCATATTCCCCAAATCTATTATAACGAATAGAGATATGGTTGAATGAAACTGGTATTCGTAAACCCTAATATACACCAAAATGAAAAAATGTAGTTTTTTATTAGTTGCTTGGGTGTTGGCTTTAGCAAGTTGCTCAACCCAAAAGTATGTAAGCTTTGATCCGCCAAAATCTGAAACTTTCACCACTAATAAGCTTAGTGCTTTTTTAAAAAACACACCGAATCCAACGGTAGTTCTTAGAGTACCAAATGCAAAACAGAATGCAGCAGAGGAAGATGCTAATACCTATATTTATAATACAATAGAAAAAGAACTGCTGAGAAATGGATTCGTTGTTCGGGACCGTGCACTATTTAACGAAATTCTCAGGAAGTCAGGAGATAAAGTTGATTATTCAGAGCTAAAGAAGAATACAAATACGGATATCATTTTGGAGCTTACTGATCTTCAAAGGGAAGTTCCGTATAGGACAAATGAATATTACAGCAAAAAGGGGAAAAGGTCCCTTTTTGATAAGGGTGAAATTGTTGCAACAGGTGCTAAAGTTGATTTTAAGGTAGTGCTTATAGAAGAGAATGAATATGCCGGAAACTATAACTTCAATTATACACCATGTTTAGGTGGATGCGAAGTTTATCAAACTAAGAGGGGACCCAAATTTTCAACAAAAACCAAAACCGAAAAGCAGCCTTACCAAACGGTTTCAAAAAGAGAGTTAGAAGACTTTTTTAAAGATGCGACAAATAAACTGATACTCGCCCTAAGGCAATAGTAATTCGAATCAATTTTTCTGATTATTGCTATGAGAAAAGGTATTAAGTACTCGTTAGTTCTTGCTGTATTAATTGAAGCTATTGGCTGCGGCGAAGGCGATACTAGTAACATTTCTATAAATGACCGGTATGAATTGCCTTGGAAATCTCCTGGAGCTGAGCTTCTTCAAATTGGCAAAGTATTAGTTGCAAATAAGATTACGGGCTGTGGTGAGCTTTACGTTAGAAGGAGGAAGACTGGAGATAACGAGTATTTAGTCGCTTGTACGCGGGACACGAAAAACTGGAGATATTATGTTGTAAAGACAAATGAAAGTACAGTGGAAGGCCCTTTGACTGATAGGATACTTTCTCCATATTGAGTGTTTAAGTGATTTGGAGGTCAATTACGGGGTTAAATAGAATTCAGAGGATTTTTTTTTTTTGAGCTCTTTCAGCATTTTATAAATCTGTGCCTGCCTTCGGCAACGGCCGTGTTGTTCTGCGAAAAGTTGCCACCAGCTCATCCATCATTGGTGCATACTGCTCACTCAACGCCACGTCACAGCAAAGATTGAGATAGAAATAATTAATTGTCTTTCTAATCAACAGAGATAAAAAAATCCCACCTCTAATTAGAGGTGGGACTGATATTTCATGAATCTATTTTATCAATGGTAAATTTTCCCCTTACTATTGAAGATATTTCTAATTTCGTCTAGGTGATTTTCGGTTAGTCCAACGTAAGAGCTCGTCAAAATAAGGTAGTCTTTTAAATGATTGGGAAGGTTATTCAGTGATTTATCATCGTCAATAATTACAAAATCTTCATCGATAGCGTTTACGTTAAACCAGCTGGAAATTTCCTCTTTTCTTGAAAGATGATTAAGGTTTACTGGCAAAGATTTGATTTTTTTTGCCTGAACTCCTCTGGTCTTAAAAATTGTCTCCCATTCATGCAAGCTATAATTGGACTTGTGTGAAGTAGTCAGCATAATCGTTGCATCGAACTCAGTAACCAGCGAGTGAAGTGCATGGCATGCATTGGCACTGAATGCGGCAAAACCATCCTTTAAAAGATCCGGAGCCCGGTATCCTTTTGCTGGGACCATTACACCATCTATGTCCAAGAAGACTAACATAATGAGCAAATTTACAACTAAGTAAGCAATTAT
>Ga0102590_1001955_pt1 | contig 27001 bp, 27 predicted proteins | sample AraplaMF_Col_mMF_FD_76859 | JGI IMG/M metagenome (GOLD analysis project Ga0102590, IMG submission 76859) | Arabidopsis root microbial communities from the University of North Carolina, USA - plate scrape MF_Col_mMF | ecosystem: Host-associated > Plants > Roots > Endosphere | place: USA... | reverse complement strand
CCCCCCACCCCACCCCACTCCAGGGACACGACATGACGATCAAAGTCGTACGGGGCAACCCCACCCCCGAGGAGCTCGCCGCCGCACTCGCGGTCGTCCGAGCCCGCGCCGCGGCGGCAACCACACCACCGCCCGGCGCGGCACGGCAGCGCGACTCCTGGGCGGACCCGTCCCGTATCGCCGCCCACCGGCTCCCCCAGCCGGGGCCGACGGCGTGGAGCCGCACGTACTGGCCCTAGGCCACGCCTCGTCCCTTCCACGGGCCGGTCGCGCAGCGCCGGACCGGCCCGCCGGGGGGCGAGCGGCCCCTCGGCCAAGTTGAGTACGCGTACTCAGGCGCCGCAGCGGGTCACCGGCGCACGATCGAGGGCATGCTGTGGTCCGACCCCGAGAACGAACCGCCGGAAGAACTCCGCGACACACAGGAGATGTTGCGGCGGCTGGGGGTCCTCATGGCGCTGGCGATGGTGGTCGCGATGATCGTCATCGGCATCGGGTGAGGTGCGCCGATACCCTGAGCCCATGACCGATCAGCCGCGTCGCCGCCTAGTGCTCGCATCCCAGTCCCCCGCCCGGCTCGGACTGCTCCGGCAGGCCGGGCTCGATCCCGAGGTCGTCGTCAGCGGGGTCGACGAGGAGGCCGTCAGCGCCCCCACCCCCGCGGAACTCGCGCTCGCCCTGGCCGAGGCGAAGGCCTCCGTCGTGGCGGCCAAGCCCGAGATCAAGGGCGCTCTGGTGATCGGCTGCGACTCGGTGCTCGATCTGGACGGCCAGGCCCTCGGCAAGCCCGCGGACGCCGAGGAGGCCACGGCCCGCTGGAAGGCGATGCGCGGCCGGGCCGGCACGCTCCAGACCGGCCACTGCGTCTACGACACGATCAGCGGCCGGTACGCCTCCGCCACCGCGTCCACCGTGGTCCGCTTCGGGGAGCCCACGGACGAGGAGGTCGCCGCGTACGTCGCCTCCGGCGAACCCCTCTACGTCGCCGGGGCATTCACCCTCGACGGCCGTTCGGCGCCCTTCATCGACGGCATCGACGGCGACCACGGCAACGTCATCGGCATCTCGCTGCCGCTGGTCCGCCGGCTGCTGGCCGAACTGGGCGTCCGCATCACGGACCTGTGGGCGGCCCCGGCGGCCTGAGGGCCGGCCGGGGCGAGGCCGTCAGGGGGTGACGGGTGCGGGGCCGCCGTTCTCCGGGGTCCCGCCCTGCTCCGCGGCCCTGTGCGCGGTCCCCTCGTCACCGCCCGGGGCACCGTCCTCGGGCGGAGCGCCGGCCGCCCTCTCCGGACGGTCGTACGTCATGAGGGTGAGCAGGATGAGCCCGAACACCACCATCATGAACACGAACGCGCCCCAGCCCACCAGACCGACCGTGAAGGCGCCGAGCAGACCGTGCACCACGGCCGCGGTGATCAGAATGATGCGCCAGAAGCCGGAGGGCGAGCGGTCACGCAGGGCGACGAGCAGTGCGGCAACCCCGCACAGCGCGAAGTACAGCCCGAAGACGACACCCCCCGCCTTCGACGAGACGGACATCGTGTCGGGGTCGAGACCGGCGAGGGACATGTCCTGCCGATCCACCACGACCCCGAGGAACCAGTTCAGCAGTGCGATGCCTATCGCCTCCACGAAGAGAACGATCGCAACGAGCCATGCCACCGGTCTGCGGACCACCGGTCCCCACCCACCTTCGCGCGTGCTTGCGTGTTACTCGGAGTACGTTCGAGACATCGTGAACGCTACTAACGGGTAAACCTCGGGACAAGAGGTCCGACAGGGGCAAAGATTCGTTGGGCCATTAGTAGGGACTCCACAAAGAAACACGACCCGTGGCAGGACTACTTCATAGAGACCTTGACCACATCTGAGGGCTAGGGTTTTCCGGTGGATTCCCATGTGCGGCGGTGCGACAAGGGTTTTCGCAGGTTGAGTGAGCCTGGTTTCACGCTCCGTGTGGGCAAGCTCACCACTGGGGACGGGTCGAAACGTCGTGTCGGCAGTCCCTAAACTCGGCTTGTTTCAAGGAGAGGGAGCCATCGTGCGCAAGGTGTTGATCGCCAACCGTGGCGAAATCGCTGTCCGTGTCGCCCGGGCCTGCCGTGACGCCGGGATCGCGAGCGTGGCCGTGTACGCCGACCCGGACCGGGACGCCCTGCACGTCCGAGCTGCGGACGAGGCGTTCGCCCTGGGCGGCGACACCCCCGCCACCAGCTACCTGGACATCGACAAGGTCCTCCAGGCCGCCAAGGACTCCGGCGCGGACGCCGTCCACCCCGGCTACGGGTTCCTCTCCGAGAACGCGCACTTCGCCCAGGCCGTGCTGGACGCCGGCCTGACCTGGATCGGCCCGCCGCCGCAGGCCATCCAGGACCTGGGGGACAAGGTCGCGGCCCGGCACATCGCCCAGCGCGCCGGCGCCCCCCTGGTGGCCGGCACCCCCGACCCGGTGTCCGGCGCCGACGAGGTCGTGGCCTTCGCCAAGGAGCACGGCCTGCCGATCGCCATCAAGGCCGCCTTCGGCGGTGGCGGGCGGGGCCTGAAGGTCGCCCGCAACCTCGAAGAGGTTCCCGAGTTGTACGAGTCCGCGGTCCGCGAGGCGGTCGCCGCCTTCGGTCGCGGCGAATGCTTCGTCGAGCGCTACCTGGACAAGCCCCGCCACGTCGAGACCCAGTGCCTGGCCGACAGCCACGGCAACGTGGTCGTGGTCTCGACCCGTGACTGCTCGCTGCAGCGCCGCCACCAGAAGCTGGTCGAGGAGGCCCCGGCGCCGTTCCTGAACGAGCAGCAGGTCGCCCAGCTCTACTCCGCGTCGAAGGCCATCCTCAAGGAGGCCGGATACGTCGGCGCGGGCACCGTGGAGTTCCTGGTCGGCGCCGACGGAACGATCTCCTTCCTCGAGGTCAACACCCGCCTCCAGGTCGAGCACCCGGTCACCGAGGAGGTCTCCGGCATCGACCTGGTCCGTGAGATGTTCCGCATCGCCGACGGTGAGGAGCTCGGCTACGGCGACCCCGAACTGCGCGGCCACTCCTTCGAGTTCCGCATCAACGGCGAGGACCCCGGCCGCAACTTCCTGCCCGCCCCCGGCACGGTCACCACCTTCGCCCCGCCCTCCGGACCCGGTGTGCGCCTGGACGCCGGCGTGGAGTCCGGCTCCGTGATCGGCCCGGCCTGGGACTCTCTGCTGGCCAAGCTGATCATCACCGGCCGGACCCGCAAGGAGGCCCTGGAGCGGGCCTCCCGCGCCCTCAACGAGTTCCAGGTCGAGGGCATGGCCACCGCGATCCCCTTCCACCGCGCGGTCGTCACCGACCCGGCCTTCGCCCCCGAACTGACCGGCTCCGGAGATCCCTTCACCGTGCACACCCGGTGGATCGAGACCGAGTTCGTCAACGAGATCAAGCCGTTCGTCGCCGCCGCCGACACCGAGGCCGAGGAGGAGGCGGACCGCGAGACCGTCGTCGTCGAGGTCGGCGGCAAGCGTCTCGAGGTCTCGCTGCCCGCTTCCCTCGGGATGTCGCTGGCCCGCACCGGGCTCGCCGCCGGGGCCAAGCCGAAGCGGCGCGCGGCCAAGAAGTCCGGCCCGGTCGCCTCGGGCGACACCCTCACCTCCCCCATGCAGGGCACCATCGTCAAGGTCGCCGTCGAGGAGGGCCAGGAGGTCAAGGAAGGCGACCTGGTCGTCGTCCTGGAGGCCATGAAGATGGAGCAGCCCCTCAACGCGCACAAGGCCGGCACCATCAAGGGCCTCAGCGCCGAGGTCGGCGCCTCCATCACCTCCGGCGCCGCCATCTGCGAGATCAAGGACTGACGCACACCGACGTCGACGAAGCGCCCCGCGGACCGCAGCAGCCGGCCGGCGGGGCGCCTCGGTGCTGTTCCGGGTCGCTGCCGCCGACGGTCGAAAAGAGCGTGGCGGAGGGCCACGGCCGTTCGTTCGAGGCGCCCATGAACCGTGTCTGCGCCATGTGCGCCGTTCGGACCGGTGCGCGGTGGGGCGGAGGCGGGCCGTGGGGACCGTCCGCGTGATGCCGGACCGGCTGTCACCGGGTGCCCGCGGGGCCGGGCACCGGTATCGCACCGCCGGTGAGGATGTTCGACGGGCCGGGACGAGGACCGTCCCCGACCCGCACGGCGGGCCCGACGCCCGCCGGGTCGCTATCGGCGGCGCAGGTCCGCCACGCGTGCGCGCTCTCCCGTGGGCGGCTCACCGAGAACCGTCGCGGTACGCAACTGCGGGCCGCCCTGGATCTGGCTGCGCCGCGGGCCCGGCAGGGGCACGTCCCGGCGAGGCGGGCGCCCCGGGACCGCATCGCCCCCGGCCGAACCTCCGCCCGACGCCCCCGCGATCGCGACCTGCACCCCCTGATCGGCCAGGGCCTGCAGTTCGGTGGCCGCGCGGTCGTCGTGCGCGGGCGGCTCGTCCGTCACCAGCCGGGTGATCAGGTCCGTCGGCACCGTCTGGAACATCGTGTCCGTGCCGAGCTTGGTGTGGTCGGCGAGGACCACCACCTCCGCTGCCGCCTGCACCAGCGCGCGGTCGACGGACGCGGACAGCATGTTGGACGTGGACAGCCCGCGTTCGGCGGTGAGTCCGCTCCCGGACAGGAAGGCTCTGGAGACCCGGAGCCCCTGGAGCGACTGCTCCGCGCCACTGCCCACGAGGGCGTAGTTGGAGCCGCGCAGCGTGCCGCCGGTCATCACGACCTCGACGCGGTTGGCGTGCGCCAGGGCCTGGGCCACCAGCAGCGAGTTGGTGACGACGGTCAGCCCGGGCACCCGTGCGAGCCGGCGGGCCAGCTCCTGGGTGGTGGTTCCCGCCCCGACCACGATGGCTTCGCCCTCTTCGACGAGGCCCGCGGCGAGATCGGCGATGGCCGTCTTCTCGGCGGTCGCGAGATGTGACTTCTGCGGAAAGCCGGACTCCCGCGTGAACCCGCCCGGCAAGACCGCACCGCCGTGCCGGCGGTCGAGGAGTCCTTCTGCCTCCAGTGCGCGCACGTCCCGCCGTACGGTCACTTCGGAGGTCTGGACGACGCGGGCGAGCTCACGGAGCGACACGGCCCCGTTCGCTCGCACCATTTCGAGGATCAATTGACGACGTTCTGCAGCGAACACGAAACTGACAGTAACCCCAACGACCGTCTGCTTTCAGCAGTTTGCGCCGAATAACAGAAGTTGTTCGCACGGCGGGGCGGAAGGTGGTATACGTGCCTACTCTTTCCGCCTATGCCGCACGCATCGTCGGACACGCCCCGTGACCGGCGGTGGGACCTGCTCCGGACGGCCGGCGCCCGGGTGCGGCCGTCAGGCCTCGGCGCCCGCCTTGCGGGTGTGCAACTGCCGTGCCACCTCGGCGATCGAGCCCGACAGCGACGGGTACACGGTGAAGGCGTTGGCGATCTGCTCGACCGTCAGATTGTTGTCGACGGCGATCGAGATGGGATGGATCAGCTCGGAGGCGCGCGGCGCGACGACCACTCCGCCGACGACGATCTCGGTGCCCGGGCGGCAGAAGATCTTGACGAACCCGTCGCGGATGCCCTGCATCTTGGCGCGGGGGTTGCGCAGCAGCGGCAGCTTGACGACCTTGGCGTCGATCTTCCCGGCGTCCACGTCGGCCTGGGTGTAACCGACGGTGGCGATCTCGGGGTCGGTGAAGACGTTCGAGGAGACGGTCTTCAGGTTGAGGGGGGTCACCGCGTCGCCCAGGAAGTGGTACATGGCGATGCGTCCCTGCATGGCGGCGACGGACGCGAGGGCGAAGACGCCGGTCACGTCACCGGCCGCGTAGACACCGGGGGCGGTCGTGCGGGAGACCTTGTCGGTCCAGATGTGCCCGGACTCGCGCAGCTTGACCCCGGCCTCCTCCAGGCCCATCCCGCTGCTGTTGGGGACGGCGCCCACGGCCATGAGGCAGTGCGAGCCGGTGATCACGCGCCCGTCGGAGAGCGTGACCTCCACCCGGTCGCCGACGCGCTTGGCGGACTGCGCGCGCGAGCGGGCCATGACGTTCATCCCGCGGCGGCGGAAGACGTCCTCGAGGACGGCGGCGGCGTCCGGGTCCTCGCCGGGCAGCACCCGGTCGCGCGACGAGACGAGGGTGACCTTCGACCCGAGGGCCTGGTAGGCGCCGGCGAACTCGGCACCGGTGACACCGGATCCGACGACGATGAGTTCCTCGGGCAGCTCGTCGAGGTCGTAGACCTGGGTCCAGTTGAGGATCCGCTCGCCGTCGGGCTGTGCGTCGGGCAGCTCACGCGGGTGACCGCCGGTGGCGATGAGCACCGCGTCGGCGGTGAGGGTCTCCTCGCTGCCGTCCGCGGCCCGTACGACGACCTTGCGCGAGCCGTCCAGGGCCTGCATGCCCTCCAGCCGGCCACGCCCCCGCAGGACCCGGGCACCGGCACGCGTGACGGATGCGGTGATGTCGTGGGACTGGGCGAGCGCGAGCCGCTTCACCCGTCGGTTGACCTTCCCGAGGTCGACCCCGACGACCCGGGCGGCCCGCTCCAGGGGCGGGGTGTCGTCGGCGACGGTGATGCCGAGCTCCTCGTACGACGAGTCGAAGGTGGTCATCACCTCGGCCGTCGCGATGAGCGTCTTCGACGGCACACAGTCGGTGAGCACCGACGCCCCGCCCAGACCGTCGCAGTCGACGACGGTCACCTCCGCGCCGAGCTGCGCGGCCACCAGCGCCGCTTCATATCCGCCGGGTCCGCCACCGATGATCACGATCCGAGTCACGTACTCCATTGTCCCGCACCCTTCGGATGCCGCTGCCCCGGGGGCCGCGCGGTGCTCCGGCCGTTACGCAAGAGGCGGGCGGGGTGCTGTCGTACCCTCGACAGCATGTCGCTCTACGCCGCGTACGCCGGCAACCTCGATGCGCGGCTGATGACCCGCCGCGCACCCCACTCGCCGCTACGCGCCACAGGTTGGCTCAACGGCTGGCGGCTGACCTTCGGGGGCGAGCACATGGGCTGGGAGGGTGCTCTCGCGACGATCGTCGAGGACCCGCTCACACAGGTCTTCGTCGCGCTGTACGACGTCGCGCCCATGGACGAGGAGTCCATGGACCGCTGGGAGAGCGTGGGCCTGGAGGTCTACCGCCGGCTGCGCGTGCGCGTCCATACGCTGGACGGCGAGGAGATGGCCTGGACCTACGTCCTCAACGGCTACGAAGGGGGTCTGCCGTCCGCACGGTACCTGGGCGAGATCGCGGACGCCGCGGAGTCGGCCGGGGCGCCGCACGACTATGTGATGGAGCTGCGCAAGAGGCCCTGCTGAGCGCGGATCCGGCCCGTAGAATCGGACCGATCGACGCACGAACGGAAGAGCGTGCCATGGCCCCCATCGCCACGTACGACGTCTACTACACCGAGCAGGCCGCCGCGGCCCGCGACCGGCTCGACGACCAGCAGCGCCCGGCGTTCGACAAGGGCATCGCCCTCCTGGCCCGCGACCCCTTCCTTCCCGTGTCCCGCCCCATAGGTTCCACCGGGGACGACCGCACCGTCCGCCTCACGCAGAACATCCTGGTGGAGTACACGGTCAGCCGGGGCCGGCTGCTGATCTTCATCGTCGAGGTCTTCAACGACAAGGACGTCCTCGTCACGGACTGAGGGACCCCGGGGCCCTGGGGCGATCCCACCGGGCCGAGCGCGCGACGCCTCGTCGGAAACGACAAGACAACGATCGCATTCCCGTGACCTCCATCATCTACGCGCGTAGGCCCGGACCGGCTACCCTCTTGCGCGTGAACGCATCTCTTCTTCCGGACGACATCCAGGGCGACCCCCACGCCGCCGCCGACGCCGCCGCCGCACGGCTGCGTGAGCTGACGGGTGCCGAGACCCATGACGTCGCCCTCGTGATGGGCTCCGGGTGGGCCCCGGCCGTCGACGCCCTCGGCGAGGCCGACGCGGAGTTCCACGTCACCGAGCTGCCCGGCTTCCCGCCCCCGGCCGTCGAGGGCCACGGCGGCAAGATCCGTTCGTACCGGATCGGTGAAAAGCGCGCCCTGGTCTTCCTCGGCCGTACGCACTACTACGAGGGTCGCGGTGTCGCCGCCGTCGCGCACGGTGTCCGCACCGCCGTCGCCGCCGGCGCCAAGACCATCGTGCTCACGAACGGCTGTGGTGGCCTGCGGGAGACCATGCGTCCCGGGCAGCCGGTCCTGATCAGCGACCACATCAACCTGACCGCGACCTCCCCGATCGTCGGCGCCAACTTCGTCGACCTGACGGATCTGTACTCCCCGCGCCTGCGGACGCTGTGCAAGGAGATCGACCCCTCCCTCGAGGAGGGCGTCTACGCGCAGTTCACCGGCCCGCACTACGAGACCCCGGCGGAGATCCGCATGGCCCGTGCCATCGGCGCGGACCTGGTCGGCATGTCCACGGTCCTCGAGGCGATCGCCGCGCGCGAGGCGGGCGCCGAGGTCCTCGGAATCTCCCTGGTCACCAATCTCGCCGCCGGTATGACGGGCGAACCGCTGAACCACGAAGAGGTGCTCCAGGCGGGCCGGGACAGCGCCACGCGCATGGGAGCGCTGCTCGCCCAGGTGCTGAACCGGCTGTAGGGCGCCGCCCCGAACCGGCGGGCGCCCCGGGGTGGTCGCGCCAGGCCCGGACCGGGGTGCGCCGGACGGTGCCGACCGCGCCGAGCGGTGCTGGACTGGACGCGGACGCATGACGCCCGCAGCGGCCCCGGCGCCCCGCCCACCCGACGACTTCCCCGGACGGGGCGAGGACACCTTCGAGGAGCCCGCACGGGGGTCGGGCGGCGCGCGGCCACCGCACGAACACACAACGAGAGGTTGACCCGACGTGCACGACGAACTCATCGCACGGGCCAAGGCGTGGCTGGCCGAGGACCCCGACGCGGAGACCCGTGAGGAGCTCGCCAAGCTCATCGACGCCGAGGATCACGCCGAGCTCGCCGCGCGCTTCAGCGGCACCCTCCAGTTCGGCACGGCCGGTCTCCGCGGCGAACTCGGCGCCGGCCCCATGCGCATGAACCGTGCCGTGGTCATCCGCGCGGCCGCCGGTCTCGCCGCGTACCTCACGGCCGAGGGGCAGTCGGGCGGGCTCGTCGTCATCGGCTACGACGCCCGCCACAAGTCCGCCGACTTCGCCCGGGACACCGCGGCCGTCGTCACGGGCGCGGGCCTGCGCGCGGCCCTCCTTCCGCGCCCCCTGCCCACGCCCGTCCTCGCGTTCGCCATCAGGCACCTCGGCGCGGTCGCCGGGGTGGAGGTCACGGCCAGCCACAACCCGCCCCGCGACAACGGCTACAAGGTCTACCTCGGCGACGGTTCCCAGATCGTGCCGCCCGCCGACGCCGGGATCGCGGCCGAGATCGACGCGATCGGCAGCCTCACCGCGGTCCCCCGCCCGGACAGCGGCTGGGAGGTCCTCGACGACAGCGTCCTGGAGGCCTACCTCGCCCGCACGGCCGCCGTCCTCGCCGAGGGCTCCCCGCGGACCGCGCGCACCGTCTACACGGCGATGCACGGCGTCGGCAAGGACGTAGTGCTCGCCGCCTTCGCCCGGGCCGGCTTCCCCGTCCCGGCCCTCGTCGCCGAGCAGGCCGAACCGGACCCGGACTTCCCGACCGTCGCCTTCCCGAACCCGGAAGAGCCCGGCGCCATGGACCTCGCCTTCGCGAAGGCCCGCGAGACGGACCCCGACCTCGTCATCGCCAACGACCCCGACGCCGACCGCTGCGCCGTGGCGGTCAAGGACGGCGAGGACTGGCGCATGCTCCGGGGCGACGAGGTGGGCGCCCTCCTCGGTGCGCACCTCGTGCGCGGCGGAGCCACCGGCACCCTCGCGGAGTCGATCGTGTCCTCCTCGCTCCTGCGCCGTATCGCCGAGAAGGCGGGCCTGCCGTTCGTGGAGACCCTCACCGGCTTCAAGTGGATCGCCCGCGCCGAGGGCCTGCGCTACGGCTACGAGGAGGCGCTCGGCTACTGCGTCGACCCCGCGGGCGTGCGCGACAAGGACGGCATCACCGCCGCGCTCCTGGCCACCGAACTGGCCTCGGTGCTGAAGGAGGAGGGCCGCACGCTCCTCGACCTCCTCGACGACCTGGCCGTGGAGCACGGTCTGCACGCCACGGACCAGCTCTCGGTCCGGGTCGAGGACCTGTCGGTCATCGCGGACGCGATGCGGCGCCTGCGCGAGCAGCCGCCGGTGCGGCTCGGCGGTCTGCCGGTGACGACGGCCGAGGACCTGACGCGGGGCACGGCGTCGCTCCCGCCGACCGACGGGCTGCGGTACACCCTCGACGGCGCCCGGGTCGTCGTCCGGCCGAGCGGCACCGAGCCGAAGCTCAAGTGCTATCTGGAGGTCGTCGTGCCGGTCGGCTCCCGTGCGGAGCTCGGCGCCGCGCGGGCCAGGGCCGTGGAACTCCTCGGTGCCGTCAAGCGGGATCTCGCGGCGGCCGCGGGGATCTGAGACCGCGGACGCGAGGCGACCGCCGCCGGGACCGGAGCCCCGTCGCTCGACCGACGGCCTCCGATCCCCCGGCGGGCGCCTCTCGCACGGCACTTGCAAGGCCGCGATCTTCGACCCGCGGACCCGGACGCTGACGGGCCTGCGCCGCGGCTCGGTGGCCATATCGGTGACGAACGGCTCGACGCGCGCCTACACGGACGAGAGCTCGCTCGCACCGATCACGACCTCGAACACCATCCAGGTCGTGCCGGGCTCGCACCACTGACAGCCGTGCCACCGCTGTGAATCGGCTCCCGCGCCGTCCGGCGCGGGAGCCGATCTGACATGCCGAGGGCCGGCACCCGGGTGCCGGCCCTCGGCATGTCCGGCCCCGGCGCCGCCATGCCGTTCCTCGCACCGGAGCACCCGGCCGGACACCGGCACCCCCGTGAGCACGGCCCGAACGCGGAGAACAGAAGCCACGGCCGCCCAGCCGTGGGTTCCCCGGACCACCACCCGTCGGCGCCCCCGGGCTGCCCACGGCCTCCCCCTCGGTCGCGGGAGCCCTTCCGGCCGCGGCCCGCCGCGCAGGTGCCGGCCCCCGGCCGTTCCTCGCACCGGAGCACCTCGACGGCCACGGCCACCTCATGAACACGACCCAGGACGCGAAAAACCCACGGCCACCCAGCCGTGGGTTCCCCGGACCACCACCCGTCGGCGCCCCCGGGCGCCCACGGCCTCGCCGTCCGGGTCCGGACACGGACCCGGAGGCAGTCGCCGTCAGCCGATCGCCAGCAGAACCGCCAGCAGGACCGCGCCGGCCACCGCCGGGCCGATGATCTCGTACGCCCAGCGGACGCTCGGTTCGCCCTGGGCGCGCTCGGACGCGCCATGGGTCTCGAACAGTTCCCTCAGTTCGTCCATGACCTGGTCGGTCTGGGCGCGGGTGGGCCTGTCCGGGACGGCCGAGGACCGCCCGCGCGAACGGCCGCCCGACGCCGCGCCGGCCGCACGCGCGGCGGCCATGCTCTGCTGCCGCGCCGCCTTCTTGCGGGCGCGCAGCGAGACGGGAATCGCCCACAGCTGGAACTTGGTACCGGACGTGGCGACGACCTCGTTCGAGTAGCCGGACTGGAGCGACGCCACCGAACCCCAGGGCAGCACGATCACCCGGAGCGGGTTGCGGATGCGCAGCCGCTCGTCGTTCGCGAAGACGGCCGGTCGCACGGTGAAGGCGGCGAACGTCGGCAGCACCAGGATCAAGGCGGCCAGCGCCAGCCAGGGTGTGCGGCCGTGGGCGGAGACCAGCGCGTCGATGCCGAGCCAGAGCGCGATGGCGAGCAGCAGCACACCGGCCGCGATGCCGGCAGGCGACCGGTAGACGCGGTCCCGGGACTCGGGTGCCGAGTGGTCCGGCGCGGGCGGCTGGTGTTCCGGGGTCGTCATGGAACCGATTCTGCCCGACGGTCACCCCGTACCCCCCGGCCGGTCCCGGGCGCGGCACGACATGATGCGGGCCCGTGTCCGGTCCGTATCCGGGACCTCGGGGGGCTGTACAGCCGCTACGCGCGTAGATATGCTCGGCTGGTGACCATGCCCACCTCTGCACCCTCCCCCGAAGCCTCGGCCCCGCGCCAGCAGGGTGGTACCCCCACCGCCCTGGCGGACGTCACCGCGTCCGACAGCACGCTGCGCCGGTTCCTGCACGGGCTGCCCGGCGTCGACACGGTCGGCCTGGAGGCGCGCGCCGCCTCGCTCGGCACCCGTTCCATCAAGACCACCGCGAAGGCGTACGCCATCGACCTCGCCATCTCGATGGTCGACCTGACGACGCTGGAAGGCGCGGACACCCCGGGCAAGGTCCGGGCGCTCGGCGCCAAGGCGGTCCACCCCGATCCGACGGACCGCACGACCCCCACGACCGCGGCCGTCTGCGTCTATCCCGACATGGTGGCCGTCGCGAAGGAGGCCGTCGCGGGCTCCGGTGTGAAGGTCGCGTCCGTCGCCACCGCCTTCCCGGCGGGCCGCGCCGCGCTCGACGTGAAACTGGCCGACGTGCGCGAGGCCGTGGCGGCGGGTGCGGACGAGATCGACATGGTCATCGACCGCGGGGCGTTCCTCGCGGGCAGGTACATGAAGGTGTACGACGAGATCGTCGCCGTGAAGGAGGCCTGCGGGACCTCCGCCCGGCTGAAGGTCATCTTCGAGACCGGCGAGCTGTCGACGTATGACAACATCCGTCGGGCGAGCTGGCTCGGCATGCTTGCCGGAGCCGACTTCATCAAGACCTCGACCGGCAAGGTTGCGGTGAACGCCACGCCCGCGAACACCCTCCTCATGCTGGAGGCCGTCCGCGACTTCCGCGCGCAGACCGGGGTCCAGGTCGGTGTGAAGCCGGCCGGCGGCATCCGCACCTCGAAGGACGCCGTCAAGTTCCTGGTCCTGGTCAACGAGACGGCGGGCGAGGACTGGCTGGACAACCACTGGTTCCGCTTCGGCGCCTCCTCCCTCCTGAACGACCTGCTGATGCAGCGCCAGAAGCTGGCCACCGGCCGCTACTCCGGTCCCGACTACGTGACGGTGGACTGATCCTCCATGGCTTTCGAATACGCACCCGCACCCGAGTCCCGCGCGGTCGTCGACATCGCGCCCTCGTACGGCCTGTTCATCGACGGCGAGTTCACGGAGGCGGCCGACGGCAAGGTCTTCAAGACCGTCAGCCCGTCCACCGAGGAGGTCCTCTCCGAGGTCGCCCGGGCCGGCGAGGCGGACGTGGACCGCGCGGTCAGCGCCGCCCGCAAGGCCTTCGGGAAGTGGTCGGCGCTGCCCGGCTCCGAGCGCGCCAAGTACCTCTTCCGTATGGCCCGCATCATCCAGGAGCGCAGCCGTGAGCTCGCGGTCCTGGAGACGCTGGACAACGGCAAGCCGATCAAGGAGACGCGCGACGCCGACCTGCCCCTGGTCGCAGCGCACTTCTTCTACTACGCCGGATGGGCCGACAAGCTCGGCCACGCGGGCTTCGGCTCCGACCCGCGGCCGCTGGGTGTCGCGGGGCAGGTCATCCCCTGGAACTTCCCCCTGCTGATGCTGGCGTGGAAGATCGCCCCGGCGCTGGCGACGGGCAACACGGTCGTGCTGAAGCCCGCGGAGACCACGCCCCTGTCGGCCCTGTTCTTCGCGGACGTCTGCCGCCAGGCGGGCCTGCCCAAGGGTGTCGTCAACATCCTTCCGGGCTACGGCGACGCGGGCGCCGCGCTCGTCGCGCACCCGGACGTGAACAAGGTCGCCTTCACCGGGTCCACGGCCGTCGGCAAGGAGATCGCGCGCACGGTCGCGGGCACCCGCAAGAAGCTCACCCTCGAACTGGGCGGCAAGGGCGCCAACATCGTCTTCGACGACGCACCCGTGGACCAGGCCGTCGAGGGCATCGTGACGGGCATCTTCTTCAACCAGGGCCAGGTCTGCTGCGCGGGCTCCCGCCTTCTGGTCCAGGAGTCGATCCAGGACGAGCTGCTGGAGTCCCTCAAGCGCCGGCTGTCGACCCTGCGCCTCGGCGACCCGCTGGACAAGAACACCGACATCGGCGCGATCAACTCCGCCGAGCAGCTGGCCCGGATCACCGCGCTCGCCGAGCAGGGCGAGGCGGAGGGCGCCGAGCGCTGGTCCCCCACGTGCGAACTCCCCTCCTCCGGCTACTGGTTCGCCCCGACGCTCTTCACGAACGTCACCCAGGCGCACACCATCGCCCGCGACGAGATCTTCGGCCCGGTGCTGTCCGTCCTCACCTTCCGCACACCGGAAGAGGCCGTGGCCAAGGCCAACAACACCCAGTACGGCCTCTCCGCCGGCATCTGGACGGAGAAGGGCTCCCGGATCCTGGCCGTCGCGAACAAGCTGCGCGCCGGTGTCGTCTGGTCCAACACGTTCAACAAGTTCGACCCGACCTCGCCGTTCGGCGGCTACAAGGAGTCGGGCTTCGGCCGCGAGGGCGGTCGCCACGGCCTGGAGGCGTACCTCGATGTCTGAGAAGTCCGAGAAGAGCGAGAAGTCCGAGAAGTTCGAACGGCTCTCGGTCTTCAAGACCTACAAGCTGTACGTCGGCGGGAAGTTCCCGCGTTCCGAGAGCGGCCGGGTGTACGAGGTGGCGGACTCCAAGGGCAACTGGCTGGCGAACGCACCGCAGTCCTCCCGCAAGGACGCCCGTGACGCGGTGGTCGCCGCACGCAAGGCGTTCGGCGGCTGGTCGGGCGCGACGGCGTACAACCGCGGCCAGATCCTGTACCGCATCGCGGAGATGCTGGAGGGCCGCAAGGACCAGTTCGTACGGGAGGTCGCCGACGCCGAGGGCCTGTCGAAGGCCAAGGCGGCCGCGGTCGTCGACGCGGCGATCGACCGCTGGGTCTGGTATGCGGGCTGGACCGACAAGATCGCCCAGGTGGTCGGCGGCGGCAACCCGGTGGCGGGCCCGTTCTTCAACCTCTCCTCCCCCGAGCCCACGGGGGTGGTCGTGGTCCTCGCCCCGCAGGACTCCTCGTTCCTGGGACTGGTCTCGGTGATCGCCCCCGTGATCGCGACCGGCAACACGGCGGTGGTGATCGCGAGCGAGAAGTCCCCGCTCCCGGCCCTCTCCCTCGGGGAGGTCCTGGCCACCTCCGACCTGCCGGGCGGAGTCGTCAACGTCCTCTCCGGCCGCACGGCGGAGATCGCGGCGCCACTCGCCGCCCACCAGGACGTCAACGCGATCGATCTGGCCGGCGCCGACGAGGTGCTGGCGAAGGAACTGGAGATCGCCGCGGCGGACAATCTGAAGCGCGTTCTTCGTCCACAGCCTGTGGATTACTCGTCGACTCCGGGCACCGGGCGACTGACGGCCTTCCTGGAGACGAAGACGGTCTGGCACCCCACGGGGTCACTGGGCGCGTCCGGTTCGTCGTACTGACGCCCGAGGACCGAAGAGCCGCGTCTCCCCGCCGTCCGGGGGAAACGCGGCTCTCCGCCGTCCGGGCCGCGCACAACCGCTCAGTGCACCGCGCCGAGCACCTGCCCGAGCAGCGGCACACCGCCCAGCGACGGCGCCTGCGCCACCGGGCGGGTCAGGGCCTGTGAGGACAGCGGCGCGAAGTCGGCCACCTGGGTGGCGACTCCGTTGTCGAGCGGGTCGACTCCCGTACCCGCCAGCGGGTTGGGCTTGAGGCCCGCGACCGGACCGGTCGCATGTCCCACGGTCCCGGTCAGCGCCGACAGCGCCGCCTGCGGGTCGGTGTGGCCGAGCGACGCGGGCCGCGCCGCCCCGTCCAGGACCGGAGCGGAGTCCGCCGACGCCGTGGCCGCACCCGCCGCCAGCGCGGCGCCCGTGGTCGCCAGGGCGACGAAAGTCCGCCGGACGGCGGGGTTCCTGGGGGAAGCGTGTCGTGCCATGGCTGCTGCCACCTTCTCCGTGCTCAAGGTAATCATGTCGGCACACAGGGTAGTTGAGGTGTGATCTGTGCTCCAAACGTCGACCCGCGGGGTCGGCCAGGTGGACGCAATGCGTCAGACTGGTGTCTCGTGAGTCCTCATCCCCCGGCCCCCGCCCGCGTCGTGCTGCTCTGCGGCCCCTCCGGTTCCGGCAAGTCCCTCGTCGCCGCCCTCTCCGGGCTCCCCGTGCTGCGGCTCGACGACTTCTACAAGGAGGGCGACGACCCGACGCTGCCCCTGGTGGAGGGGAGTTCGGACATCGACTGGGACCACCCCCGATCCTGGGACGCGGACGTCGCGGTCGCGGCCATCGCCGCACTGTGCGCCACGGGCCGTGCGACGATCCCGGTGTACGACATCGGGCTCAGCGCGCGCACGGGCGAGGACACACTGCACATCGACCGCACGCCGGTCTTCGTCGCGGAGGGCGTCTTCGCCGCCGAGGTCGTGGAGCGGTGCAGGGAACTCGGTCTCCTCGCCGACGCGCTGTGCCTGACCCGCGGTCCCGTCACCACGTTCCGCCGCCGCTTCGTGCGCGACCTCAAGGAGGGCCGCAAGTCGGTCCCGTTCCTGCTGCGTCGCGGCTGGCGGCTGATGCGGGCGGAACGGTCGATCGTCGCCCGCCAGACCGGCCTGGGCGCCCACGCCTGCGGCCGGGACGAGGCGCTGAGCCGGCTGGCCGCCGCGGCCGCGGGACGGCGCTCGGCGCTGCGCACGGCCGCCTGACCCGCCCTGAGGAAAGCCGTAAAGAAAAAAGAAAAACGGGACTGGACGGACCCCCCGGCCCTCCAGTCCCGCTCTCCCCCCGTGGTGGAACTTCCCCCGTGGTCCCCCGTGACCCCGTTGTTCCCCCCAGCGGCCCCCCGTTGCCGCTCCCCCGTGTTCCCCCCTGCGGGGCTCCCCCCGAGCCCCTCATCCCTCAGGCGACAAGCTCCCCGAAGGACTCCTCCTCGTCACGGCCGAAGCTGAGGACCTCGTCCTCGCGCAGCCGGCGGAGCGACCGCCAGATGCTCGACTTCACCGTGCCGACACTGATGTCGAGGATCTCCGCGATCTCCGGGTCCGTGCGGCCCTCGTAGTAGCGCAGGACCAGCATGGTGCGCTGGAGTTCGGGCAGCCGGGCCAGCGCCTGCCACAGGACGGCGCGCAGTTCGGTGCCCCGCATCGCGTCCGTGTCACCGGCGGTCTCCGGCAGCTCCTCGGTCGGGTACTCGTTCAGCTTGCGGCGGCGCCACGCGCTGATGTGCAGGTTGGTCATCGTCCGCCGCAGATAGCCCCCCACGGCGGCCTTGTCGCTGATCCGGTCCCAGGCCCGGTACGTCGAGAACAGCGCGCTCTGCAGCAGGTCCTCGGCCTCGAAGCGGTCACCGGTCAGGTGGTAGGCGGTTGCGTACAGGGAGGCGCGGCGCTCCTCGACATAGGCGGTGAACTCCGCCTCGGTCGCCGAACGGCCCTCCCCCGAGGCCTCCCCGTACGCGGTTCCCCCGTGAGCTTCCCCCGTGCGTGCGTCAACCACCGTGATGTAACCGGTGTGCTGACGCCCGGTGCCGCGAGCGCACCCCCGCCCGCTCACGGCACCGGACTTCTCGGTGTTCCGGGTGACATCGTGCAGACGCGTGACAACTGCGCCCGTGCTGGTGCTGTGCAGCGTGTTCATCTCGCGCCCCCCGTCGTGGAGTCCCCGGTCATCCGTGCGGCCCTGCTTGTGTCGAAAAGCTTGCCCGGCCCACTTCATCGCCGTGTCCGCCGACTGTCACAGACCTGTCACAGGGGCGGTGCGCAGCGACACCTCGGCACGAACACGGAGGAGAGTCGTGCGGCTACGCAACCGCCCACCGCCGTCGGCGCCTCGCGGGACAAGACGAGCGGGAGCGCTCCAACGGTCGAAAGACGGCCACGGCATGGGCCAGAATGGCCTCCGTGCCTTCCCTGTTGCTGATCGAGGACGACGACGCCATCCGAACGGCCCTGGAGCTCTCTTTGACGCGCCAGGGACACCGTGTGGCCACCGCTGCCACCGGAGAGGACGGTCTCAAACTGCTGCGCGAACAGCGGCCGGACCTGATCGTGCTGGACGTGATGCTGCCGGGCATCGACGGGTTCGAGGTGTGCCGGCGCATCCGGCGCACCGACCAGCTGCCGATCATCCTGCTGACCGCGCGCAGCGACGACATCGACGTCGTGGTGGGGCTCGAGTCGGGCGCGGACGACTACGTCGTCAAGCCCGTGCAGGGCAGGGTGCTCGACGCCCGGATCCGGGCCGTGCTGCGGCGCGGCGAGCGCGAGTCCAGCGACTCGGCGACGTTCGGCAACGTCGTCATCGACCGGTCGGCGATGACGGTCACCAAGAACGGCGAGGACCTCCAGCTGACCCCGACCGAGCTGCGGCTGCTGCTGGAGCTCAGCCGTCGGCCCGGCCAGGCGCTGTCCCGCCAGCAGTTGCTCCGGCTGGTGTGGGAGCACGACTACCTGGGCGACTCCCGGCTCGTCGACGCCTGCGTGCAGCGGCTGCGCGCCAAGGTCGAGGACGTCCCGTCGTCCCCCACACTGATCCGTACGGTCCGCGGCGTCGGCTACCGGCTGGACGCCCCTCAGTGACGGATCCGCAGGGGGGACGCCGCGGCTTGTCCGCGGCACGCAGGACCGTACAGTCACGCATCCGCTTCACGAGCCTCAGGCTGCGCCTGGTCGTCGTCTTCGGGCTCGTGGCGCTGACCGCCGCCGTGTCGGCGTCCGCCATCGCGTACTGGCTCAACCGCGAGGCCGTCCTCACCCGCACCCAGGACGCGGTGCTGCGCGACTTCCAGCAGGAGATGCAGAACCGGGCGAGTTCGCTGCCGGTGCATCCGACACAGGACGAACTGCAGCACACTGCCGGGCAGATGGCGAACAGCAGCCAGCGCTTCAGCGTGCTCCTGGTCGCGACCGACGAGCAGGGCAGGACCGTCGTCGGCAACTCCGACCTGGACACCTTCACGCTGGAGGACGTGCCGAAGTCCCTGCAGAAGGCGGTGAACAAGCAGCAGTCGGCGTCGTCGGCGGGCGGGCACGCCTACCACCTCTACTGGCAGCGGATCGTCGACGGCGACAAACCGTACCTGGTGGGCGGCGCGAAGGTGATCGGCGGCGGCCCGACCGGCTACATGCTCAAGTCCCTGGAGCCGGAGGCCAAGGACCTCAACTCCCTCGCCTGGTCGCTCGGCATCGCCACCGGACTCGCGCTCATCGGCTCGGCCCTGCTCGCACAGGCGGCCGCCACGACCGTGCTCAAGCCGGTGCACCGCCTCGGCATCGCGGCCCGTCGCCTCGGCGAGGGCCAGCTGGACACCCGGCTGCGCGTCTCGGGCACCGACGAACTGGCGGAGCTGTCCCGGACGTTCAACAGCGCCGCGGAGTCGCTGGAGAAGAAGGTCGCGGACATGAGCTCCCGCGAGGAGGCCTCCCGCCGCTTCGTCGCCGACATGTCCCACGAACTGCGGACGCCCCTCACCGCGATCACGGCCGTCACCGAGGTCCTGGAGGAGGAGCTGGACGCCGGGACGGGCGGTCTCGACCCGATGATCGAGCCGGCCGTACGGCTGGTGGTCAGCGAGACCCGGCGGCTGAACGACCTCGTCGAGAACCTGATGGAGGTCACCCGCTTCGACGCGGGCACGGCCCGGCTGGTGCTCGACTACGTGGACATCGCCGACCAGATCACCGCGTGCATCGACGCCCGCGCATGGCTGGACGCCGTCGAACTGAATGCAGAGCGGGGCATCATGGCCCGCCTCGACCCGCGCCGCCTCGACGTGATCCTGGCGAACCTGATCGGCAACGCGCTCAAGCACGGCGGTTCGCCGGTCCGGGTCGCGGTGCGCGAGGAGGGCGAAGAGCTCGTCATCGAGGTGCGCGACCACGGTCCCGGCATCCCCGAGGACGTGCTACCGCATGTCTTCGACCGCTTCTACAAGGCCAGCGCCTCACGGCCGCGCTCCGAGGGCAGCGGCCTCGGGCTGTCCATCGCGATGGAGAACGCGCACATCCACGGCGGCGAGATCACGGCCGCCAACTCCCCCGAGGGCGGGGCGGTGTTCACGCTCCGCCTGCCGCGCGACGCGTCGCCGCTGGTCGAGGAGGAGAAGCGGAACGGGAACGGCACGGAGGGGAACGCCCGATGAGAGGACGTGGCGTGCGCCCCTGGCTCGCCGTTCCGCTGCTGGCCGCGCTGCTGGCCGGCTGCGGCATCCGCTCCACCCAGGTGCCGACGGACTTCGGCCCCGCGCCCTCCCGGATGCCGTGCGCCCTGTCCGGCGCGGATCTGTCCACCCAGGCGGGTCACGGCATTCCGGTCCAGGTCTTCCTGCTGTGCGCCTCGCAGCTGGTGACGGTGGACCGTTCGGTGCGCATCCCGGACGGCACGGCCGAGGCCGAGCGGCGGGTGCTGGTGGCCCAGGGGCTGCTCGACCAGCTCGCCGCGAAACCGTCCGCCGCGGAGAAGCAGGCGGGCTACACGACGGACGTGTCGGAGGGCGTCAAGGTGGGCGGGCCGCGTGGCAGGGACCCGGAGGACACCTTCCGGCTGAGCACCCGGGTGCAGGACCTCACCCCCTTCGCCCTGGCGCAGATCGTGTGCACGTTCGCCGACTCCGAGGCCACCGCCGCCGACGACGGCACGGTCGTGCTCGGCGGATCGGACGCCCAGCAACTGCGCCGGTACGAGTGCACGACCGATGTGCGCACCCACCCGGGCGAGAAGCCGCCGCCGTCCACCGAGGTCACCTCCCCCTGAGCGACCGCACCGGCGTCCTCCCTCCGGTTCCTCGCGCCGGGATCGTGTGAGGAACGGTTCATATGCCGGCGGCGCGACACGGAACCGGAGGCACCGGAGACGGCGTCTTGGGGGGCGTGCAGCGTCAAGGCTCGATCGGCGGCAGCGCCGTGATCCGCGTCCGTGTGGCAGGGGGTGTCCTCCTCGTCGCACATCTCGTGCTCGTCGCCTGGATCACACTGCGCCCGCTGGACGTGCCCTGGGTGAGGCCCGCCAACCTCCACCCGCTCGCCGGTATCCGAGCCGACCTCGTGCTGGGCTGGCCGGAGGCCGCCCGGCGCATCGGGAAGGGGCTCGCGCTGCTCGCTCCGCTCGGCGTGCTGCTGCCCATGGCGGGCGGCCGGCTCCACGTCTCGCCGTTCGCCTCGCTGGCCCGTACGGTCGCCGCGGGCAGTCTGATCTCCCTGGCCATCGAGCTGGCGCAGACCGGGGTCCCCGGTCAGGTCGTTGACATCGACACCATCCTGCTCAGCACGGTCGGGGTGGCGCTGGCCCACCTGCTGGTCGTCCCCGCGGCGCGGTACCGGCTCCGCCGCCTGGCCGAGCACCGTCGCCGGTCCGCCCACCCCAGGGAGGAGCCGTCCCAGGGGCGGACCCCGACGATTCCCAGGGTCGGGATAGCTCCCTAGAGTGACGCTTCGCCCCCCTTCGTCCCCGTAGCGTGAAGGACATCGAAAGCGACGAGGAAGCCTCACGCCGAACAGCACGGAAGGCATCGGGGACCCGGACGCGATCGGCCGTCCCGGCAGCCGCCGGGACCGGATTCCCGGCTACGGTTCGCGAAGGAGTCACCATGACCGCCCTGGCCCGCCCCACTCACGGACGGATGATCGGCGGAGTGTGCGCAGCGCTGGCACGGCGCTTCGGCACCTCCGCCACCACGATGCGCGTGATCTTCGTGCTGTCGTGCCTGCTGCCCGGCCCGCAGTTCCTGCTCTACATAGCCCTGTGGATCCTGTTCCCCTCGGAGGAGAAGGCGGGCGCACACACGGCCTGGTGACGGCCGGTGCTCCGGCACCGCACGCACGTGAAGGGGCGCCCCGACCCGGGGCGCCCCTTCACGTGCGTCGAACCCGTCGCGTCAGCCCAGTGGGATGCCGTTCAGCGGCAGGCCGTGGGTGGGCAGTCCCTTGACCGGCAGACCACCGAGCAGCCCGGTGACCGGGGCCGCAGGACCGTCGGAGACGGCCTGGTGGGCGGCAGGCTGCGCGGCACTCACCGCCCGGCCGAGCGCGCTCTGCCCCTGGCCGAGCGCCTCACCCGCGCCGGGCACCATCCCGGCGACCCCGGCCACCGGCAGTGCCTGGGAGACGGTGTCGAGCCCGGCGACGTCCGGCGTGGCCGGGGCGGCGCTCGCAACACCGGCGCCCGTGGCGGCGAAGGCGGCACCGAGAGCGGCGACACCGAGGGTCTTGGCAGCAGACTGCTTCATGATGAACGCGTCCTTGGTCCGTTGACGGAGATGTGAGCGGTCCTGAACCGTAAACACGTGAATCGGCGATCCGCAAACATCACAAAGCGGCCGGGAAAATGGCTCCCGGCCGCCCCGAAAACGAGCCGATCAGTCCTCGGACTCCGCAGAACCGCTGGTGGAGGCGGTCTGCTTGAACAGCCATTCGGACTTCAATTCTGCGTATCCCGGCTTGATGACGTCATTGATCATCGCCAGCCGTTCATCGAAAGGAATGAATGCTGACTTCATAGCATTGACAGAGAACCATTGAAGATCCTCGAGCGTGTAACCGAATGCCTCGACCAGATGGTCGAATTCCCGGCTCATGCTCGTCCCCGACATCAGACGGTTGTCCGTGTTCACCGTGGCACGGAAGTGCAGCCGTCGCAGCAGCCCGATGGGGTGGTCCGTGTACGAGTCGGCCGCCCCGGTCTGCAGATTGGAGCTGGGGCACAGCTCGAGCGGGATGCGCTTGTCGCGCACGTACGAGGCGAGGCGCCCGAGCTTGACCGAACCGTCGTCGAGGACCTGGATGTCGTCGATGATCCGCACCCCGTGACCGAGCCGGTCGGCGCCGCACCACTGAAGCGCCTGCCAGATGGACGGCAGCCCGAAGGCCTCTCCGGCGTGGATGGTGAAGTGGTTGTTCTCGCGCTTGAGGTACTCGAAGGCGTCCAGGTGCCGGGTGGGCGGGTAACCGGCCTCGGCTCCGGCGATGTCGAAGCCGACCACGCCGAGATCCCGGTAGCGGTTCGCCAGTTCGGCGATCTCCAGCGCACGGGCCGCGTGCCGCATGGCGGTGAGCAGGGCGCCGACCCGGATGCGGTGTCCGTTCTCCCCGGCCCGCCGCTCGCCCTGACGGAAGCCCTCGTTGACGGCCTCGACGACCTCCTCGAGGCCGAGTCCGCCCTCCAGATGCTGCTCGGGCGCATAGCGCACCTCCGCATAGACGACGCCGTCCTCGGCGAGGTCCTCGGCGCACTCGGCGGCCACCCGCACCAGCGCCTCGCGGGTCTGCATCACCCCGACGGTGTGCGAGAAGGTCTCCAGGTACCGCTCCAGCGAACCCGAGTCGGCGGCCTCGCGGAACCACACGCCGAGCTTGTCCGGATCCGTCTCGGGGAGATGCGCATAGCCGGTGTCCCGGGCGAGTTCGACGATCGTCCCGGGGCGCAGGCCCCCGTCGAGATGGTCGTGCAGCAGGACCTTGGGAGCCCGGCGGATCTGATCCCGGCTCGGGGTGTTCTGGTGCTGGCTCGTCATTGCCGCACCATAGCGCCTACGCGCGTAGAGCACGAAGAACGGCGATGCGTCGATACCCAAAGGTGACCACCGGGACGGGTTTCGTACACCGCTGCTTCTGACACTGTTCTGTCATGGCAGATCAAGCGACGCCGGTTCGCACGGCCCGGCTGGGGAGAGCGCTCGGCCCGGAACCGGCGACGGTGAACGGAGCGGTGCTGCTCCTGCCGGGAGGCGACGAGATCTCCGCCCGCAGGCCCTCTCCCCTGATGGCCGCCGTCTCGGTCCGCGCCCTCGGCCGCCGGCTGGCACGCGCGGGCCGCGGCGAGGGGCTGGTCATCCATGTGGTGCACTACCGCTACCGCGGCTGGAACGGCAGCGAGGCGCATCTGTCGCAGGATGCCGACTGGGCGGCGGACGAGATCGTACGACGCCACGGAGACGTGCCCGTCTGCCTCGCCGGCGTGGGCATGGGCGGCCGGGCCGCGCTGCACGCCGCCGGGCACACTGCCGTCAACTCCGTGCTCGCGCTCGCCCCTTGGCTGCCCGAGGACGACATGGCCGCGTCGCCCGAACCGGTGAAGCAGCTCGCCGGGCGGCAGGTGCTGATCGTGCACGGCACCAACGACGAACGCACCGATCCCGAGCTGTCGTTCAGGCTGGCGGAGCGGGCGAAGAAGGCCAATCGCGACGTCTGCCGCTTCGAAGTGCATGCGGACGGGCACGGGTTGCACCAGTACCGGTCCGAAGTGCAGTCGCTGGCCGAGGACTTCGTGATGGGCGCGCTGTTCGGGCTGCCTTTCTCCCGACCGGTGCAGGACGCGCTGGCGGCTCCGCCTCCCCTGGGTCTGAGGATGCCGTTGGCGGCCGGGTTCGGGCGGTCGCTGCGACGGTGAGGGGCGCCGCCGCGGCACACGGCCGTGTGCGGCTCACGGGTGGGCCCCGGTGGCCCGTGCGGTCAGTCGGGCAGGAGCTGTCCTCTCCGTGACAGCAGAAAGCTCTTGAACGCGGCCACCGGCGGTGTGTCGACATGCCCCTCGAGCCATGCGACGCCGATCTCCCGCACCGCGCGCGGTGCAGTGACGGTCAGTTCGACGACCCCGGGGCGGGGCACGGCGGGCGGCGGCAGCAGCGCCACGCCGAGCCCCGCCGCCACCAGGCCGCGCAGCGTCTCGGCCTCCTCGCCCTCGAAGGAGACCCGCGGCGTGAACCCGGCCTCGCGGCACAGGTCGTCGGTCATACGGCGCAGCCCGTAACCGGGTTCGAGGGTCACGAAGGTCTCCTCGGCGGCCTCGGCGAGCCGGATGCGCCTGCGGCCCGCGAGCCGGTGGTCGGCCGGGACGACCAGCCGCAGCTTCTGCTCGTCGAGGCGGCGCGCGACGAGGTCGGGGGCGTCCGGCACCGGCGAGGTGAGGCACAGGTCGAGTTCCCCCGCGCGCAGCTTCTCGAGCATCGCCTCGCCGTAGTTCTGGACGAGGCTGAAGCGCACGCGCGGATGGCCGGCGCGGAAGGCGTGGATCAGGCCGGGCACGGTCTCGGCGCCCATCGTGTGCAGAAAGCCGAAGGCGACCTTGCCGGTCGCGGGGTCGGCGTCCGCGCGCACCTCCTCGGCGCCCCGCTCGATCTCGCCGAGGGCGCGCTCCACGGATGCGAGGAACGTGCGTCCGGCCGGGGAGAGCGAGACCGTGCGACCGCGCCGGGCGAACAGCTCGACGCCCAGGTCGTGTTCGAGCCGGACCAGCGCCCGGGACAGGGTGGACTGCGGGACCTGCATCTCCTGCGCGGCCCGCGTGACGTGCTCGGTCCGCGCGACACCCGCGAAGTACGCGAGCCGCGGCGCGAGCAGGGTGACGATGTCTGCTGCGTCACTTGTGTCACCGGATGATGACAGGCCCTTCGCTGACCTCTGTTGATGCGCCATGGGAACGATTATGGGGTTTCTGTGCATTGGACGCATGAGGACCCGGGTCCGTACGTTCGATGCATGCCTGCTGCCGATACCGGGGCGTCCACCGTCGTGGGCGCCGACGCCGTCACCGCCGACTCCCGTATGCGCCCGGGTGGGCCGGGCTACCGCCGGGTGAGTCTCGCCCTCTTCCTCGCGGGCGTGGCGACCTTCGCCCTCCTCTACTCCACGCAGGCCCTGCTGCCGCTCGTCTCCCGCGACTTCGGGGTGACCGCGAGCGCGGCGAGCTGGACCGTGTCGGGCGCGACCGGCGGACTGGCGCTGTTCGTCCTGCCCATGAGCGCGCTCTCCGAGCGGTTCGGACGGCGCACGCTGATGACTGCGTCGCTGGCGGTCGCGGTGACGGTCGGTCTGCTGGTTCCCTTCGCCCCGTCGCTCGGCACGCTGATCGCACTGCGCGCGGTGCAGGGCGCGGCGCTGGCCGGGCTGCCGGCCTCGGCGACCTCGTACCTGGCCGAGGAGGTCACCCCCAAGGCCCTGATCACGGCGATCGGCCTGTTCGTCGCAGGCAACAGCGTCGGGGGCATGAGCGGCCGGGTGATCACCGGCTGGGTCGCGCAGGAGTGGGGCTGGCGGGTCGCCGTCGGCACGATCGGGGTGATCGCGGTCGCCTGCGCGCTGGCCTTCCGGCTGCTGCTGCCGGAGCCGAAGCACTTCAAGGCCGGCTCGCTGCACCCGCGCGTCCTCGCCCGCACCGTCCGCGACCACCTCGCCGATCCGCTGCTGCGCCGGCTCTACGCGATCGGCGCACTGTTCATGACGGTGTTCGGCGGGGTCTACACGGTGATCGGCTACCGCCTGACGGACCGGCCGTTCGGCCTGCCCCAGGGCGTCATCGGGTCGATCTTCCTGGTGTACCTGGTCGGTACGGTGACGGCGTCGACGGCCGGCCGGCTGGTGGGCCGGCTGGGCCGCCGCGGGGCGCTGTACCTGGCGGCCGGGACCACGACGACGGGACTGCTGCTGTCCCTGGCGTCCACCCTGCCGCTGGTGCTGCTGGGACTGGTCCTGATCACCGCGGGCTTCTTCACGGGCCACGCGGTGGCGTCCTCGGCCGTCAGCCACACCGCGAAGCGGGGCCGCGCCCAGGCGTCCGCCCTCTACCAGTCGGCCTACTACATCGGCTCCAGCACGGGCAGCACGCTCGGCGCGGTTGCGTTCCACGCGGGTGGCTGGGCCGGAACCGCGGGTATGGGCGTGCTGGCGGTGCTCGGCGTCGTGACCATCACGCTGTTCGGTTCGAGGGCGGCCCGTCTGGCGGTCCGGGTGGCGTAGCGCGCGGTGCGGCGGCGGTCTGCGCAAGATCGCAGAAGCCGTGCTCACCTGCCCTTTTCCCCACTCGGGGGGTCGTTGTCAGTGGGCTGCGGTAGCTTCCGGAGTGCTGGGGCGCGACGATGCGCGACAGGAACGGCCGCTGGGGTGGGTGGACCATGGTTGACGGCACGGCGACGGCGGAGGACCTCGACGTCCTGCTGGAGAGGCACCGGGTCGAGCTGACCGGTTACTGCTACCGGATGCTCGGCTCCTCCTTCGAGGCGGAGGACGCGGTGCAGGACACGCTGGTCCGCGCCTGGCGGAGCCACGCGAAGTTCGAGGGCCGCTCCTCACTGCGCTCTTGGCTGTACCGG
>Ga0102590_1001949_pt1 | contig 27032 bp, 16 predicted proteins | sample AraplaMF_Col_mMF_FD_76859 | JGI IMG/M metagenome (GOLD analysis project Ga0102590, IMG submission 76859) | Arabidopsis root microbial communities from the University of North Carolina, USA - plate scrape MF_Col_mMF | ecosystem: Host-associated > Plants > Roots > Endosphere | place: USA... | reverse complement strand
CCATTAAGCTGCCGTATGCACCGGTGAGCGCCGATTCAAGGCCTGCCTGGCTGCTTAATGCAGCAGCGCCGCCTACCAGGCCCCTGGGATTTTCCGTTAACTCTTTGCTGCAGCCTGCTGTGAGCAGCAGCAAGGCCGCTATGTATATCTTTTTCATGTGGAATGATCGTTTAATCATGTACGTTATATTTAAAAGCTAAGGGTAACGCCCCCGGTAATGGTTTTTGCATTCGGGTAAGAGCCAAAGTCAATACCCTGCCGCAGATCGCCCGCATCGGAATTGGCTTCCGGATCTATACCGCTGTAACCGGTGAAAGTGAGCAGGTTAGTGGCGCTCACAAATACTTTAACGCCCAGCACATTTTTTATGCTTGACTTAGGTATGTCATAAGACAGGCTCACGTTCTTCAGCCGCAGAAAATCTGCTTTTTCCAGGAAGCGGGTGCTTTGCGTAAAGTTCCGGTTAGTGGTGCTGAAGGCAGGAATATCTGATGTTTCATTAACGCCGGGTATGTAACGGTCTTTGATCTCCACCAGGGTAGCTTCCCTTGCATCGCCGCCATAGTACATAGCAGCGGCCTTGTTATAGTTCAGCTTATCAAACCCAAACATGCCCTGGAACATCAGGTTCAGGGTAAAGGACCTGTATGTAACGGTATTGTTCCAGCCAACGGAGGTGCGGGGAATGCCGGTGCCTATTACGCCGTAGTCGTTGGCATCTATCAGGCCATCACTATTCAGATCCTGGTAGCGGGAATCTCCTGCCTTGGCGCCATATTCTGCTGCCTTGGCATCACCCGGTTTCCAGGTGCCCAGGTAAGTAAGGCCCCAGATGGCGCCCAGCGGCTGACCGGGCATTACCACAAATTCAGATTGTGGCGACATACCTCCGCCTATCTTGCGGGTGTTAGGATCAAAGATCATTTTTTTGCCTGCACCTATGTAGATGACCTTGTTCTTAATGAACGATACATTTAGCCCGGTGTTCCAGTGAAGCGCACCTTTGTCAACTACAGCAGCATCCACTGAAAGCTCCCAGCCTTTGTTCTGCACGGTACCAACGTTGCGGGTAATGGTATTCCCGCCCAGGTACAGGGGCAGGGTTTCATTCAGCAGCAGGTCGCGCGTTTCTTTCACAAAATAATCGGCTGTAAGATTTATGCGGTTGTTAAAAAGGCCTACATCCAGCCCTGCATTTTTTTGCTCGGTGGTTTCCCATTTAAGATCAGGGTTGCCAATGTTGCCCAGCACAATACCGTTCAGGAAAGTGCTGTTGGTAAAGGAGGCTATCCTGTTGGAGTAGGATGAAAAAGTACTGTATGGATTAATACCCTGGCTGCCTGTTAAGCCCCAGCTGGCGCGCAGCTTCAGGGTGCTAAACACGGGCACATCCTGCATAAAGGGTTCGCTGCTGATCATCCATCCTGCTGACACAGATGGAAAATAACTGTACTTATTACTGCCTACAAATTTGGAGGAGCCATCGCGCCGCAGGGCGCCGGATACCAGGTATTTATCTTTATAACCATAGTTAACACGGCCTATCAGCGAGAACAGCCCCCATTTTGAATAGCCGGAACCGGGGCTGCCGGGTGTGCCCAGCGCCAGGTTATTCCACTGGAAGTTTTCATACGTAAGGTTGGATGCACCGGCAGATACGTAGTTGTAGGTAGATTGCTGGTATTCCGCCACTGCTGTAACATCCAGGCTATGCACATTATTAAATAAGCGGCGATAGTTAAGGGTGTTGGTATTCTGCAGCCTTATCTCTTTGTTGGAGCGGTAGCTGCTGGTAGCAGTGCCGCCATTGGTAACCTTTCCTGCAAAACTTTTATTATCATAATCAAGATAGTTAGCGCCATACTGCAGGTTAAAGCTGAGGCCATCCAACAGCTCAAAACGGAAACCGCCTATCATGTTAGCCAGCATTCTTTCTGTAACTGCCAGCCGGTCGGTTGTTAAAGCTACCGGGTTGTAGAACAGGGAGCCTACGGGATCGCTGATGGTATAGCTGCCGTTAGCCTGGCGTACCGGCACGGTGGGCGACCATGTGATGGCCTGCGCCAGCGGGCTGCTGGGGCCATCTGCCGGTATATCCACATTCTGCGCCGAGCTGTAAGAGCCGGTAATGTTCAGGAAGGTAGAAATGCCTTTGGCCAGGTTGGCGTTGATGTTAGACCTTACGGTGTAACGTTTGTAAAATGAGTTATTGATCACACCATCCTGATCCAGGTAGTTGCCGGAAATAAAGTAGCTGGACTTATCATTACCGCCGGAAAGGCTCAGTAAATATTCCTGGCTGGGCGCTGTGCGGAAGATCTCATTCTGCCAGCTGGTGCCCCCTTTTGCACGGTAATCTGCCACCTGCGCATCAGTAAACGGTTTAGTGGTGCCTACGGCTGCGGCATGTGCATTGGCTGTTTCTGCAAAGTCGCCGGCATTCAACAGGTCCAGCTTTTTGATAACGGTGGAGGACGAGTAACGGCTGGTAAAGTTCACCTTTAAACCGCCCTTGCTGCCTTTTTTGGTGGTAATTATGATAACACCATTGGAGCCGCGGCTACCGAAAAGGGCGGTGGCAGAGGCATCTTTCAGCACCTGTACGGATTCAATATCATCCGGGTTAATGGAAAAAAATTCCGCGCCTACAAAACCATCCACTACATACAGCGGGCCATTATCGCCATTAATGGAATTGGCGCCGCGTATGCGGATCCTTACGCTGCCGCCCGGGGAGCCGGCTGCATTGGTTACCTGCACACCGGAGGCCCTGCCCTGTAGCACCTGGTCCAAGCGGTTCACCGGCTGATCCTTAAACGCAGCTGCTGTAACGGATGTAATGGAATTGGTAAGCGAGCCTCTTTTCTGTTCGCCGTAACCTACCACCACCAGCTCATTCATGTTGGAGGCGGAAGGCTGCAGCGTAACAGATACTTCTTTTTTACCGGATACCGGTATCTCTTCTTTATTATAGCCTATGGATGAAACGATCAGTATGGCGTTGCCGGCAGGTACGGTGATGGTGTACTCGCCATTTTCATTGGTTACCACGCCGCGGGTAGTGCCTTTCAGCTGTACGGTTACACCGGGCAGCGGCTCGCCTTTTTCATTGGTGATGCGGCCCTTTATTTCCTGGTCCGGCGGCGCAATTTCGGTTGGCGCCTGCAGCGCTTTTCGTTTAATAATGATCACCTTATCGGAGATGCTGTAGGTAAGCGGTTGCCCCTGAAAACAGGCGTCCAGCGCGGTTTGCAGGGAAGCGTTCTTTAACTCCAGGCTTACTTTCGGAAGGCGCTGCAGCTGTTCATCCGTATACAGGAAGGCGTAGCCGGTTTGCTTCCGGATCTCTTTAAATGCCTGGTCCAGGGAAATATTCCGTTGCGAAAGGGTAACTGTTTGTGCATACCCGGCCGCATGTACCTGCAGGAGGGTGATGGTCATCAAAAGCACCGTTAATTTCATGATCAGGAATGTTTTTACTAATAATCGTGGAAATGTTTTGCCCCACGCGAGCTTGCTTAGCCCGCTTTGGGAAAAAAGCGTCAATTGCATACATTTGTATGGTTTGGGTTGATAATGAAAATTGCCGTAAGCGATTGTAATTAAGGCCTGAATTGACCGGGGGCGCCGCGAACGCTCCCGGTTTTTTTGCCTTTACTAAATGGGTGTAGGAATAAACATTAAGGACTCATGTGTTCAGTTTTTTAACGTAGCATTTTTTTAAGTGGCATAGATTAAGGTGATACGATCAATTGTTTTCCCTTTATTTCAAAGTGTACTTCGCCGGTTAGCTCCATCATTTTTAATACCTGTGATACGGGCACATTCCTGGGGATAATGCCCCGGAAGTGCGCAGCCACGGGCGCTTTGTAAACCACCTCCACATCGTACCAGCGGGCTATGAGCCGCATGGCGGAAGTAATGTCGTTGCCTTCCAATTGTATAAATCCGTTTTTCCAGGCTACTGCTTCTTCTGTGTTTATATTGTCCTGTAAGGTGAGTAGATGTTGCTGCTTATCCAGACTGGCGCCCTGGCCGGGACGCAGCTGTTTGCTGCTGCCATGGCTGTTTACGCGTACGGCGCCTTCGAGCAGGGTGGTTCTTACCTGCTGCTCATCTTCATAAGCCATAATATTAAAATGGGTGCCCAGCACGGCTACCTGCATACTATCCGGGCCGCTGCCGGTATGGGTAAGCACATTTACCCGGAAAGGCTGGGTGGCATTGGCCGCTACTTCAAAATAGGCTTCGCCGCTCAGCTCAACCTGCCGGTTGGTACCGGTAAATGCAGTGGGATATTTTAAGGTGCTGGCAGCATTGAGCCATACTTTGGTGCCATCCGGTAAGGTTACCTGGAACTCGCCGCCGCGTGGCGTGCGCAGGGTATTGTATTGCGTAAGCGCGGTGCTGCCTGCTGTTTGCTGTGTGTAGGTAAGCTGCCCGGCGCCGGGTTTGGAAACCTTTGTATTGCCCTGTTGTGCCAGCAGGCCATTGACGGTGCTATCCAGCGGCACCTGGGTACCATCTGCCAGGATCAGCACTGCTTTGTTGCCACCGGGGGCTACATCATGGGCAGGTTGCGGTGTAACGGCCGCCAGCGGGGCGGGAGCGGGCTTTTGTAATAACCAGTACGCCCCTCCGGAGAGCAGTACCGCGCCGGTGATAACGGCTGCTGCCATCCACCCGCGCCGGCGTTGCGGCAGTGGTATTACGTTGCCGGCAGGCGCATCCTCCGGGCGGTCGGCTGCCAGGATATTACTGGCTACCTGGTCCCAATAGGATTCATCATATTCTCCTGTTTCCGGTGGAAGATCTTTACGCAGCAGCATTTCCACCAGGCGGGCGGTATCGCCGCTTTGGTCGGCCTGAACCAGGTCCGATAATTCCTGTAGCTCTGCAACGGTAGCGGTTTGATGCACAGCCTGTTGCAACAGGTATGCTAAACGGTCTTGTATAGACAATTTGTTGATTGTTTTAATGTTAAACGTGGCAATCTCATAAACGTAGCATCCACAGCGCGGAAAGTCCCCTGTATTAACAGACGCGTAAGTGAACAATTAGGACCTATGGAAAAGAAAATTTTTTTTCAGGCCGTGAGCAGCCATATTATAAGGGTGGGAAAAAGGTAACCGGACAGCTCCAGCTGTTTGCGGATAAACTGTAAGGACCTTACCAGGGAATTTTTTACGGTATTGGGGGAAATGGAAAGCTCCTGGGCGATCTCCGGTATTTTCAGGCCTTTATCCCTGCTTAGGAGATAAATACGTTTAGCCTGCGGCGGTAGCTGTGCAGCGGCCATGCTTACCTGCTTGAGCATGGAATGGTAGATAATGCTTTCCTCGGTGGTGCTGATGTGCTCCTCTGCCGCGGCATGGATGCTAATGGCATCCATTACTTTATGATGCACGGCCTGTTTGCGCAGGTAGGAGAAAGATTGATGGAAAACAATACGTAGCAGCCAGGAGTGCGGGTTTTCTATTTCAAGCAGCTTATCGCGGCTGATCCAGATGCGCAGAAAGGTTTCCTGGATAATGTCGTCTGTAATGGCGGGGGCTTTGGTAAGGTGGAGGATGAGGGGGCGCAGCTCGGGAACATACCGGCGAAAGAGCAGCCGGAAAGCGGATTCGTTGCCTTCCGAGATCAGCTGGAATAGTTCCTTATCATTATACTGCATGTGCATACTGGTGAGACGCCTTGCGCTAAAAGTAGGAAAATTTATTAATAATCATTTACGAGAACAAGGGAACTCCGCACTATAATTGGCCGCGATATTGCGGCATAATAGGCAAATACGATTGTTTAACCTGTAATACATTTCTTATGACCAATCAACAGTATCAACAATGCCTGGAAGCCTGCCAGGCTTGTGCTACCGCCTGCCACCAATGCGCTGTGGCCTGTTTGAATGAAAAGGATGTGGAAATGCTGAAAGCCTGTATCCAGCTTGACTTAGAGTGTGCCGTGATCTGTAATGCCGCTGCCACTGTAATGAGCATGGAGGGCCGGTTCAGCGATCAGCTATGCCGCGTATGCACCGACATTTGTAATGCCTGTGCGGATGAGTGCGAAAAGCATGCTGAGCATGGTATGGAGCATTGTAGAAGGTGCGCCGACATGTGTAGAAAATGTGCAACTGCCTGTGAGGAGATGGCGGCTGTAGGGCATTAATGGAAGTTATTTTATTAAAGCGGGGCAGGGGCTCCGCTTTTTTTGTTCGTCGAGGTTTGTTTGTTAATGCCGGAAATAATATCTTCTTTTGGGTAGAATTACATCAAGCAAACCACCCAAATGAGATCCACATCCTCCAAACCATTGCTTTGGGCCGTATTTATTATATACGTAATGTTGTTCTGCTTTGCTATGTACCGCCACGAGCTGTGGGGCGATGAATACCACAGCTGGAACATTGCCAAAGCCAGTAGAAATGTGTGGGAGCTGCTCAGCAATATCCGTTATGAAGGGCATCCGCCTTTATGGTACCTGATCCTTTTTACTATCTCAAAATTCACCCATAACCTGGGCGGCATACAGGCAGTGCACCTGTGTATTGTTATAGTGGCTGTTTACATATTGCTGCTGCATTCTGATATACCTGTTGGAGGCCGGATCTGGATGCCTTTTGGTTATTATTTACTGTTTGAGTTCACCCTTTTAAGCCGGAACTATGCCATTGGCCTGCTGCTGGCTTTTTGCATTTGCATGATCATGCGCCGGCAGTTCCGGGGTAAGCTGTTAGTGTATTACCTGCTGCTGTTCTTATTAACCAATACCCATTTGCTGGGCATATTTTTGGCCGGCAGCCTGCACCTGTACTTCTTAATATACCGCGCAGAACAGAAAGAGAAAGCCGGGTTGGTGGTGTTACACGGTTTGCTGGGGATATTACTAGTTATGCCGGCGCTAAGCTTTGTTTTTCCGCCATCGGACAGTGTGTTAAACCCGCAATTCTTTAGCAACAAATGGCAGCTAAAACAGCAGGCAGCCACTATTGTACTGGCGCCATTGCGGGCGCTGATGCCCATACCCGTATGGTGGGACGGCCATTTCTGGAATACGCAATTCCTGATAGCCGCACAGCGGCAGTTCCCGGTGTTAAAGATCGTTAACCCAATTTTATCTTTAGGGTTACTGGTGCTGGTGTTTTTTATACTCCGTGGTAACAAGAAAAGCCTGCTCCTTTTTGGCGTGAATCTATTGCTCACCTTTGCTACCGCTGCTATTTTTCCTTTGACCAGCGCACGTTATGTGGGGTTTATTTATATAGGGTTTATTGTGGCGTATTGGTTATACGCCAGTGAAACGCCTACTACTCTTGGGGCGCGTAGACTGGCAGGTATTTTATTGGCATTGCAGCTGGCCGGTGGCGCCATTGCTGTTACAAAAGATATCCGCTATCCTTTTTCAAATGCTTACAGAGCGCATGGATTATTTTCCGAAGTGCCGCCCAGTGATAAAATAGTTACAGATTACTGGTGTTTGAATGTATTATCTGCTTTTGTAGATAAACCTTTTTATTGCGTGGACCTGGGCCAGGAAGTAACTTTTTTGAAGTGGAAGGCGGATGTGTTTAAGCCGATCGTTAATGGTGAAAGCGCGCATTATGATGGTATGATGAAGTATATGGCGGTTAACAATTTGCGGTATGTGTATTTTATGACTATTTATTCGCCGGAGGCACTGCGTAAGCTGGATCCGCAATTTGTGGATTGTTTTAAGCTGGAGCTGATAGATAAAAGGAAGGGAGCGATAGAGAAGTATGGGGATCTGTATTTGTATAGGGTGAGGGAGAGGTAGGGATGAATAGATATTTTAAATATGCTGATGAGGACGTGCTTTATTATGTTGAGCTGGATGAAGCGTTGTATTGCCTGAGAGCCGTTTACGAAGTCGGGGAGGGATTAATTAATACCAGAAAAAGGAATTTAAGGATCTAATAAATACTATATGGACAGTTTCAATTATCAAATAGCTCAAATGAAGACATTTCTATCGCTTTTGAGCCAGTAGGAGATATATTTAGTTTATCCTCTAACGGCACCCTTCAGATCGTACCATTTGACAAAGGAAGCGGATTAGGAACTGATGCTGTGAACATTGAAATTAAAATGGAAAATGGAAAACCGTGCCTTGTTATTCGGGCTGAAACACATAAGTTTGAAGCACTATATGATGGGGAGAAAATAAATGCTATGTGAGGGCTGATGTCTGGGATAAGATGAAATAAGAAGTTGAAAATAAAGAATTGTGCCAATATGATAAGTGGATGGGTGAACACAAACCTAATATTTCATTTGCCGTAACTGAAATAACATATGAAAACGCTGTTATCCCTACTATGCTTAATTTCTTTTGAGTCTTCATTTGGTCAGAGTATAGAGAAATGCCAGATACTAAAAGAAATAATGGAGGACACTACTGCACGCCAGGTGTATAAGCTTTATCTCAATCCCAATGTACCAGTAGTATTCTTTGATAAAATGGCTTTTTTTGATGACTGTAATGACAAGGTCCTTACAGAAAGAATAACTCAAGTTGTGCGAGATACAACAGGTATAAATGCAGCTAGTAATTATCGTGTTATTGTTTTTGTTCAACCTAAACGTAATAGCCGGTATCTTATAGAGGTGTATTCGGAAATAACTCATGGATTTGCCGCTGCACAGGTCAAAAAATCAAGAGGTAAATTTTACATATTGTCAAAGAGATATGGCATCTTGGATTAGAGATAGAAACCCCAAGAAGAGCTCCACAGGCTGCCACCGGCATATATAGGGTCCTAAAAGGATGTTATTATAATCAATTTATACAACCGCTGGTCAGGTACAATAAAATTATTAATGAAAAATATTATTATTATTCTAAGTGTTACTTTATTGTGGTTTGGGGGGTGTAAACCTTCAAACCACAAAATAAAAAAGAAGGATCCTTTTTATGCTAAAGATGGCCTGCTTGATTTAATAAGTATCCCACTGATAAAACCTTATAAACTTACTAAAGATGGAGATACAGCATGGAGCCTTGAATTGCAAACCACCAGCTTATTGACTCTCGCAATAGATAATGTGCAGGGACTGGATACAGTGGCAGGAAAGATATTGATTTATTCTAAGGGGGGTACAGAGGTAAAGAATATTCAGTATGATGAGCTATGGTTTATTATAGCCCGTATTCTTTGCAAGAGCAAGCGTTTCCTTCAGTTAAGGCATTTAAAAAAGCTTTATGGGAAGCAAACATCAGCGATATTAATCTGAGAAAGCCAGATGTCTTCTACAATGAGTTTCATAAGAGGTAAGCCGGATTCTTACTTCCATAATACGGGATGGTTTAAGCGTATTACATGATAAATGAATTGTATTTGTTTAATTTTTATGTAATGCTGACGTTGGTAAGCTGAAAAAAAATATTTTCTTTTACATCTGAAACTATACCTGGAAAGTAATGTTGTTACCCATAAGTTATAAACCCATACTTTCTGCTGCATGTTTTCATAAGCGATCATAGTTACCCTATTTGTGGATGTTGAGAGTGCCGCACTATGCCCGCGAATTAGATCCCTTAATAAAGTAGCGTACATGCCTTACCATGAAAGAGCATCAACGATTAGCCATTGGTTGATCTGTTCTGCTATCATATTCCTGTGCCTGATAAGCGGTTATGTTGTGCAAGCACAACCCACTGATAGTGCTGCTATTGCTGTATCCCAGGTGCCTGCTAAATACTTCTCGCAGGTTACCGGCAAATCCCGGAAAATGCAGCAGCAGGTTGACAAACGTACTGCCAAAGCTTTGCAACGCCTGCAAAAGCAGGAAAAAAGGATGCAGTCCAAACTGGCAAAGATCGATTCCCTTGCGGCAAAGAATATTTTTAGTCATTCTATTGATTCACTAGGCAATCTTAAATCAAAGCTGCAGCAAAAAGCAGGGAAATATAATCCATCTGCATTAGGTGCTAATTACTCCGGTTACCTGGATACGTTGCAAAATTCTCTATCCTTCCTTAAAGGCGCTAAAGATCTTGGAGGTCAGTCAAAAGCTTTGCAGGATAAAATGAGCGGTTCCCTGAAAAGTGTGCAGGACCTACAGGCGAAGTTCCAACAGGCAGAACAGATCAAGGCCTACATCCGCGAACGCCGGCAGCAATTGAAAGCTCAATTGGCGCAGTACACCGGCTTCACCAAGGATCTTCAGAAATACAATAAGGAAGCTTATTACTACGGACAACAGCTAAAGGAGTACAAAGAAGTACTTAAAGATAAAAAGAAAGCAGAAGCCAAAGCCATGGAGGTGCTGAAGAAAGTACCCGCTTATAACGACTTCCTGCAAAAGCATTCCCAGCTGGCAGGTTTGTTCAACCTCTCCGGTGGCAGCAACACCGCGCAAAACCTGGAAGGATTGCAGACCCGCAACCAGGTAGAACAGCTCATACAACAACGTTTAGGCGGCAGCGGGCCGGATGCACGTGCTGCCGTAGGCGAGCAGATGTCGCAGGCCCGGGAGCAGTTCAATGAGCTGAAGAAGACATTCCCGGATGTAGATAATGCTGCCGATATGCCTGATTTCAAACCCAATGAAATGAAGACCAAAAGCTTTCTGCAGCGGCTGGAGTTTGGCGGTAACATGCAGTTTGCCCGCTCTACGCAATTCTATCCTACTACCAGTGACATTGCGGGGCAGGTAGCTTACAAATTTCATAAGAATGGTACTGCCGGTGTAGGCGCTGCCTACAAGCTCGGTATGGGCACTGGTTTTGACAATATCCGTTTTTCCAGTCAAGGTATGGGGTTGCGTTCTTTCCTGGATTGGAAGCTGAAAGGCACCATTTATGTAAATGGTGGCTTTGAAGAGAATTACACCAGCAACTTCCAGAACACCCAGCTGTTGAAAAATGTAGACAACTGGCAGGGGAGTGCCCTGATCGGTATTAGTAAGAAGTATAAGATCAACAGCAAGCTGAAAGGCAATGTCATTTTGCTGTATGACTTTTTATATAATCAGCATGTGCCCAGAACGGATCCTATTAAATTAAGATTAGGATATAATTTTTGAGTATGCAGATAGAATGCATAATGTGAATTTATTTTTGTGTTCCCTTTTGTAATTAATCAATTCCCTATATGAAACAAGTTAAGTTTTTATTGTTTGGTATTTTGTTTGTGACCTTTGTTCATACAGCCCAGGCGCAGATTTCCGGTACATTTTCTGTCGGCGGCGACCTTACCAAATGGTATCCGGTTACTTTCAACGATAGTACGGGCTGGTTCAATAATGATCCTACAGAATTAGAAATTGGCCGTTCAGAATATCACCGGGATGGATCTGCCCGTGGTTCTCTGATGGCTAAATTCCGTTTTCATTCTTCTAATTGGGGTAACGGTTCAAACTTTATCGACGCTGATATAAGACAGGCGCCCGGGACAAATGTAGTTTTTATCGCCGGTTGGAGGGATGCCAGTACGACTAATGCTACACGGCGATTCATTATCTGGCTTCGTGGCGGCAATACTACTTATTCATATAAGTCAAATTACGCTGTTAACCCGGTTGTATATGATGGTGTTCAGAATGCCTTACCATATGTTGAAGCCGGTGGCCCCTCGCATAGTTACAAAACGCAGGTTGATCCCTATGTTAATAAGTATGGAATGTCATATGATAATGCTGCTTACTTCAATGGGACAACGAGCAGCTATTTTGCCGGTAACCTTGGTGTGGGTACTGATACACCACTTGTCAGGTTGCATGTGGATGGAACGGGAACCATTATTGGCAAGTTCACACAGACTGGCGTTGATCCAACAAGCGCTTATTTGAATATTATAAATGGAACTTTCACCACTGGCAGCTATATTCCCAGCTTAACCGGTCGCGCCCTTTGCACCGGCCGGCCATTCGGTGTTTTTTTAACCGGCGAAGCAGAGGATGTTACGCCTTCAGCCACTGATGCTTTTGGTGCTGCAGTTGTGTTGGATGGCCGGAATAAGACCGGCGCAGTTCTCACAAATAATAATGTGCTTGCTGTTAATAGTTATGGTCAGAATTTACTAATGGTAAAAGCTAACGGCTCCGTTGGTATCGGCACCCAGGATACAAAAGGCTATAAGTTAGCCGTAAATGGCAGTGCCATTTTTACTAAAGTAAAGATAGAGGCATACAGCGGCTGGCCGGATTATGTGTTTGAGCATAATTATCAATTGCCATCTCTGATGGAAGTAGAGAAATATATTCTTGAACATAAACATTTACCGGATGTGCCTTCGGCTACAGAAGTGGAAAAAGAGGGACTAGATCTGGGTGAGATAAATAAAACATTGACAAAAAAATTAGAAGAAGTAACCCTTTATTTAATTGAAATTAATAAACGTAACAGGATACTGGAAGAACGCTTGCAGCAGTTGGAGTCCCAATCCCTGAATCATAATGGCAAAAATAATTAACCAAAAAATTCCTGTACTGTATGCGACTTGTTCGCACATGTTGATGAGCGATAGGTATGTGCGGGTGAAATCCATTGGATACAGTAGCTGAAATAGCTATAAATCATAGAAAATAATAATCCCTGTAAAGATGAAAGCAAAGAATATTCTATTAGCGTGTGCCATGTTCTTTGGCATTGTTGGTACAACATATGCCCAGGTAAGTGGTACGATTTCAATCGGTGGTGATCTTACGAAATACTATCCTGTAACCTTCAGTGACAGTACGGGCTGGTTCAATAACGAAGCAACGGAGCTGGAAATTGGAAGATCGGATTTACACCGGGACGCATCGCAGAGAGGGTCGATCATTGCAAAATTCAGATATCACACTACTAATTGGGGCCATGGTTCTAATTTTATAGACGCTGATATACGGCAGATAGGAAGTGTAAGTCCGCTTTTTATTGCGGGCTGGCGGGATGCTACTGTTGCAAACAGCACACGCCGCATAATTATTTGGTTGCGTGGGGGTACTACTACCTATTCCTATAAATCTAATTATGCGGTAAATCCGGTAGTTTACGACGGTATTCAAAACCCCCTCCCTTTTAATGAGATCGGTGGCCCTTCACATAGTTATAAAACAACTTTTGACCCTTATGTGAATACCGCAGGCATGACTTATAATCATGCCGCGTATTTCAATGGAACAACCCCCAGTTATTTTTCTGGTAATCTCGGGGTGGGCACTGATACCACTTCCGCCCGGTTGCATGTGGAGGCAGCGCAAGGCACCACCATAGCAAGATTCTCCCAACCAGGAATCCTAGGTACAGAGGGCTCCTTAAATATTCTGAATCAAACTGGTGGTGCCGGATTGTTTGTTCCTGCAATTACAGGACGTTCAAAAGCTCCTGGGTTTCCTTATGGTCTTTTCATCGTCGGCGAATCGGAAGACGTCGTTCCTGCGGCGAATTACACAAGTTATGGAGCGGTCGTAATTGATGGTAGGAACAAGACTGGCGATACATTAATTAATAACAATGTATTTGCTGTCAACAGTTATGGGAAAAATTATCTTCTGGTTAAAGGTAACGGTTCTGTCGGCATTGGCACTCAGGATACGAAAGGTTACAAGCTGGCTGTAAATGGCAGCGCAATTTTTACAAAGGTTAAGGTTGAAGCGTATAGCGGCTGGCCGGATTATGTGTTTGAGCGAAATTATCAATTGCCATCCCTGATGGATGTAGAAAAATATATCCTTGAACATAAACATTTACCGGATGTGCCTTCGGCTGCGATAGCAGAGAAGGAGGGGCAGGACCTGGGAGAGATGAATAAAATATTATTACAGAAGGTCGAAGAGCTTACCCTATATCTCATTGATCAGCAAAAGCAATTAAAGTTCCAACAGGAGCAGATAGGCCTTTTGCAGGAACAAAACGAGCTTCTTTTAGAGGTGGTAAAGGAAAATCGCAGCCAGAATTAAAGGAAGCCGGGGATTTAAGGAGCCGGTTGAAAGATGCCGGCAAACAACTTGCTTTTTAAATGAGCATACCATGCAACTCAAGCATTTTATCCCTATATAGGTCTATCAGTTTCTATTTTACTACTGGTTGACCGATATCTTTCATGACCTGTAGATATTGATTATTCTATTTGAATATAACGCATTTGAAAATTATAATAACTATTACATCTCTGCTATGAAAAAGAAGTGTCTGATCATTTACCTATTGTTTCTTTCGCTGTTCGCAAATGCACAGCTTACCGATAACATTATCCCACCTTCACCTGAAGTAGCAGCCCTTGCTAAGTATGCAGATGCGCCGGTAAACGCATATAGCGGGATACCACAAATTGATGTGCCGCTTTATAACCTTAAATGTGGAAGCCTCGAGCTGCCAGTTTCACTTTCTTATTATGCGGGGGGGATAGCGGTAGAGGATGTACCTACTTGGGTCGGGCTCGGCTGGACGCTCAACGCCGGAGGCGTGATTACCCGTACAATCAGGGGCAAGGCGGAAAACGTACTGGCCAACGGTACAGTGTCGCCGATAGTAGAGGGTCTGCCACTTACCTATACCAATCCGGGAGACGATGTTTTCGCTAAAGTGCAGAACTGTGCACTGGAAGCAAATGAAACAGAGCCGGATGCGTTCTACTATAACTTCAATGGAAGGTCAGGTACTTTTTACTTCAATAATCAGGGACTTCCTGTGTGCAAGAAATATGAAGATATCAAGATCGAGTATTTGTATGTTGCGGCAAGTGTTTCAAAATTCATTGTGACACTGGAAGATGGCAGCAAATATTTCTTTGAAGAAACAGACCAGCTGTCACCGCCGGTGGATATTTCAACCTGGTACCTCACAAAGATCGTCGATGCAAACGGAATCTCTACCATTAACTTCCAATACGACGTAGAACAATATTTTGTAGACCATCCCTCCAGGCCCGACAAATACTATTATTTCAACCAGTTCAATACTGGTGGTATCTACCTGGGACAATACACTGATCTGAAATGTGATAAAAGAGGGTACACAAACCGGAGGCTGCGGCTCATCACTACATCCAATAATGATTCGATACAGTTTATTGCAAAGACGGCAATACGGCAGGATGTTGAAACCTCTAACGCCAGGGCGCTGGAGGAGATACTGGTAAAGAACAATGCAGGCAAAACAGTAAAAAGATATAAGCTCATCACTAATAATATCAGGACGACTAAACCCTACACCACTGCCATGGTGGGATTTATGTGCCCGGATGTCAGTGACGATTACGTTAACAACCGGTTGTATCTGGATGAAGTCAGGGAATTGTCAGAAAGTGGTGGGAGCAACCCTTTTTATAAATTTCAATACTACGGCAGAACGCCAGATGGAAAAGATTCCTTGTCCAGCCGTGTATCATTTGCACAGGACTGGGGCGGATACTATAACGGGCACGATGAGAATACGGAATTAGTACCCGCTTTTAACGACTACCTTTACCCAGATATCCCTTCTATAGGCAATGAATGCGTGAGAACGGACTATCCGCGCAATATCGTCTCTATTCCCGGTGCAAACCGCAGTATGAATTTACGGTATAAGAAAATGGGCTCATTGAGCAGCATGATCTATGCGCCCGGTGGAAATATGCAATTGGAATACGGCAGCGCAGAACCGGGGTATCAGAATTACACCTACGGAGGCCTGAGAATAGAAAAGCTTACCTACTTCGATGGCAGTGGGAAACAGGTAAAAAGCAAACGCTACGAATATTCCCTACCCTGCATTGGCTACGCGCTTTCGTTCAGCAATTATACCTACTATGATAACAGGGCCGGTTCCCTTACGCCCTTTCCGCTCTGTGACCAGGTTAATCTAACAGAATATAATGTTGCCATGAGGATCAGCTCAGGACCGCTGAATGACCTGGGTGTTTACGAAGGCCCCATTATAGGATACCAGAGCGTAAAAGAGATAGAAGATGGCAACGGGTATACCGTTTATTCCTACACGGGTAATTGTGCGGCCGAAGGGGAAAGTATAAACCTGGAAGTAATCGCCGATCTTGGAATGAACTATAAGCCCTATTTTACCATGAGCGTGCAGGGCTTTTACTGGCCGTTCAACATACGCTCAGATCTCAGCTGGAAACGTGGGATATTATTGAACAAAGCCGTGTTTGACGAGTCTGGCCAGAGGTTGTCTGAAACCGATTACAGTTACACTTTTCAGGAACTCGGAAGCATACCTGCCATTAAAGCTTATACGGCCAAACCCAATGGCATTTATGTGTACCGTCAGTTCAACTACCCCGTCAGTTGGAACAGGCTCGATGCCACAACAGAGATCCAGTATGACGGAACTACTCCCTCCCAGGTAACAAAAGAATATCAATACGCCTCCGCGAAACATAAACAAGTGACCAAAGAGATTGTTACGGGCAGTAATAACGTGAAACATATTAGCCGTTATAAATACCCGCCTGACTATACTGTTACTGTTGCATCTCCGGTGAAGCTGCTACAGGATAAGCACATGATCTCGCCGAAGATTGAAGAGATGGAGCTGGTAAATGAAACCGGTGTTGAGAACCAGGTGGGGGGAACGGTCACCTTGTTCGGCAGCAGTGGCAGCACGGTAAGGCCGGTTCAGATCTTAAAGGCGGAGACCACTGTGCCATTTGCACCGCAGGAGTCAGGGTTTAACAACACTACTGGCCAGGTTACGTATCATGCCAACTACAAACCGTTTACCTATCTGGATGCCTACGATGAAAAGAATAATATCCAGCAGTTTCACCAGGTGAATGATCATAATATTGCCATCTTATGGGGGTATAATAAAACTTTGCCTGTAGCCAAAGTAACCAACGCAGCCGCGAGCCAGGTATTTTATACCAGTTTTGAGGATGATGGCGTAGCCTTAACAGACGCGGCTGGCGAAAATCTCGCACGCTCGGGCGTTAAGGTATGGAACAGCAATACCTATACGATTCCGGCTTCCTTTAATCCGCCCGCAGGCCCTACCTATAAAATGAGCTACTGGTATTATAATGGCACAGCCTGGGTATTCAGCGGAGAGCTGGACTTTGTAAGAACGATCCCCGCCAGTGGTACCAAACTGGACGAAGTAAGGGTATATCCTGCCGGGTCACTAATGACTACCTATACCTATGCGCCGTTGATTGGGATGACCTCCGAATGTGGTCCCGACAATACCGTGACCTACTATGAGTTTGATGATTTCGGCAGGCTCAAAACGGTACGGAACTCCGATAGGGAGATTATCAAGACCTATACCTATAACTATAAGCAGTAACACCCCTAAAAATTATTGTATGATGAAGAAGGCAATTGTCTGTTTGACCATATTCATATTAACCAATATCATGTCCGGCTACTCTCAGGATATCTATGTCGTTGGTAAAGCCTATTGTGTGCTTCCCAATGAATCCTCTGTATATACTGTTGGGGGCGGCTGGGATGGAAGCGAAATACCGCAGATGCAGTGGCAGGTGATTGGTGGAATTGTTGAAAGCACGGGGACCAGCAGTGCCTCAGGAACAGACCAGATATGGGTGAAGTGGAGCAGTACCTTTACCGGTGGCTCCATAACATTCTCCGCGCCAAGCGGCTTTGTTAATTACAGCGTGTCTGCTGGAGCTGATCCTGTATTGAGAACAGGTACCTTGTACCCTTCACTGCAAACCGTTTTTACTACCGCTACCCCAATCACAATTTCCGGTGGTGAAACAACGGGCATCAGTTGTAACAGCGCCACTTACACCTACCAATGGGAGCGCTCAACATCGTCTGCATCTGGTCCGTTTACCACTATCGCCAGCGCTACGGCTGCGAATTATACGCCGCCAGGTGCAACGGCGCCCCAGCTTACCTATTACAGAAGAAAGGTAATGGCAGGTGCTGCATCCGCCTACTCGGATGTGGCTACAGTTCAGATTATCTATGAACCTCTGAGCGCCGGTGTCCTCACCTGGGAAAAGGTACCCGTGTATTATAACGGAAGACCGGTAATTACACAAACTGCAGCTTCAGGGTATGTTTGCACAACGAATCCTGCATCCTACACCTGGGAAAGATCTGTGAATAGCGGCAATACCTGGGAGCAGATCGGTACCGGGCAAACTTATCCCGCAGGCGCTCCTGGCATCACTGTCAATAATACCTGGATCAGAAGAAAGATCACCTGCGGCGCCGAGTCGCAGTATACCACCCTGGTGAGCATTGCCATTAAACCATTGGCAGGCGGTGTGATCAGCACTTATAATACAATGCTGCCATCCAATAAGCGGCCCCTGATCATGCAAACACCGGCAGATGGCGGCGTATGTACAGTAAGCAGTTATGCCTACACCTGGGAACAGTCTGTGAACAACGGGACTACCTGGTCTTCGATAGGTACAGGACTGGAATATCCAACGGCAGCGCCATTGCTCACAGCAAACACATTGATCCGGAGAAAGATAGCATGCGGCAGCGGTACGGCATACTCAAATACACTGGGCATTACAGTGGTTAACCAGGAGGCCTTTGCCGATAGTCTGAATTATATACGTACAGAAGAGATCTGGAAACCGGCTGTAAGTTCAGTTTCAGCGGTATCCGGCCTTGCTACCGGAGCCGTGCAGCGTAGTACAACATATTTCGATGGCCTGGGTCGTCCCTGGGAAACTGTTCAGCAGAAGGCAAATCCTGGCCAGAAAGACAATGTAAAGTATTTTGAATACGATGCAGCCGGCCGCGAGGCATTTACTTATTTACCATACACATATAACGCTTCCGATAACAGTCCCGGCGCCAGCAGCGGCAAGTTTAAAGTGGCGGCCAAAAGCGAACAGATCACCTATAACCAGGGCAGGTTTCCCGGGGAGCCGGCTTACGGACAAGCATTATTTGAACCCTCTCCGCTGAATAGGGAGATCAAGAACATGGCTGCGGGGCAAAGCTGGGTGGGTAGCGCCAGGGGAACAGCAATGGCTTACCGCCTCAATACCGCAACAGACGATGTAAGGGTATGGACTATCAACGCAAATGGAACCCTGACGAGCACAAAGGCCTATGCCGCCGCCGATCTTCAGAAAACGGAAAGTACTGATGAGAATTTACATCGCGCATTAACCTTTAAAGACAAAGAGGGCAGGGTGATATTGGAACGCGTACAGTTGGACGCCATTCCCGGTAATGGCCATACCGGTTGGTTAAACACCTACTATGTATACGATGTGTTCGATCGCCTCCGCTTTGTGATATCCCCCAAGGCAGTATCCGCTGCTGCCGGATCCTGGACAGTAACTGCCGCCAATATATATGACCTTTGCTTCTCTTATGAATATGATGCCAAAGGGCGCCTGATCACCCAACATGTACCAGGTGCTGACGCCATAGAGATCGTATATGATGTAAGGAACCGGAAGGCCTTTACACGCAATGGTAGCCAGAAAATCAATAACCAGTGGCTGGTTACTTTCTATGATGCATTGAACCGGGAAATAATGACGGCATTATACAACTCCAATAGCACAAGAGCCGCTCTGCAAACAGCAATGGATGGCGCCGTATCCAATACCCAAAGCATCAGCTATGCGTTTCCCGGCACTGCCGACCTAGTGGTGGCATCCCATAATGGCAGCACCTTATATGAAGCCACCAACAGCATCACATTTGAAAATGGATTTGAAACACCCCCAGGTACCGAGATAACGGCACAGATCAACAGCGCCTTAAATGAAGGTATCACTGTTATTACCGCATCCAATCCCCTGCCTACTATAACAGCCGGTGCTTTAACCCCACTTACATATACTTTTTACGATAACTACAGCTTTAATGGCGCGCAGCCGGCACTGAGCAGCGACTTTACCAAACCGCAGGCCGTGGACGATGCACAGACCGGTACCACTCCCTATCCTGATCAGGTTTCCGCCACTACCCGTACTAAAGGAATAGTGACCGGTGTCAAGCTGAAAGTGTTGGGCACAACAGATCAATGGTTGACCACGACCTCCTATTATAACGAGAAGGGAAGGCCTATACAGATTATTTCCGATAACATTAGCGGCGCCTCCGATGTTATTACCACTATGTATGACTTTAGCGGAAAAGTGCTCAGCACTTATCTGCGGCATAAGAACCAGCGCAGTGGCACCACTCCGCAAACAACCGTGCTTAGCATGATGATCTATGATCATGCCGGCCGGTTAAAGGCAATAAAAAAGAGATTGAATGATGCAGCCAGTGCTTCAGACAAAGCCATTTCCATCAATAGTTATGACGAGCAAGGACAACTGCAGGCGAAACGCCTGGGTATTACCGGTACTTCCTCACAATGGGAAACGCTTAACTATGAGTATAACATCCGTGGCTGGCTTAAAGGTATCAACAAGGCTTATGTATACAGTACTGCTGCCACCAACTGGTTCGGGCAGGAACTGGGGTACGACAACGGCTTCACCACAAACCAGTATAACGGCAATATTTCAGGCACACGTTGGAAAAGCAAAAGCAACGGTAACGCCAGGTCTTATAGCTTTAGTTACGATAATTTGAACCGCCTCACCGGTGCGGACTATACCCAGCAGAATACAGGCAGTACTACATGGACTAAGGACCAGATGGATTTTTCCGTAAGCGGCATCACCTATGATGCCAACGGCAATCTTGGCACCATGACGCAAAAGGGGATGGTAGGGACCGATATTAGAACCATAGATCAGCTGACCTACGGCTACAAAAATACCAACGGCAGTAACAAATTGGCTGCCGTAGCAGATACCAGTAATACTGCCACCGCTAAATTAGGTGACTTTATAAACGGTACGAATATAGGTGACGATTATGAGTACGATGTCAATGGTAACCTGATAAAAGACCGGAATAAGAACATAGATACTATTCTTTATAACCATCTCAACCTGCCGGAAAGTATAATTATTGCTGGTAAGGGAAGTATCCAATACCAGTATGATGCAGCGGGCAATAAGTTAAAGAAGACTGTTACAGACAATACGGTTACACCAGCAAAGATCACCACCACCACTTACATAGGCGGCTTTGTGTATCAGAATGACAGCTTGCAATTTGTAAGTCATGAAGAAGGCCGCATTCGTGCGGTGTTTAAGAATGCCACACCGGTATCTTACGTATACGACTACTTCATAAAAGATCACCTGGGTAACGTAAGAACTGTACTTACGGAGCAAACGGATTTTAGCATGTACGCTGCCACTATGGAAACCGAACAAGCTGCTACAGAAACGGCCTTGTTCAGCAACCTGGATGAAACCCGTACTGCCAAGCCGGTCGGTTACCCACAGGATGAAACAACACCAGACAACCATGATGTGGCTAAGTTAAACGCCAAGGATGGTGGAAAGAAGATTGGCCCTTCACTGGTATTAAGAGTGATGGCCGGCGATACCATCCAGATAGGCGCCCGTGCGTTTTATAAATCCACCGGCCCTAAGAATAATAAGACCGTTTCCCCGGAAGACATGGTAGCTTCCCTGCTGCGGGTATTTGGTGGAACGGACGCTTCCAGCGCTTCACACGCTGCCCGTCAGGCAGAGAATCTTTCACCCTTGAGGAACTTTAATAGCAATGATTATCAGCATTTAAAGGAGAAAGATGTCGATCAGAACCAGCTGGATAAACCCAAAGCCTATCTGAATTTTGCATTATTCGATGATCAGTTTAACTTAGTAGATCAGAATAGTGGCGTACGGCAGGTGAAAGGTGAACCGGATGAGCTGCAGACGCTGGCGGTAGACAAGATGCCGATTGAGAAAAGCGGTTTCCTGTATGTGTATACCAGCAATGAAACTGCACAGGATGTGTTCTTTGATAATGTAGTAGTACAGGATATTACGGGGCCTTTGTTGGAGGAAACGCATTATTATCCGTTTGGGTTGACGATGGCGGGGATTAGCGTAAATGCATTACCGGAGAAGTTGGTGAACAGATTTAGGTATAATGGGAAGGAGCTCCAGAATAAGGAGTTTGGGGATGGAAGCGGGTTGGAGTGGTATGACTATGGGGCGAGGAAGTATGATGCGCAGATAGGAAGGTGGGCTATTGTGGATCCGTTGGCAGACAAGTTTCCTCATATGTCGCCTTACGCTGCGTTCAATAATAATCCCTTACGATTTACTGATCCAACAGGAGCAGAAGCCGAAGATTGGGTTGGTAAGATTAATGCTGATGGATCAAAAACGTGGGGTTGGGATGATAATATTACAAGTCTTGAGCAGGCGAAGGCTGTGGGCTATGATGATTATAGAGCACCAGGTTCAATAATTGACAATGCCAAGATTAACGGTGCAAGTGGTACAGACGGAAAGACGAGTGTTTATTTAGGAAATAGTGCGAGTGACGTTTCTTTTACGTGGCCAAACTCAACTGTTACACCATTCCAGGTTGGTACAGAGTGGTTATCTGGAACAGGCCCAAGAAAAAGGAATTTTACTAATGGTGATAATTTTACCGAGATGTTAAGGACGCATAGCCATGTCGAGGATACAAGAAATTCCATAATTGACAATGTTGCAAATGGTGGTGAGCTATCAGGCAATAGCCCATATAAATTGGGTGGAATTAGGGGAGTTGGTTTATACTTAAAGGATTATTCAACCTTACTAACAGGCGGTTTAACAGGGAATTTAGCGGTTACCTATCTCGGTTCTTATGATTTAAAATGGACAGCAACGCCTAATAGTGAGAATGGGACAATCTTGGTTAACTTTTCAGTTTATAATACTTCCACAATGCAGTCAGCCTCAAGACCGCCGGTTCTAGGTTATCTTCCGGGTTGGCAACAAACGGTTGGAAGCAGAATAAATGCGGCATTTCAAACTGGCTGGGGTTCAAAAACATCTCAGTCTTTTAATTGGACAGAAACCTTACAAATTAAATAATGATGAGAGTGAAATATTTTTTGCTTGGATTTGTTTTGTCTTTATTTGGGTGTAATGAGCATAAGTTTAACGATGTTGATTTTGTTGGCGTTTGGCAAGCAGATGATGGAGCGAGGATTACAATAAATCAAGACGGTACTTGTGTTTTAAACGGATTAAATAAATCTATTGTGAGTATAGCCACGGATGAGAAGGAAAGATTAAATGCAAATGGAAATTGGAAGATAGTTGGAAATATTAACAGTGGCATTACAGGTGGAATAACTACAGGATTAAAGATATCTTATGATTTAATTGATCGAAAAGGCAGGGGGGGGATTTTATTCTATATATCAGGACGGGGTATTAAAGAGAATAAAGCACCTTGGGATTTGTTTATATGGAAAGGTGACCCCGATGAAATGATAAAGTATAAATTTGTAAAGCAACAATAGTGTAATAATAAAGCCCGGACTTGCCGGGCTTTATTATTTATCTGGATGCCTGATTTGGTTAATCAATGGAGGCTCAGGTCCTAAGGATGCTACAATTGTTCACGTTGGGCCAGCACTTGCCATACGGATCTGTCTTTTCAAAAAAATAAGTGCAAAGTATATTAGCAAAAGCCCGCAGAACTCAGTCTGCAGATTCTGTATTTGGACATTAAACATTCATTCCCTCATTCCCCCCTTTTTCCGTAAGTTTTCCCCCATTTCCGCAACTAACATCCAAACTTCCAACAAACCACAATGGATGAAACACAATTCTTACACCTCATCAACACCCACCAGGCCATCCTCCACAAGATCTGCCGCCTGTACAGGGATACTCCACAGGACCGTGAAGACCTTTTCCAGGAGATCGTCTTCCAGCTATGGCGGTCCGTTCCCTCATTCCAGGGCAAGGCCAAATTCAGCTCCTGGATGTACCGGATAGCCCTGAACACCGCTATCCTTCCTTTCCGGAAAAAGCGGCCGGATATCAGGTATACGGATCGGCTGCCGGATAGCCCGGAAGAACCGGACGAACCAGACGAGCAGCAGGAACAGCTGCTCCACGCGCTCAAACAGCTGAACGACGCAGACAAGGCGCTCATCACGTTATACCTGGAAGACTTAAGCTTCAAAGAGATCGCGGAGATCACCGGCATCACGGAGAATAATGTAGGAGTAAAACTGAACAGGATTAAAAACAAAATTCAGCAATTGCTTAAAAAGTAAACCATGGAACAAGATCCTTTAAAATCAGCCTGGCAGGGCATTAACCCAAAAGCAAAAAGCAACACAGAATTGCAGCGAATGTTAAAAGAAGGAACACACCCTTTGTTAAAAGGCATCCGCAAACAAATGATCATAGAAACAGCAGCCTATATTGCATTCCTTTGTATTTATTACAACGCCTTTGATGGCGACCGCAAGCCGCTGGCTGTGAACATTCTGCTAGTAGCAGCTATGCTGTTGGCCATTGGACATAATATTTTCAACTACCTGTTTACAAAACGCCGCACTGAGGGCGATAACCTGCACCAATCGTTAAACATTCACCTGTCCCAAATGAAGATCCATGCTAAAGTATCCATTGCCAGCCGGGTGCTTATGGCTGCCTGCCTGCTGGTTTTCTTTACTGCAGTTATCAACTTTAATACGAGCAAATACTGGTTACTGGTTGGGGCGATAGCCGTTTTTATAATACAAATGGCGCTGCTGTCAAGGATCTGGCTAGACCGCATCCGGCAAATGAAAGATACGATCGGCAGTCTTTTTTCATAAAAAAGCAGTTTGCAGCTGAACCTGAGGGGAACGATAATCTTTGAAATCATTCCAGCGCTACCAGCTCATGCTCGTTCTTCATCCTGGTCTTGTTTGTTAACCTCACTTCCAATTTACCTTCCGCCGTAATGTACACCCGTACTTGCTTGGGAAATGCAAGATGAATAGTACCCATGCCTGGCACGTGCATGCCACCACGGGCCGCAGCTCTGGTTAAGTGTTTATGTGTTACAACTAGATGTGCAGCAGGTTGGGTGTATTCATCTTTGCGGGCTTTGATATGCTTCGTTTCCCCCAGGGTTTTAACAGCCGCTCGTTTGCATTCTGCTGATTTAACCTTCACAACTTTTGGTGCACAATATGCCTGCAAGTGTGTGCTAATAATCTCCACTTCCACCCCTTGCTTCAGCATCTGCAACGCTTTGCCGGTCATTGCCCTGTATAACGCCAGTTTCTTTTGCTCACGCGGTAATGGCCGGTACACTACTGCAGCCAGCCGAGAAGCCTGCGCCAGCAGATCTGCGTATACCCGCGTTAATTCAAAAGAAGACGATTCCTTAACACGTTTGCCGCTCAACGAGCTTTTCTTACGTACATAATACTGCCCGTCCATTTTATAAAAACAGGCATCGCCACGGGTGCCTGTTAAATAAACAGGGCCTTTTTGCTTAGGCATTGTTATTGCTTTTTAAAATGAAGAATAAAAGTATCGGAGCGAAGTTAAGGGGCTGCGTAAAACGTCCCAAATGAAATGAGCGTTTTTATCACTTTTTATCACATTGGGTCGTTGGGCTACCAGGCCCAGAAGTGGGCCAGGACAGAGCTAGATCCTTATTAATAGGGATTTATAGCGAAAGAGAAGCATTTACATGTGCAATATTAATTTCTACAACGCACCAGCACCTTGCCTGCAGGTTGAAAACAAACTGCGCCTGGCTGTTCGGAACCTTGATGTGGCGTTGAATGCCGTGTGGGCTTTGGTGGAAAAATTGATCTTTATCAATCGGATGACGCCAGCCAAGGTTTGTTTTCAATCCTGCAGGCTGGTATAGGCCAATAGATCGCTTATTGAAGGCCGTATAGTGTAATATAGCAATATAGATAAAGCACGGATCATGCGCTTTTACCCCTAATAGTATGCGCTTTTAATGGGAGTTGCATGCGCTTTTACTACAAGTATCTATCGAAGTGCACTAAGATATTTCACCAGCTAAATACGGAATATACCATCCTACCTCACCAACGTCACCGCACCTCTCCTTACCACTCCCTGCCCCTTGCTGTTCGTATACCGCGCTATCCATACATACGTACCTGCTGCTTGCGGCCGGTCCTTAAAATATCCATCCCATCCGATCCGGGGATCCGTATGTGAAAAGATCAGGTTCCCCCATACATTAAAGATCTCCAGTTTATACCCGCTTATATTCCCGTACAGCGCCGGCCTGAAAAGATCGTTCTGCCCGTCGCCATTGGGAGAGAAGCCGGTAGGCATTGTTAGCTCGCAGTCCTCATCCAGCAAAAGGATCTTAAACGGCAGCACTGCCACACAGCCGTATTTATCCTGGACCACGGCATTATAGGCGCCCTTATCTAAAGGACGAATATCTCCGGTAGCAATAGTGTTTTCATTCAGGCTATAGCGGTAGGGAAGGGTGCCGCCTGCGGCATGAAAACGCACACTGCCTTTGTGGATCCCATCGCACTGCATGTCCTGTTTCTCATCCAGCACCAGTGTAAGCTCCGGCGATACGTCAATGGCAACTGGATCCAGCTTTGTTTCACAGCCATTTTTATCGGTAACTATTGCTTCATAGCTGCTGGCAGCCAGGCCGCTGAAGTCTCCGTCGGTACGGCTCATGGTGGTACCTGCGAGGCTATAGGTATAAGGTAGGGTACCGCCGCTGGCTTTTACAGCCAGCTGTCCGCCTATGTAGGAGCAGCCATTAGTGGAAGATATAAATTTCAGCAGCAGGGGATAGGGCTGTGTAATGCTTACGGTGGTAGCGTAAGTACAGCCGTTCGCATCTTTTACGGTTACGGCATAGTTGCCGGGTGTTAAGGAATCAAATACCGGCTCCGTTTGCCAGTTGCCGTTATCCATGCGGTAGGTATAGGGAATAGTGCCGCCGCTGGTGGTAAAGGTTACTTTCCCGTTTGCTGCGCCATAACAATCGATCTGATGTATAGCGGGTTTCATGGTAAGCGCTGCGGGCTCCTGTACTTTTATGGAGATGCTGTCCAGGCAGCCGTTATGATCGCGCACATAGATCTTATACGTGCCACGGCTCAATTTTGCAAAGTAGGAAGTATCCTGCCATGTAAGCCCGCGGTCTTTGGTATATTGATAGGGCGCTGTACCGCCATCAACCGTTAACGTTATACTGCCGTTTGTACCGCCATGGCAGCTAACTGCGCTGCTTTTACCGGTAGTATGCAAT
>Ga0102590_1001943_pt1 | contig 27099 bp, 27 predicted proteins | sample AraplaMF_Col_mMF_FD_76859 | JGI IMG/M metagenome (GOLD analysis project Ga0102590, IMG submission 76859) | Arabidopsis root microbial communities from the University of North Carolina, USA - plate scrape MF_Col_mMF | ecosystem: Host-associated > Plants > Roots > Endosphere | place: USA... | reverse complement strand
AAATGGGGAATCACTACGGTGGTCTGTCCGCTGCTGACGGCAGATGGCCCGGATCGTCCCTCCATCCCGACACCCTCATCCGCTGCGTCTGGGGGTGCAGACGGAACATACAAGCCCGGATGGCCATCCGGGATGCGTCCGACAAACCCCGGATTGCCATCCGGGCTACGGTCAGCGCATCGACAACGTGCTCTGCAGGGCCTTCACCGCCCCGGCGCCGATCGACGCGCCGAAACGCTTGGCCAGCCGCTCGGCCACGTTGTCGCGCGGCGTGTAGTCGATCACTTCCTCGGCCTTGATGACGTCGCGCGCCACCATGTCGAGGTTGCCCAGGTGGTCGATCAGGCCCATCTCCAGCGCCTGCTGGCCATTCCAGAACAACCCGCTGAAGGTGTCGGGGCCGACTTTCAGCCGCGCGCCGCGGCCTTCCTTGACGACGCCGATGAACTGCTGGTGGATCTGGTTCAGCATCGCCTGCGTGTAGGCGCGCTGCTTCTCGCTCATCGGCGAGAACGGGTCGCCGATGCCCTTGTTCTCGCCGGCCGTCAGCAGGCGGCGCTCGACGCCGAGCTTCTCCATCGTGCCGGTGAAGCCGAAACCGTCCATCAGCACGCCGATCGAGCCGACGATCGAGGCCTTGTCGGCATAGATCTCGTCGGCCGCGACCGCGATGTAGTACGCCCCCGACGCGCAGGTCTCCTCGACCACCGCGTACACCTTCTTCTGGTGCTTGGCCTTCAGCCGGCGGATCTCGTCGTTGATGATGCCGGCCTGCACCGGGCTGCCGCCGGGCGAGTTGATGCGCAGCACCACCGCCTGCGCGCCTTCGTCCTCGAACGCATTCTTCAGCGCGCCGACCAGGATCTCGGCGCTCGCCTCGGTGTCGGAGGCGATCTCGCCGCGCACCTCGATCAGCGCGGTGTGCGGGCCGCTCGGCGCGGCAGCATGGTTGCGCGCGCTCAGCAGCGACCAGAAGCCCAGCGCGAACAGCACCAGCCAAGCCCAGCGGAAGAACAGGCGCCAGCGGCGATCGCTGCGGCGGTCCTTGAAGAACGCGGTGGCCAGCGACTCGACGGTCTCTTCCAGCGAAGGCTTGGCGGACACGACCGGTGCCGGGGCGGGCACGGGGGCAGGAGCAGGAGCGGGCGAGGGAAACTCGTCGGGCGGATTCATTCGGGGCTTTCGGCGGCCTTCGTCACGTCATCAGTCGGGGAAGGCGGGTTGGATGTCGCGGGAAGGATACCAATAGACCTCGCCCGCATCTTCTTCCACGCGCAATTCCGTCAGGCGCCCTCGGCCACAGGGGCCGGCGACGCAGCGGCCGTTGAGCGGGTCGTAGGCGGCACCATGGATCGAGCACAGGATGAACTCGCGGCCGCTGTCGAGGAACTCGCCGGGCTGCCAATCCATCTCGGCCGGCACGTGCGCGCAGCGGTTCAGGTAGGCAACGACACGCCCCTCGAAGCGCAGCGCGAAGGCCCGCACCGGCTCGCGGTATTGCAGCACGTCGAACACCAGCGCGTTGCCCTTCTCGGCCAGCTGGCCGGCGGCGCACAAATGCTGCCGCGGCAGGGCGGGAGGCACCGGCAAGGGCGAGCCCGGCAAGAACTCAGCCATGGCGCGCCAGCCAGTCGCCCAGCTCGGGCACCGAATGCGCGACGAAACGCGGCGCGAAGCTCTCGAAGGCCTCGTGCCGGTGCGCGCCGTAGCTGACACCGATGCTGGCCACGCCGGCGTTGGCCGCCATCTGCAGGTCGTGGGTGGTGTCGCCGATCATCAGCGTGCGCTCCGGCGCGACGCCGAACTCGTTCATCAGCTCGACCAGCATGAGCGGGTCCGGCTTGGAGGCGGTCTCGTCGGCGGTGCGGGTGGCATCGAAGTGGCTGCCCAGGTCGGCGGTGCGCAGCGCCTCGTCGAGCCCGCGGCGCGACTTGCCGGTCGCCACTGCCACCCAGTGGTTGCGCGCCTTCAGCGCCTTCAGCATGTCCAGCGTGCCGGGGAACAGCACGATCTCGTGCTGGCGGGCGAAGTAGTGGTGGCGGTAGCGGTCGGCCAGCGCCGGGTACTGCTCGCGCGGCAGCCCGGGGGCCGCGTGCTGCAGCGCCTCGATCAGGCCGAGGCCGATCACGTAGCTCGCGTCCTGGTCGCTCGGCACCGGGGTGCCGACGTCGGCGCAGGCGGCCTGGATGCAGCGCGCGATCAGCATCGTCGAATCGAACAGCGTGCCGTCCCAATCGAAGGCGATCAGGTCGAACTGGCGGGGGCGGGTCATGACGGCAAGGCCTCGAGGAATGAGCTGCATTCTGCCGGCAAGCCGGCTTCCAGTTCGATGGCCTCGCCGCTGGCGGGGTGCTCGAAGCGCAGCCGGCGCGCATGCAGGAACATGCGGTCGAAGCGCGCACCCGGCACGGCCTCGCCGCGCGCCAGCGCCTTGTTGACCGCGAAGTCGCCGTACTTCTCGTCGCCGGCGATCGGGTGGCCCTCGTGGGCCAGGTGGACGCGGATCTGGTGCGTGCGGCCGGTCTTGATCGTCACGTCGAGCAGCGTGAAGGCGGCATAGGCCTTCGCGATGCGCACCAGCGTGATCGAGCGGCGGCCCTCGATTTCCTGATCACCCTGAGCCTGTCGAAGGGCCCGATCATCCTGAGCTTGTCGAAGGACGGCGCGCACGCGGCGTTCGCCCTCGCCGGTCAGGAACTTGTGCAGCGCCACGTCGATGACCTTGCGCGACGCCGGCCAGGCGCCGACCACCAGCGCCGCATAGGTCTTGCCGGTCTCGCGGCTGCGGAACTGCTCCTGCAGCGCCGTCAGCGCCGAGCGCTTCTTCGCGATCAGCAGCAGCCCGGAGGTCTCCTTGTCGAGCCGGTGCACCAGCTCCAGGAAGCGCGCCGTCGGCCGCGCCTGGCGCAGTTGCTCGATCACGCCCGAGCTGACGCCGCTGCCGCCGTGCACCGCGACGCCGGCCGGCTTGTCGATCGCGAGCAGGTGCTCGTCCTCGTAGACGATCGGAAACTCGCGCGCCGGCGCGGCCGGGGCCGACCCCGGGTCGGCCATGCGCACCGGCGGGACGCGCACCTGGTCGCCGATCGCCAGGCGGGTGTCGGCGGCGGCCCGGCCCTTGTTGACGCGCACCTCGCCGGAGCGGATCACCCGGTAGACGTGGGTCTTGGGCACGCCCTTCAGCAGCTTGATCAGGAAGTTGTCCAGTCGCTGGCCTTCGGAGCCTTCATCGACCTCGACCAGCTGCACGGCAGGTGCCACCGGGGTCTTCACCGCGGTGCTTGCCGGCCGCCCTGCTTTGGCCCCTATAATGCGTTGCACCACGTTGTTGTCGTAAGTGTTTGATTTTTCTGAGTTTAACGTCGCAGACGTTCAGCGGTACTCGCGGCAACGGTGGCGGTCGGGTCAAGGATCCGGCCAACAGGTGATGCAACATGCCCGGCCCGCGGCGGGCACCGTCCCCACGTGACGGTGCGGCGCGCAGCCCGGCATGGCAGAGAAACAAAGAACGAACCCCTGTCAAAAAGGTTTCCCGAGGCAGGAGACATCGAAGCCCGGTCTTCGCTTACCCGCGATCCGCCGGTGCACCTTCGGCCTCCTGCCCGCGTCCAGTAGTCAATGCGGATGTTGTTCCCGGCCCCCACCCCCCACTGCCCTCCGTGTGCCTTGCGCGCCGTACCCCGGCTTCATGCCGTCGGGTTTGCGCTGGCCGGCCGTGCCGTGGTGTGGCCCCGAACGCTGGCCTCGCGGCCCGCAGCGCCCACTGTCTCGCATGCGCCAACGCTGCCTGGCCGGCCGATCCACTGATCGATCCCGCGTCAACGCAGTCCAGGGCGATTCCTTCCGGTTCATCCACGTTTCTCGTGCATCGATGAGTCGCCCCTGAAGTTTCAGAGGCGGCATGTTGAGTGGCTGCCACTCGCGCACATCACACGCGCGGTGGCGGCGAAGGAGCGCACATGAAACGCATGCTGATCAACGCGACGCAGCCCGAAGAGCGCCGCCTGGCCATCGTCGATGGCCAGAAGCTGCTGGACTTCGAGACCGAGATCGAAGGCCGCGAGCAACGCAAGGGCAACATCTACAAGGCCGTCGTGACCCGCGTCGAGCCCTCGCTCGAGGCCTGCTTCGTCGACTACGGCGAAGACCGCCACGGCTTCCTGCCGTTCAAGGAAATCTCGAAGAACTACTTCCGCGAAGGCACCGACGTGCGCAACGCGCGCATCCAGGACGCCATCCGCGAAGGCGACCAGTTGCTGGTGCAGGTCGAGAAGGAAGAGCGTGGAAACAAGGGCGCCGCCCTCACCACCTTCGTCTCGCTGGCCGGCCGCTACCTGGTGCTGATGCCGAACAACCCGCGCGGCGGTGGCGTGAGCCGCCGCATCGAGGGTGAGGAGCGCGAGGAGCTGAAGGAGAACCTCGACCAGCTCGAATACCCGAAGGGCATGAGCCTGATCGCCCGCACCGCCGGCATCGGCCGCAGCGCCGCCGAGCTGCAGTGGGACCTGAACTACATGCTCAAGCTGTGGACCGCCATCGACGGCGCGTCGCAGGGCGGCAAGGGCGCGTTCCTGATCTACCAGGAGTCGTCGCTGGTGATCCGCGCGATCCGCGACTACTTCACGTCCGATGTCGGCGAGATCCTGATCGACACCGACGACATCTATGACCAGGCGATGCAGTTCATGAACCACGTGATGCCGGAATCGGCCGCACGTGTGAAGCGCTACCGCGACGACGCCCCGCTGTTCTCGCGCTTCCAGATCGAGCACCAGATCGAGACCGCGTTCTCGCGCACCGTGAACCTGCCGTCGGGCGGCGCGATCGTGATCGACCACACCGAGGCGCTGGTCTCGGTCGACGTGAACTCGGCGCGCGCCACCCGCGGCAGCGACATCGAGGAAACCGCGACCCGCACCAACCTCGAAGCCGCCGACGAGATCGCGCGCCAGATGCGGCTGCGCGACCTGGGCGGCCTGATCGTCGTCGACTTCATCGACATGGAAGAGTCGAAGAACCGCCGCGAGGTCGAGACCCGGCTGCGCGATGCGCTGCGCCAGGACCGCGCCCGCGTGCAGTTCAGTTCGATCAGCAAGTTCGGCCTGCTCGAACTGAGCCGCCAGCGCCTGCGCCCGGCGCTGTCCGAAGGCAGCCACATCACCTGCCCGCGCTGCAACGGCACCGGCCACATCCGCGACACCGAATCCAGCGCGCTGCAGATCCTGCGCATGGTGCAGGAAGAGTCGATGAAGGAGAACACCGCCGCCGTGCACGTGCAGGTGCCGGTGGAAGTGACCTCGTTCCTGCTGAACGAGAAGCGCACCGAGATCACCAAGATCGAACTGAAGCAGCGCATCACCGTGCTGCTGGTGCCGAACAAGCACCTGGACACGCCGAACTACAAGCTCGAGCGCCTGCGCCACGACGACCCGCGCCTGGAGAACCTGCAGGTCAGCTACTCGATGATCGAGGAGCCGGACGACGAGGTCGGCATCACGCGCCGCGAGAAGGCCAAGGCCAAGCAGGAGCCGGTGATCAAGGGCATCCTGCCGGAGACGCCGGCACCGATCACGCCGCCCAAGCCCGAGCCGGCGCCCGCGCCGGTCGCAGTGGCCCCGGCACCCGCGCCGGTGGCGGCGGCGCAGCCGGCCGGCGGCGGCTTCTTCGGCTGGGTCAAGCGCCTGTTCGGCGCGGCCGAGCCGGAAGCGGCACCGGTCGTCAAGGCGCCTGCGGCAGCGACGGCCGAGGCCGGCGCGAAGCGCGAAGGCCGTGGCGAACGGGGTGATCGCGGTGGCCGCGGCAACGGCCGTGGCGAGCGCGACGGCAAGCGCGATGGACGCCGCGGCGAGCGTGGCGGGGATCGCGGTCGCGGCGAAGGCCGTGGCGAGGGCCGCGGCGAAGGCGCGCGCGGCGAAGGCCGTGGCGAAGCCCGCGCCGAGGGCCGTCCGGAAGGCCGCGGCGACCGGCCGGAACGCGGCGAACGCACGGACCGTGGCGAGCGCGGTGGCCGCCGCAACGAGCGCAGCGAACCGCGTGTCGACGAAGCGCTCGGCGCCGAAGGCGCCGTGCCGGCGACGCCGCGCGCCGACGAGCAGCGTCCGCCGCGTGCGGAGCGCGGCGAAGGCCGCGGTGACCGCGGCGGCCGCGGCCCGCGCCCCGAGCGCGAGCGCCGTCCGGCCGATGCACCGGTCGACGGCGCAGTGCCGCCGGTCCAGGCGTTCAGCGACACCGTGCCCGGCCCCGATGCCGAGACCGGCGAGGTGCGCGAAGGCGGACGCCGCCGTCGCCGTGGCCGCGGTGGCCGCGACCGTGACGAGGCACGCAACGGCGAAGCCGTCGTGACCGAGAACGGCACCGAGCTGGCCGCGCTGCCGGGCGATGAAGCCGCGCCGGTCGAGATCGAGCGCGATGTGCAGGCCGTGGACGGCGTCGAGACGCCGGACGCGAACGGCGCCGCACCGGAAGGTGGCGAGCGCGACGGACGCCGCCGTGGACGAGGCCGCGGTGGCCGCGATCGCCAGCGCCGCGAGAACGGCGAAGCTGCCGAAGGCACGGCGCAGCCGGTCGACGGCGCCGAGGCCGTGGGTGCGGACGAGGCGCCCGTCACGCCGGTCGAAACCGCGGTGACCGCCCAGCCGTACGAGGCCGAGCCGGTGGTGGCAGCGATGCCGGTCGTTGCGGCACCGGTGGCAGCGGCCATCGTTGCCGCGCCGGTGGCACCCGCACCGGTCGCCGCGCCGGCCCCGCGCTTCGAATTGCCGCTCGACGAGCTGCAGTCGGTGGCGCAGAACGCCGGCCTGCAGTGGGTCAACTCCGACGCCGACAAGATCCGCGCGGTGCAGGAGGCGATGGCCCGCGAGCCGAAGCCGATCCACGTGCCGCGCGAGCCGCGTCCGCCGGTGGTGATCGACGAAGGCCCGCTGGTGCTGGTCGAGACCCGCAAGGACCTGTCGCAGTTCAAGCTGCCGTTCGAGTCGGAATCGGGCGCGCCGCGCCAGTGATGATCTGACAGCTCACGCGAGCCACGACGGCGCCTTCGGGCGCCGTTTCTCATGGCAACGCGGCATATGCACGCCGCCCGCGGCCCGCACCGGGGCTTGCCGCCTTGCCGGCCGCACGGCGCGCATGCCATGCTCGGCGCTCACTTCCGGAGCCTGCCCATGAAGAAGCTCGCCTTGTGGCTGGGAGCCTGCCTGTGGCCGCTGCTGGCCGCCGCCGGCCCGCTCGATGAACGCGCCGCCGACCTGCACCTGAAGGCCATCGCGGCCGGCGACGTCGACGCTGTGATGAAGGCCTATGGCGACGACCCGTGGATGGACTGGGTCGGCGGACCGCTCGACGGCCGCTATCGCGGGGCCGATGCATTGCGCCAGCTGTGGACGAAGTTCGCGGCCAGCAACGAGAACCAGCCGCGCACGCTGCAGCGCACGGTGATCACGCAGAACGCGAACCCGAAGGGCGTGACGCTCAGCGCGACCGCCGAATACGTCGGCAAGACGATGACGGTGCGCGTGCACCACGTGCTGGTGTACCGCGACGCGAGGCTCGTCAGCGAGGTCTGGCAGATCGACCCGAACGCGGCCCTGGTGCCGGTGCCCTGAGGCGATGCGCGTGCGCTGCGGGGCCGGGATCGCGCTCGCGCTCGAAATCCTCGTCGCACTGCCGGCGCAGGCTGGGTCGCTCGCCGTCGACGTGCGCACACCGCAAGGCGGGCCGGTCGAGGACGCAGTGGTGTGGCTCGAAGCCCCCGCCGCACCGGCCCGGGCGCGCACGCCGGCTCGCGTCGAGATCCAGCAGCTGAAGCTGGAGTTCGTGCCGTTCGTCACCGTGGTGCCGCTGGGCACGCGCATCGACTTCCCGAACCGCGACAAGGTCAAGCACCACGTCTACTCGTTCTCGGCGGCGAAGAACTTCGAGATCCAGCTCTACAGCGGCATGCCGGTCGAGCCGGTGCTGTTCGACAAGCCCGGCCCGGTCGTGCTCGGCTGCAACATCCACGACTGGATGGAGGCCTACGTGATGGTGGTCGACTCGGCCTGGTTCGCGAAGGCCGATGCCTCGGGCCGCGCCAGCGTCGGCGCGCTGCCGCCGGGTCGCTACACGCTGCACGGCTGGCACCCGTACCAGAAGGTGGCACCCGCCGCCCAGGAGGTCGAGATCACCGGCGCGAACGACACGCGCCGGTTGCGCCTGGGCATCGACCTCGCGGTGCCGCCGCGCAAGCCGCGCCGGCCGCTGGACGAACGCTATTGACCTGCCGGCATCAAGGCAGGCGCTCGAGCGCGTTCTGGTAGGTCGGCTGGTGCATCAGCTCGTCCCACGGCAGCGGCGAACTCTGCGGCAGCAGCTCCAGCCGGCGCGTCTCGCTGTTGGCATCGGCCTGCCAGCGGCCCTGCTCCAGCGCCAGCTGCAGCCCGTCGAGCAGCGCGTCGACCGGCCGGCCGCCGTCGACCTTGGACTGGTTGCACAGCAGCACCAGGTCGCAGCCGGCATTGAGCGCGGCGATGCCGCCTTCGACCGGGTTGCCGGCGATGCGCGCGCCTTCCATGCTCAGGTCGTCGCAGCAGATCGCGCCGGTGAAGCCGAGCTGGCCACGCAGGATGTCCTTCAGCCAGCGCGGCGAGAAGCCGGCCGGCAACGCATCGACCTGCGGGAAGGTGACGTGCGCCGGCATCACGCTGGTCAGCGCGGTCGACAGCCAGTCGTAGGGCTTGGCGTCCTCGGCCAGGATCTCCTGCAAGCCGCGGTCGTCGACGGCGCGCGCGACGTGCGAATCGGCCACCGCATAGCCGTGGGCCGGGAAGTGCTTGCCGCAATTGGCCATGCCGGCCCGCAGCAGCCCGGTGACCAGCGACTGCGCCAGCACCGAGACGACGCGCGGATCGCGGTGGAAGGCGCGGTTGCCGACCACCTCGCTGCGCCCGTGGTCGAGGTCGACCACCGGGGTGAAGCTGAGCTCGACGCCGCAGGCCAGCAGCTCGGCGCCCAGCACATAGCCGGCCGAGGTGGCGGCATCGATCGCGCGCATCGCATCCTGCATCCACAGCGCGCCGAACTCGCGCATCGCCGGCAGGTGGGTGAAGCCGTCGGTGCGGAAGCGCTGCACGCGGCCGCCTTCGTGGTCGACGGTGATCAGCAGGTCCGGGCGGATGGCCTTGACCTCGGCGGTCAGCTCGGTGAGGTGGCGCCGGTCGACCCAGTTGCGCGTGAACAGGATCATGCCGCCGGTCAGCGGGTGCCGCAGCCGGCGCCGGTCGTCGTCGTCGAGGGCGGTGCCGGCGATGTCGAGGATCACCGGGGCGTGTTCGCTCATGCTCGTTCTTTCGGGTTCAAGGTTGCTTGACTTCGACCACGACGAAGCTGGCGGCGTAGTCGGTCTCGTCGCTGACGCTGACGTGCGCGACCAGGTGGCGCGCCTCGAACCAGGCGGCCAGCTCGCCGTGCAGCCGGATCTCGGGCTTGCCGCTGGCCAGGTTCAGGATCTCGCAAGCGCGCCAGGTCATCGGCATGCGCATGCCGCGGCCGATGGCCTTGGAAAACGCCTCCTTGGCCGAGAAGCGGGTCGCGAGGTAGCTGATGCCGCGCGATTCGACGCGGGCGCGCCGCGCATGGAACACCGCCAGTTCCTGCGGCCCGAGCACCTTGCTCGCGAAGCGGTCGCCGCGCCGCGCCAGCGAGGCCGCGATGCGGCGCACGTCGCAGACGTCGGTGCCGATGCCGTAGATCACCGCGCCGCCGCCAGCTGGATGCAGCGCAGGTAGTCGCGCACCGTCTCGGCCATGCCCAGCTCCAGCGTGTCGGCGATCAGCGCGTGGCCGATCGACACCTCGTGCACCCCGGGCACCGCCCGCAGGAAGTCGGTGAGGTTGTCGCGGTTCAGGTCGTGGCCGGCGTTGACGCCCAGGCCGGCGCGCGCGGCGGCCTCGGCCGTCGCGGTGAAGGTCGCCAGCACGCCGGGGCCGGCGGCGCTGCCGTGCGCGCGGGCATAGGTCTCGGTGTAGAGCTCGACACGGTCGGCGCCGACCTCGCGCACGGCCGCCATCGCCTGCGGCAGCGGGTCCATGAAGAGGCTGACGCGCACGCCCAGCGCCTGCACCTCGGCGACCCGCGGCGCCAGGCGCGCGGCGTCTTCGGGGAAGCGCCAGCCGTGGTCGGAGGTCGCCTGCTCGACGCTGTCGGGCACGAAGGTGCACTGGTGCAGCGGCAGGCCGCGGCGCTTGAGCTCGTGCGCGAACTCGAGCAGGTTGTGGAACGGATTGCCTTCGATGTTGTATTCGACCTGCGGCCACTGCTTCAGCAACTCGGCCAGCTCGTAGACGTCGGTGGCGCGGATGTGGCGCTCGTCGGGCCGCGGATGCACCGTGATGCCCTGGGCGCCGGCCTGCAGCGCGAGCTCGGCCGCGCCGGTGACGCTGGGAATGCCGAGCTGGCGCGAGTTGCGCAGCAGCGCGACCTTGTTGAGGTTGACCGACAGCGCGGCCTGCATGCTGCGCGGGTCGGTGCCGGTGGTCTGTAGAGGATTCATGGGTCAGCGCTCCAGGGCTTGCACGTCCAGCATCACCTGCCGCGTGCGCAGCACCGATGAGCCGAGATGATAGTGAAGCAGCGCCCGCAGCAGCAGCTTCAATTCCTGCAGCGCCGGCCCGCAGGCCTGCTGCAGTGCGGCGATGCTGCCATGCTGCAGCGCAGCCTGCAGGCCGATCAGCACCTGGCCCGCCAGCTCGCCATCGCGCCCGCGCGAGGTCGCGACGCCCTGCTCGGGCAGCAGCAGGTAGGCGCCGCCGGGCTGCACCTCGTCCTGCGTCGAGGTGACGCGGCTCAGGTCGGGCAGCACGCCCACCCGCTGCAGCAGCGTCAGCTCGAAGGCCCGCAGCGCGGCCTGCACGCTGCCGTCGTCGCGCGACACCAGGGCCGGCAGCGTCAGCAGGTAGGCATCGAACAGCGCGGGATGCGGGTCGCTGCGCGCGAGCAGCTTCATCAGCAGCTCGTTCAGGTAGAAGCCGCTGAACAAGGCCGCGCCGGTCAGCATCGCACTGCCGCCGGCCCACTCGGCACCGCGCAGCGTCTGTACCTCGCTGGCCTGCTCGGCGCCGGTCTCGGCTGCGCGCGGCGGCTTGCCCAGCGACACCTGGATGCGCTGGAACGGCAGCAGCACCGACCGCAGCTGCGAATACGGCCGCTTCGCGCCCTTGGCGACCACCGCCAGGCGGCCCTGTTCGCGGGTGAAGAGGTCGAGGATCAGGCTGGATTCGCTCCAGTCGTAGTGGTGCAGCACGTAGGCCGCCTGCGTGGCCGGTGCGCGCGCGGGGCGTGTGGCCATGCGCCGCGCCTACTCGTAGCCGTAGCTGCGCAGATGCTCTTCGTCGTCGGCCCAGCCCGATCGCACCTTGACCCACAGCTCGAGGAAGACGCGGCCGTCCATCAGCCGTTCGAGTTCCTGGCGCGCCTCGGAACCGATGCGCTTGAGGCGCTCGCCCTCGTTGCCGATGACCATGCCCTTGTGGGCGTCGCGCTCGACGATGATGGTGGCGGCGATGCGCCGCAGCGCGCCCTCCTCCTCGAACTTGTCGATCACGACCGTCGAGGTGTAGGGCAGCTCGTCGCCGGTCAGGCGGAACAGCTTCTCGCGGATGATCTCGCTGGCGAGGAACTTCTCGCTGCGGTCGGTCAGCGCGTCTTCTTCATAGAACCACGGCTGCTGCGGCAGGTAGGGCTTCACGATGCCCAGCAGGCGCTGCACGTCGGCGTCCTTCCTGGCCGTCAGCGGCACGAACTCGGCGAAGGCGTGGCGGTCCTGCATGCCCTTGAGCCAGGGCGCCAGGTCGGAGCGGCGGTGCACGTTGTCGAGCTTGTTGGCGATCAGCATCACCGGCTTGTCGGCCGGCATCAGCGCCAGCACCTTGGCATCGTCGAGCCCGAAGCGGCCGGCCTCGACGACGAACAGCACCACGTCGACGTCGCCCAGCACGCCCTGCACGGTGCGGTTCAGCGTGCGGTTCAGCGGGGCGCTGTGGCGCGTCTGGAAGCCCGGCGTGTCGACGAACACGAACTGCGTGTCGTCGACGGTGCGGATGCCGGTGATGCGGTGCCGCGTGGTCTGCGCCTTGTCGGACGTGATGCTGACCTTCTGGCCGACCAGCGCGTTCAGCAGCGTCGACTTGCCGACGTTCGGGCGGCCGACGATGGCGACCAGGCCGCAGCGGGTGGCGGCCGGGGGCACGCCAGCTCCGGCTTCGCCGTCTTCGCCGGCAGGGGTGTCAGGTTGGTCGGTCATGCGGGGAATGGAGGGAGCGGTCAGGAGCGCAGCGCGCTACCCGGCTTGTCGTTGGCCTTCAGCGCCACCAGCATCGCGCGGGCGGCTTCCTGTTCGGCGGCGCGGCGCGAACGGCCCTCGCCGGTCTGCGTGAGGCCCAGCGCCGGCACGGCGCACTCGACCTCGAAGGTCTGCGCATGCGCCTGGCCGCGGGTGGTGACGATGCGGTAGGCCGGCACCGGCAGGCGGCGGGCCTGCAGCCATTCCTGCAATTCGGTCTTGGCGTCCTTCGACCAGCTGTCGATGTCGGTCGTCTCGATCACTTCGCCGAACAGGCGCTGCACCAGCGCCTGCGCGGCCTCGAAACCGCCATCGCGGTAGGTCGCGCCGATGATCGCCTCGAGCGCATCGGCCAGGATCGACGGCCGCTGCGCGCCGCCGCCGCGCGCTTCGCCTTCGCTCAGGCGCAGCACCTCGGGCAGCCCGACCAGCAAGGCCACCTTGTGCAGGCTGTCCTCGCGCACCAAGTGGGCCCGCACGCGCGTCAGGTCGCCCTCGTCAGAGCCTGCGAAGCGCTCGAACAGCAGGTCGCTGATGGCCAGGCTGAGCACCACGTCGCCCAGGAATTCGAGGCGCTCGTTGTGGTCGGAGCCGACGCTGCGGTGGGTCACCGCGCGTGCCAGCAGGTCCGGCTGGGTGAAGCGGTAGCCCAGTCGTTGCTGCAGAGCGGTCAGTCGGGCATCCACGCGTGCGGCCGGTTCAGCGGGACATCGATTCGGGCCGCGGCCTTACCTCGAATGCCCTTCGTACTTCAGCAACAGGTAGACCGGCGCCATCAGCTCGATCTCCTTGTTGTAGGCAAAGCCGATCACGACCTTCTCGTTCACCTTGGTGATCTCCAGGTCCTTGCCGCTGATCGAGACGATCGAGTACTCGATGTCCTTCTGCTTGTCGAAAGCGGTGCGGATCTCGGGCACCGTGGTGGCGCCGCTGGTGGCGATCTTCTCGACCGCGCGCTTGATCGTGAAGTACTCGTTCAAGGTCGGCAGGACCTTCAGTCCGATGAGCGACACGATGCCGATCAGGATGGCCCAGAACATCAGGCCGAACAGCGTGACACCACGCTGGCGGGTAGGCCGGGCGGTCATTCCCCGAAGCTCCATCGTCATTTCCCTGCTGCTCCTGTTGCTGTTGGCCTGGCGGTTCAGTTGAACGAACCGATGCGCTTGAGGTTACCGAAATTCATCCAGACAAAGAAGGCCTTGCCGACGATGTTCTGGTCGGGCACGAAGCCCCAGAAGCGCGAGTCTTCCGAGTTGTCGCGGTTGTCGCCCATCATGAAATAGTGGCCGGCCGGCACCTTGCATGTCACGCCTTCCGCACTGTAGCGGCAGTTTTCCTTGAAGGGAAACGGGTCGTTCGGGCGCACGAAGGTGGGCCGCCGGGTGTCGACCAGGATGCGGTGGTTCACCGGACCGAGCTTCTCGGTGTACTGGTCGAAGAAGCGCACCGTGTCCTCGTCGTAGAACTGGGCCATCGGCTGGGTCTCGACCGGCTTGCCGTTCAGGAAGAGGCGCTGGTTCAGGTAGGCCACCTCGTCGCCCGGCACGCCCACCACGCGCTTGATGTAGTCGACGCTCGGGTTGGCCGGGTAGCGGAACACCATCACGTCGCCGCGCTGCGGGTCGTTGATCTGCACGATCTTCTTGTTGATCACCGGCAGCCGGATCCCGTAGTGGTATTTGTTCACCAGGATCAGGTCGCCGATCAGCAGCGTCGGCACCATCGAGCCGGAGGGGATCTTGAAGGGCTCGAACAGGAACGAGCGCAGCAGGAAGACGACGAGGATCACCGGGAACAGCCCGGCGGTCCAGTCGAGCCACCACGGCTGCATCAGCAGCGTCTCGCGCGCCTGCGCGACGTTGCCGTCGACCTTGGCGATGCCCTGTGCGGCCAGGCGCTCGCGGCGCTCGGCATCCTGGCGCTCCAGCGTGGCCGCCGCGGCGGCGCGCCGGGGCGCGAAATGGAAACGCTCGGCCAGCCAGTAGGCCAGCGTCACGATCGTCAGGATGAACAGCAGCAGCGAGAAGTTGCCGGTCCATTTTCCGAGGTACCAGCCGCCGAGGTACAGCACGAGGCAGCCATAGAGCACACCGGTCAGAGAACCCATCAGAGAGCCCATCAATCGTCCACTTGGAGGATGGCCAGAAACGCTTCCTGCGGCACCTCGACGGAGCCGATCTGCTTCATGCGTTTCTTGCCGGCCTTTTGTTTTTCGAGCAGCTTGCGCTTGCGCGAGATGTCACCGCCGTAACACTTGGCGAGGACGTTCTTTCTCAGCGCCTTGATTGTCTCACGCGCGATGATGTTGGCCCCGATGGCGGCCTGGATCGCCACGTCGTACATCTGGCGCGAGATCAGCTCGCGCATCTTGGCCACCACCGCGCGGCTGCGGTAGGCGCTCTGGCTGCGGTGCACGATGATCGACAGCGCATCGACCTTGTCGCCGTTGAGCAGGATGTCGACCTTCACGACGTCGGCCGCGCGGTACTCCTTGAACTCGTAGTCCATCGACGCGTAGCCGCGCGACACCGACTTCAGCTTGTCGAAGAAGTCGAGCACGATCTCGGCCAGCGGCATCTCGTAGGTCAGCATGACCTGCCGGCCGTGGTAGGCCATGTTGATCTGGTTGCCGCGCTTCAGGTTGGCCAGCGTCATCACCGGGCCGACGTAGTCCTGCGGCATGTAGAGGTGCACCGTGACGATGGGCTCGCGGATCTCGTTGATGCGGCCGAGGTCGGGCATCTTCGACGGGTTCTCGACCTGGATCACCGTCTTGTCGCCCAGCTCGACCTCGTAGACCACGCTCGGGGCGGTGGTGATCAGGTCCTGGTCGAACTCGCGCTCCAGGCGCTCCTGGACGATCTCCATGTGCAGCAGGCCGAGGAAGCCGCAGCGGAAGCCGAAGCCGAGCGCCTGGCTGACCTCGGGCTCGTAGCGCAGCGACGAATCGTTGAGCTTGAGCTTCTCGAGGGCGTCGCGCAGCTGGTCGTACTCGCTCGCCTCGGTCGGGTAGAGGCCGGCGAAGACCTGCGGCTGGATCTCCTTGAAGCCGGGCAGCGCCTCGGCGGCCGGGCCGGCGTTGTTCGGCAGCTTCTTCTCGAGCGTGATGGTGTCGCCGACCTTGGCCGCCTGCAGCTCCTTGATGCCGGCGATCACGAAACCCACCTCGCCGGCGCGCAGCACGTCGCGCGCCAGCGACTTGGGCGTGAACACGCCCAGTTGCTCGGCGGCGTAGGCGGCCTCGGTGGCCATCATCTTGAAGCGCTCGCCCTTCTTCAGCTCGCCGTCGACCACGCGCACCAGCATCACGACGCCGACGTAGTTGTCGAACCAGGAGTCGATGATCATGGCCCGCAACGGGCCGTCCGGGTTGCCGCGCGGCGCGGGCATGCGGGTGATCACCGCCTCGAGGATGTCGTCGATGCCCTCGCCGGTCTTGGCGCTGCAAGGGATCGCATCGGTGGCGTCGATGCCGATCACGTCCTCGATCTCGTCCTTCGCGCGCTGCGGATCGGCCTGCGGCAGGTCCATCTTGTTCAGCACCGGCACGACGTGCACGCCGAGCTCGATCGCGGTGTAGCAATTCGCAACCGTCTGCGCCTCGACGCCCTGGCTCGCGTCGACCACCAGCAGCGCGCCTTCGCAGGCCGACAGCGATCGGCTCACTTCATACGAGAAGTCGACGTGCCCCGGCGTGTCGATCAGGTTGAGCTGGTAGGTCTGGCCGTTGCGCGCCCGGTACGTCAGCGCGGCGGTCTGCGCCTTGATCGTGATGCCGCGTTCGCGCTCGATGTCCATCGAGTCGAGCACCTGCGCTTCCATCTCGCGATCGCTCAGGCCCCCGCAGCGCTGGATCAGACGGTCCGCCAGCGTCGACTTGCCGTGGTCGATGTGGGCAATGATGGAAAAATTTCGGATGTGATCCATTGAACGATTCCGCTGCGCCGACGTTGATCGCATTCGACGCTGCAACGGCCGCGCCGTTGCGTTGGTGGCTCACATCGCATGCATGCGCGCTTGCGATGTGATGGGTACGCGGCCCTCGCGACCCTCGCCGTGAACAAAAAAAAGGCACGTCGAAGAACTGACGCGCCTTCCAACAAAACGTATGGCAACTGCTTGTTGGGCTTTCATTGTAGCCAAAAGGACCCCGCCGGAAACCGCGCCATTGCTTGATTTCTTGTCGTTGCAGGTCCCCAACAGCAAATCTTATCAACAACTTATCCACAAAGCCTTGTGGATCTCTTGGGGATAGTTTCAGCAACCTCTACTCGTTGACCGGATTGGCAATAAAGCCGATGCGCGACCTCTGAATTGTAGCCAAAAGCACGCTGAATTCGGTCCCTTGACCCACATATGCGAGCACACACTCACTTAAAGAAAATCGGACACTTCCGACTCCGGATTTTTTTGAGAGCGGCAGATCTCGCATTGCGAAACACGGACGGCAATCCCCATATCGGCAGTCGGATATCGGTGCCTGTGCCGCTTCACTTGAGTGCAGGGATGCGCAGGAACTGCGCCCAGTCCCCGCGCAGCACCGTGACGGGCAGCGACTTCGCCTTGTCGAGCTTGGACACCACCGCGTCGAACTGCTTCACGTCAGTGACGTCGGTGGTGCCGACCGCCACGATCACGTCGCCCGCGCGCAACCCGGCGGCCTCGGCTCCGCCGGTCACTGCCGCGACGCGCACGCCGGTGGCGCCGCGCAGCGCCTGGCGTTCGCTGTCGCCGAGGTTGGCCACCGTCAGGCCCCAGGCCTTCGCGGCACCGGCCGCGCGCGGCTCGGCCGGCACTTCCGCTCGCTCGGCCGCTGCGGCTGCGACCTGGGGGTTCAGTTCCGCGAGGCTCGCCTTGAAGTCCAGCAGCTTGCCGCGCCGGTTGACCTGCAACGCGACCGGCGACCCCGGCTTCAACGCCCCCAGCGTACGGCGCAGGTCGACCGCGCCGTCCACGGCCTTGCCGTTGACCGCGAGCACCACGTCGCCGGGCTGGATGCCGGCCTTGTCGGCCGGTGTGCCGCTGACGACCTGGCGCACGAAGGCGCCCTTCGCCTTGCCCTTCGCGAGGCCGTACTCCTCGGCCAGTTCGCGCGGAACGTCGATCGGCTGGATGCCCAGGTAGCCGCGCACTACGCGCCCGGTGGCCTTCAGCTGGTCGGCCACGCGCATCGCCTCGTCGATCGGGATCGCGAACGAGATGCCGACGAAGCTGCCGACCGGGCTGAGGATCTGCGAATTGATGCCGACCGCCTCGCCGCGGATGTTCAGCAGCGGGCCGCCGGAGTTGCCCGGGTTCACCGCGACGTCGGTCTGGATGAAGGGCACGTCGGAGCCGGTCTCGCGCTGCTTGGCGCTGACGATGCCGGCGGTGACGGTGCTCTCGAGGCCGAACGGCGAGCCGATCGCGAGCACCCATTCGCCCACGCGCAAACGGCCCACGTCGCCGATCTTCACCCATGGCAGCGCGGTGGCGTCGATCTTCACGAGCGCGACGTCGGTGCGTTCGTCGGCGCCGACGATCTTCGCCTTGAACTCGCGCTTGTCGGTCAGCGTGACGTAGACCTCGTTCGCGCCTTCGACGACGTGCGCATTCGTCATCACGTAGCCGTCGCTGCTGAGGATGAAGCCCGAGCCCTCGCCGCGCGGCGTCTCGTCGCCCGGCTGGGGCACCGGCCCGCGGCGGCGGAACGGGCCGCGCGGAGCCTCGGGCGCGCGCTCGGTGGTGCGGATGTTGACGACAGCCGGGCTGACCCGCTCGACCAGGTCGGCGAAATCGGGCAGCTCGCGCGCCTGCGCGTGCGCCATCGGGAGGGCGACGGGCACGACACCCAGCGCAACCGCCAGGCCCAAGGCCGCCAGGCCCGCGTTGATCAGAACTCGCATGCGACCACTCCCTCGACCATGTTGCCTTCGCCGGGGCCGCGCGCGGCCCGCCGCTATTTCCTGCGCTCGAGGCCGGCCGCGAACGCGCGCAGCGTGGCCGTCGGCACATCACCCATCACCGTGACCCAGAAATCGCCCTGGCGCCGCATCATCGTCTGCGTGGCGCCGATCACGGTGGACATCGCGCGCTGGTGGCGCTCGGCGTTGAAGGGCTCGATGAAGATGGAGACGAAGGTGAGCCCGTCGGAATAGACCGCCTGCAGCACCGGGTCGGCCGCGCCGCGCACGCGCAGGGCGCCGTCGAAGGGCCGCTTGACGCAGCTGACCATCGTGAAGCCGGGGATGTCGTGCTTGAGCGTCCAGCCCTCGGCCTCGAGCTGCGTCGCGGTGACGGGCGGGCGCACGATGCGGTAGCCGTCGAGCTTGCGCAGCGGCTGGGTCACCAGCTCGACCTGCGGTTTCACGTTGATGCTGACGTCGGAGAACGCCGACGACTCCAGCACCTCGGCATGCTCGCCCAGCACCTCGGTGCGCAGCAGCAGGCCGGTCGTCTTCTCGGCCCACAGCCGGTAGCCGAAACGGTGCGCATCCTTCGCGCGCAGCTGCAGCACGTTGGCCTCGTGGCCGGCAACGCGCTCGACGCCCATCGGCTTGAGCTCGTAGAACTCGGCCACGTGCTGCGCCCCGGCCTGCAACAGGCCGGGGAACGAGCTCATCCCGTCGCGCTGCTCGACCATCGCGACCCGGCTTTGCGGCCACACGGTGTGCACCAGGTCGTTCTGGCGCAGCACGTTGCGCATCTGGCCTTCCAGCGAATCGATGCGCTCGTACTGGTTGCGGCCTTCGCAGAAGTGCGCGATGCGCGAGCTGGCGACCGTGCCGCCGGCACTGACGACGACCGTGCCCTGGAAGTTGCGCTTGTTCGCCGCCTCGTTGATGCGCGTGAGCCAGGTGTTGGTCTCGCGTGCCTCGACCAGCGGGTCGCCGCTGCCGCCGGCACCCTGCGCCCGGCTGGCCGGAGCGAACGCGACGAACGCACAACTCACCATCAACGCAGACAAGCGCAGCAGCATGGGGTCAGCAGTCCTGTGTCAGCGGGCGGGGGCTTCGGCTGCGGCATTGCGCAGGAAACCCGACGGAACGCCCGGCGCAGAACTGCCGCCGAACTTCTTGTGGACCGACAGGTATTCGTCCAGGCGGGCGTCGCGGATCAGCTGCCCGTTCAGCCGCACCGGCGCGGTTTCGGCCTGCGTCGTACTGACAGCCTGCAGGCCGGGCGCGGCGGCAACGACCGGCGCGGGGCCGGCCTGCGCCACCGTCGGCGTGCTGCCGAACGGCAGCGAACCCGGCACCGAGGTGACCACCAGTGCGCCGGCGACCACCATGAAACCGGCGGCCACCGCCACCGGCGTGCGCCATGCCCGGCGCGAACCGCCGGCGGCCGCCACCGCAGGCAGCGGCGCCAGCAGCGGCGCGGCCAGTTCGGCCGGCGCCAACACCACCGGCTCCTGCGCGAGCTGCTCGCGCAGGCGCAGCAGGAAGCTGCAATCGCGCTCGGCGGTCGAGGCCAGGTCGCCGGAGCGCAGCACGTCGCCGATCAGCGCGTAGGCATGCCAGGTCGCGCGCGCCTGCGCATCGTCGCGCCACTGCCCGCACGCGCGGGCGCCGGCTTCGGACTCGAGTTCCCCATCGACCAGGGCCGACAGGTTCTCCATCGACGCACTGCTTTCAGACGACTGTGACATTTCCAGCTCCAGCATTCACATTCAGCAAGTGGCACGGCAAGCGCTTCACCAGCGATCGCCTTCCCGGGTGTCCAACAACGGCCGCAGGCGCTGCGCGATCGCCTCGCGGGCGCGGAAGATGCGCGATCTGACCGTCCCGATCGGGCAATTCATCACTTCGGCAATCTCTTCGTAGCTCAGGCCCTCGATTTCGCGCAGCGTGATCGCCTGGCGAAGATCCTCAGACAGTGCATCGATCGAAGCGTTCACTGTCGCCGCAATTTCTTTCGACGCCAGCAAGGCTTCGGGTGTCTCGCCGTCGCTTAGTTCATTCTCGATCCGGGAAGTTTCGTCATCATCATCCCTCAGCGCGCGTGCCGATTCCGTCACGAGCGGGTCGCGTTTCATCTCGACCAGGGCCTTCTTCGCGGTGTTGACCGCGATCCGGTACAGCCAGGTGTAGAAGGCGCTGTCGCCGCGGAATTGCGGGATGGCCCGGTAGGCGCGGATGAAGGTCTCCTGGGCGATGTCCTGCACCAGGTCGGTGTCGCGCACCATGCGGCCGATCAGGCGCTCGATGCGGCGCTGGTACTTGACGACCAGCATCTCGAAGGCCTTCACGTCGCCGCGCTTGATGCGCTCGATCAGCGGGGCGTCGGCGTCGGTGGCGGTCATGGCGGCTGGCCCGCGCCCGGGGCGCCGAACAAGGTGCTGCGGAAGCGGTGCCAGGTCGCACCCAGCCCGCGGCGCTGCACCGGCAGCCAGCGCGGGGCGCCGGAACCCGGCGGATGCGGCACGAATTGCAGCAGCAACCACGCGCCGGCATCGATCGCGACGCGCAGCGTGCCGGCCTGCGGCTCGGACGCGCCGGGCGTCAGATGCCAGCACCGGGTGTCCCAGCGCAGCTGGAACGGGCGGACGCGGCCGAGCGTGAACAAGGCCAGCGTCGCGCCGGCGCATGCGAGCCACAGCAGCATGCCCGCCGGGGATGCCGGCGCGCGCTCGGTGGCCAGGGCCCACGCGAGGCCGCAGCCCCACACGGCCGCACCCAGCCCCGCCAGGCCGGCGCGCCAGGCACCGAAGCGCGTCACCGAGACCTGGAATTCAGCTGGCGCGTGCATGCGCGGCGCTCGTGGCGATCACACGCGCTTGAACACCAGGGTGCCGTTCGTGCCGCCGAAACCGAAGTTGTTCTTCACCGCGTACTCCATCTTCAGGTCGCGCGCGGTGTTGGCGCAGTAGTCCAGGTCGCACTCGGGATCCTGGTTGAAGATGTTGATGGTCGGCGGCACCACCTGGTGGTGCAGCGCGAGCGTCGTGAAGACCGATTCGATGCCGCCGGCACCGCCCAGCAGGTGGCCCGTCATCGACTTGGTCGAGCTGACGACCATCTTCTTCGCATGGTCGCCGTAGGCCAGCTTGATCGCGTTGCTCTCGTTGACGTCACCCAGCGGCGTCGAGGTGCCGTGCGCGTTCAGGTACTGGATCTGGTCGGGGTTCAGCCCGGCATTGCGCAGCGCCGCCTTCATCGAGCGCTTCGGCCCGTCGACGTTCGGCGCCGTCATGTGGAACGCGTCCGCACCCATGCCGAATCCGACCAGCTCGGCGTAGATCTTCGCGCCACGCCGCTTGGCATGCTCGTATTCCTCGAGCACCACCACGCCGGCGCCTTCGCCGAGCACGAAGCCGTCGCGGTCCTTGTCCCAGGGGCGCGAGGCCGTGGCGGGATCGTCGTTGCGCGTCGACAGCGCACGCGCCGCCGCAAAGCCGCCTATGCCCAGCGGCGAGACGGTGGATTCGGCACCGCCGGCCACCATCACGTCGGCATCGCCGTACTCGATCAGCCGGCCGGCCTCGCCGATGCAGTGCAGGCCGGTGGTGCAGGCGGTGACGATGGCCAGGTTCGGGCCCTGGAAGCCGTACTTGATCGACACATGCCCCGAGATCATGTTGATGATGGAGGCAGGCACAAAAAACGGGGAGATCCGGCGCGGGCCGCGATTGACCAGTTCGGTGTGCATCTGCTCGATCATCGGCAAACCGCCGATGCCCGAGCCGATATTGCAGCCTATGCGCGTGGCCATCTCGTCACCCAGCGCCTCGCCGGTCGGCAAGCCGCTGTCGGCGACCGCCTGGAAGGCCGCGGCCAGGCCCAGGTGGATGAACCGGTCCATGTGCCGGGCTTCTTTTTCGGGGATGTAGTCCGCGATATTGAAACCCTTGACCTCGCCGGCGAATTTGCAGGCGAGGTTGCTGGCATCAAACCCGGTGACAAGATCAATCCCGGGCTTGCCGGCAAGAAGATTGGTCCAGGACTCGGCCACGGTATTACCTACCGGGCTGACGCAACCCAGACCTGTCACGACGACACGACGACGGCTCATTCAGAAATCCTGAAAAGAACCTGAAAAGGCCCTGTGGCTTTTCAGGCTTGGTGACGGCAGAGTCACAGGCGCAAACCTGCGGCCTCAGGCCTTTTGATGGGTGTTCGCGTAGTCAATCGCGTTCTGGACGGTGGTGATCTTCTCGGCGTCTTCGTCGGGAATCTCAATGCCGAACTCGTCTTCCAGAGCCATAACCAGTTCTACGGTGTCAAGGGAGTCAGCGCCCAGATCGGCCACAAAGGCTTTTTCATTGGTGACCTGGCCTTCTTCCACGCCGAGTTGTTCGGCAATGATTTTCTTAACACGTGCTTCGATATCGCTCATAGTTCCCTCTGAGGGTTGTAAATTAATCCGTGATTTTACCGCGTTAGAGTCGTTTCCCTAAGCACCGCGCCGGACGGATAAAAACCGGCTTCGATTTCCCGTGTTTTACCACTGTCAAGCCGCGGTTTTCATGAAACCGCTGCCTGACGGCCCCAAGGCCTACATATACATGCCGCCGTTGACGTGAATCTCCTGGCCGGTGATGTAAGCCGCTTGCGGGCTGGCCACAAAGGCCACGGCGTGCGCAATGTCTTGTGGCTTGCCCAGGTGGCCCAGCGGTATCTGCCCCAGCAGCGCTTTTTGCTGCTCTTCGGGCAAGCCGGCCGTCATGTCGGTCTCGATAAAGCCCGGCGCCACACAATTAACCGTGATGTTGCGCGAACCGAGCTCGCGTGCCAGCGCGCGCGTCATGCCGGCCACGCCGGCCTTGGCGGCCGCGTAATTGGACTGGCCCGCGTTGCCCGAGGCGCCGACCACCGAGGTGATGCTGATGATGCGGCCGTAGCGCTGCTTCATCATGGTGCGCATCACCGCGCGGCTCATGCGGAACACGGCCTTGAGGTTGGTATCCAGCACCGCGTCCCAGTCTTCGTCCTTCAGGCGCATCGCCAGCATGTCGCGCGTGATGCCCGCGTTGTTGACCAGCACCTGCAGGCCGCCGTGTTCCTTGACGATGGCCTCGATCAGCGCTTCGGCCGCGACGGCGTCGTTCACGTTCAGGTTCTTGCCGGCGCAGCCCGGGAAAGCCGCGAGGGCCTGGCCGATTTTGGCCGCGCCTTCGTCGCTGGTCGCCGTGCCTATGACCTTGAGGCCCTTCTGGGCCAACTCGAGCGCGATGGCCGCGCCTATGCCGCGCGACGCGCCGGTGACCAGCGCGACCTGGCCTTCAAACTTCACTTCGCTCATGCCAGTAACTCCTTCACTTCCGCCAGCGAGGCGGGATCAAACAGGGGAACGCCCGCCAATTCGGGATCGATTCTTTTGGCCATGCCGGCCAGCACCTTGCCCGGCCCGCACTCGACCAGCGTGGTGAGGCCGCGCGCCTTGATGGCTTGCACGCATTCCACCCAGCGCACGGGACCGAAGGCCTGGCGGTACAGCGCCGCGCGGATGCGGTCCGCGTCCGTTTCGACGGCCACATCGATGTTGTTGACGACCGGGATTGCCGGTGCCGCGAAATCGACGGCGGCCAGCTTTTCACGCAGCTTCTCGGCCGCGGGCTTCATGAGGCTGGAGTGAAAGGGTGCCGACACCGGCAGCGGCAAGGCGCGCTTGGCGCCATTGGCCTTGAGCACTTCACAGGCTTTCTCGACTGCAGCCTTGCTGCCCGCGATGACGGTCTGCATGGGGTCGTTGAAGTTGACGGCCTCCACCACTTCGGCGGTGTTGGCGCCGAAGCTGCGCACGGCCTCGGCGCAGCCTTCGATCACCTTGGAGGCTTCCATGCCCAGGATGGCCGCCATCGCGCCGACGCCGACCGGCACGGCGTCCTGCATGGCCTGCGCGCGAAAGCGCACCAGCGGTGCGGCCTGCGTCAGCGTCAGCACGCCGGAAGCCACCAGCGCGGAATATTCACCCAGCGAATGCCCCGCCACGGCGGCCGGCGCCACGCCGGTCTCGGCCATCCAGGCGCGGTAGGCCGCCACGCCGGCAACCAGCATCACAGGCTGGGTGTTGGTGGTCAGGGCCAGCGCCTCCTTGGGGCCCTCCTTGATCAAGCGGCCGACATCCTCGCCGAGCGCCTCGGAGGCTTCGGCCAGCGTCTGCGCGACCACGGGATGGTCGCCCCAGGCGTCCAGCATGCCGACCGACTGCGAGCCCTGGCCGGGAAAAACAATGGCAAACGATTTCAAATGATTACTCCATGGATCGAATTCTTGGATCGCCCAAAAGCGCCCGCATGCATTTTAAGAAGATGAACAGCCATTTTTTGAAGCGCGGCCTGTCAAGCCGAGGACGGCATGGCGCCATGGCGCACAGCCCGCAGCCGCGCAAGCCCCCAGACGATGGCCGATTTGAGGCACTGAAAAATCGCCGCAAGCGCCAGCCAGGGGTCTATCAGGTAATCCCACAGGTTGGTGGACTCCAGCGCACCAGCCACCCAGGCCAGCAAAGCCAGGGCCACCAGCATTGGCAGCAGGCGCAAGCCCCCGGCCCAGCAGGCCAGCGACAGCGCCAGAAGCGCCGCCCAGAGAGCCGGCGAGCCCCAGCCCAACCGGTAGGCATCCCAATCGCCCCAGCCCAGGGCCAGGGGATACAAAAACAATGCGCCGGCCGCGAAGGCAAGGCTCAGCACCATGCGTTCATGCTGCGCCACGGGGGCCATGCCGCGCAGGCGCCGGTACATACCCAGGCAAGCGATGGCCACCAGGGAAATGCTCAGGTCCGAACTGATGCCGCGCACATACGCGACCAGCGGCAAACGGGCCGGGCCCACCGGGCACCACAGCAGCAAGAACACCGCGGCGCTGGCCCACTTGCCCCAGGGCGTGACGCCATGCCGCCAGTTCAGCAGGCGCAGGCAGCCGGCGCTGAGCACCAGGTTGATGCCCAGCAGGGCAATCAGGTCATTTGCCGGAGGAAACATGGCCGGGCGCCGCTTGCGCGGCCTCTAGGGTTTGCAGGGGATCCAGCCGCACATGCTTGATGCGCGTGCGGTGCCAGGTATAGACAAGGTGCAGGTAGCCGTCGCGGCTTTGCAGCAGGTAGGGGTAGGAAAACTCCTGGGAGCAGCTCTGGCCGCCGCACAGCTGGCGCCGGGCACTGGCCACATAGGCCTGGACCTCGCCGTCGCTGGCGCCGCGGGCCTTGAGTTCCTGGGTCAGCAGGCGTTCGTAGTCGCCCATGGATGTGCGTGCCTGCGGATTGGCGGAGGACTCCACGATCCAGGGCGTCACCCCATCAAATGAGCCACCCGCGGCGGTCTGCAGCAAGGCCATTGTTTCGCGGTTGCGGGGCGCCGGATTCAGGGCCAGCCATTGCGTGCCGCTATTCGTCATGGTGCCGGCCAGGGCGGAATCCGGATTCGGCCAGGCGCTTGCATGGGCCGGCAACCAGGTCTTGCCGGCATCGGTGGTGCTGGAGGCCATCAGTGCCGTGGCATTGCCCGAGCGCATATAAACCTGCGCCGTCTGCGGCCCCGACACCAGGACCACCGGCTGCAAGCTGGTGCGGCTACCCGGAATGCGCACCTTGTCGACGACCTGGCCCTGGGAGCTGATGCGCAGGACTTCACCGAATTTGGCGACGAACTCGTGGTACACCGGCAAGCCGGTTTCACCGCTCTCGAAGATGACGGGCGTGCCCTTGACCAGGGTGCTGATGTTCAGGAAGGGCGAGGTCACCAGCCGGCGCGGCGCGCTCCAGCTCGCGCCTTCGTCGGTAGAGCGCGCCCATGTGATGGAACTGCCCGCCCACCCGCCCAGCGACACGTTGACCATCCATAGGTTCAGCGAGCCATCGGGCGCGCGGGCAATCACCGGGTTGCCGAGTTTTTTGACATAGCGCCACAGGCCTTGCTGCAGTGCCTGCCGGTCGAACAGCGTGCTTTCCGCGCCCCAACGCAAACCGGTGGCGTCCGTCACGGCGCTCTGGATGGTGACGTCGCCGGCGCCTTCGCGCGAGCCCGAGAACCAGACCGCCCGCAAACGCCCGTCGCGCAGCTCGACCAGCGACGCGGCATGCACAGCCTGGCCGGGAGAGGACGACACAAACTGCGCGTCGAAGCGGAAGCGGCCGTCCGGTGAGCGTTGCTGTGCCGGCGGGTGAATGCGAGATGGGCCTTGGGATGCGTCGGCGAACGGCACCACAAACGGGGAAGCCGGCGGACGCTGCAGGATCTTCCATCCGGCCAGGGCGAAGGCCAGCACCAGCAAGGCAGCTGCAAGGCGCTCCAGTGCACCGGACGGTTTGAAATTCAAGTGCCCACCTGTCTGTGAAAGCCTGGCGGATGGGTAGGGAGCCGCTCAGTATTTGAGAAGCACCGCACCCCAGGTAAAGCCGCCGCCCACGCCTTCAAGCATGAGGGTGTCGCCTTTTTGGATCTTGCCACTGCGCACGGCCGAATCCAGCGCGAGCGGGATGGAGGCGGCGGAAGTGTTGCCGTGCTGGTCGACCGTGACGATCAGTTTTTCCAGCGGCATCTTCAGTTTTTTGGCCGTGCTCTGCATGATGCGGATATTGGCCTGGTGCGGGATCAGCCAGTCGATGTCGGCGTCGGTCAGGTTGGCTTTTGCCAGCGTGGCGCGCGCGGCGCTTTCGAGCACGCCCACGGCGAGCTTGAACACGGCCTGGCCGTCCATCTTGAGCAGCGGGTCGCCCAGAATCTGGCCGCCCGAGACATTGCCGGGCACACACAGGATGCCGACATGCTTGCCGTCGGCATGCAGGTCGCTGGCAAGGATGCGGGGCGTCTCCGACGCCTCGAGCACCACGGCGCCGGCGCCATCGCCGAAGAGCACGCAGGT
>Ga0102590_1001942_pt1 | contig 27102 bp, 31 predicted proteins | sample AraplaMF_Col_mMF_FD_76859 | JGI IMG/M metagenome (GOLD analysis project Ga0102590, IMG submission 76859) | Arabidopsis root microbial communities from the University of North Carolina, USA - plate scrape MF_Col_mMF | ecosystem: Host-associated > Plants > Roots > Endosphere | place: USA... | reverse complement strand
CGTCATTGCCGTGATCCTGGTGCATGCAGAGCGGGATGTCGGGATAGGTCCGCTCCAGCGCGTCGATCATGTGCGAGAGCATGATGTCGCCGGCATAGCTTCGCGCGCCGCGCGAGGCCTGGATGATCACGGGCGCATCGACCTCGGCCGCCGCCTGCATGATCGCGATGCCCTGCTCCATGTTGTTGATGTTGAACGCCGGCACCGCGTAGCCGTGACTGGCGGCGTGATCGAGCAATTGGCGAAGAGTGATACGGGCCACGAAGAGTCCTCCTGTTATGGCTTGCGGGCGCGGGCGATCGCCCGCCGGGCGGCTTCCGCAATGCCTTGCGAAGTGATACCGAATTCGCGGTAGAGCACAGGTGCAGGCGCCGACGCGCCGAAGCCGCGCATGCCGACGAACTCGCCGTCAAAGCCGATCCAGCGATGCCAATCGCCGACGATGGCCGCCTCGATGCCGACGCGCGGCGCGGTGCCGAGAACAGCCGAGCGGTAGTCCTCCGGTTGCTCGTCGAACAGCGCGAAGCAAGGCGCGGAGACCACGGCCGCACGGACGTGCTCGGTCGCAAGCAGGCGGGCGGCTTCCAGCGCGATCGACACTTCCGAACCTGTTGCGATCAGCGTCACGTCACGGCCGCCGTCCGGCGAGACCACGAGATAAGCGCCCCGGGCAACGCGGTTCCGGCCGCGGGCGTCGCTGCGGAAGGTCGGCAGCGCCTGCCGCGACAGGCACAGCACGGAGGGACGATGCTCGGACTCGAGTGCGCAGTCCCAGGCCTCCAGAGTCTCGACCGCGTCGGCCGGGCGGAACACCAGCAGATTCGGAATGACGCGTAGCGCCGCGAGATGTTCGACCGGTTGGTGCGTCGGACCGTCCTCACCGAGACCGATGGAATCGTGAGTCATCACATGGATGACGCGCAACCGCATCAAGGCCGCAAGGCGGATCGCCGGCCGGCTGTAATCGGAGAAGGCAAGAAAGGTGCCGCCATAGGGAATGAAGCCGCCGTGCAGCGCGAGACCGTTCATCGCGGCTGCCATGCCGTGCTCGCGGATACCATAGTGGATGTAGTCGCCGTCGAACGCCCCGCGCTTCACAGGCGTCTGCGCCTTGGCGTGCGTCAGGTTCGAATGGGTCAGGTCCGCAGAGCCGCCGACCAGACCGGGAATGGTCGCAGCGATATGGTCGAGCACCTGTTGCGAGGCTTGTCGTGTCGCGAGCTTCGGGCGCTCGCTGGCAAAGCGCTCGCGCAGTTTCGCCGCGGCCAGCGCATAGGCGGCCGGCAGGGCAACGGCCTTGCCCTCGACGAACACATCGCGCTGCTCGGGCGTCGCGCATTCGTAGCGATCGAGCCAGGCGAGACGATCGACCTGCCCGCGCTGCCCGATCATCCGCCACGCCTTCATGATCGGGACAGGCACCACGAACGGCTGGTAGTCCCAGCCGAGCGTTCGGCGCGCGGCCGCGATCTGCTCGGCACCGAGCGGCGCGCCATGCGCCTTCTCGGTGCCTTGCCGGTCCGGTGCGCCATAGCCGATGATAGTGCGGCAGGCGATCAGTGACGGTTTTGCGCTCTCGCGCTCCTCGGCAATCGCCTGCGCGACGGCTTCGGGATCGTGTCCGTCGACGCGGCGCACCGACCAGCCTGAGGCGGCGAAGCGCATGAGCTGATCATCCGAGGTCGCGAGCGAGGTCGGACCGTCAATGGAGATGCCGTTGTCGTCGAACAGCACGATCAGCCGCCCTAGTCCGAGATGGCCGGCGAGCGAGATCGCCTCCTGGCTGATACCTTCCATCAGGCAGCCGTCGCCGGCGATGACATAAGTGAAGTGATCGACCAGGCCATCGCCATGCCGTGCATTGGCCATGCGCTCGGCGAGCGCCATGCCCACGGCCGTCGCGATCCCCTGCCCCAGCGGCCCCGTCGTGGTTTCGACGCCCGGCGTGTGCCCGTATTCCGGATGACCCGGCGTCTTCGATCCCCATTGCCGGAAGGCCTTGAGGTCGTCGAGGCTGACATCGCCGCCGGTGAGATGGAGCAGTGCATAAAGCAGCATCGAGCCGTGCCCCGCCGACAGCACGAAACGGTCGCGGTCCGGCCAGTTCGGGTGCGCGGAGTCGAATTTCAGGAAGCGCGAGAACAGCACGGTCGCGACGTCGGCCATGCCCATGGGAAGGCCGGGATGGCCGGACTGCGAGGTCTCGATGGCATCGACCGCGAGGAAGCGGACGGCGTTTGCAAGATCGCTATGCGCGACCGCCGTGAGATCGGCTTCGGCACGGACGGAGATGTTCATCGGATCCTCCCCTTACTTCAGGTTTCGCTTGCGCTCGATCAGCTGCATGATCAGCGGCGTCAAGATGAGCTGCATCGCGAGGTCCAGCTTCGCACCGGGACACACGATGGAGTTTGCGCGTGACATGAAGCTGTGCGGCAGCATCGACAGCAGATAGGGAAAGTCGATGCCGCGCGGATTCTTGAAGCGGATCACCACCATCGATTCATCCGGCGTCGGGATCCAGCGCGCGACGAACGGATTTGACGTATCCACCGTCGGCACGCGCTGGAAGTTGATGTCGGTCTCGGTGAATTGCGGGCAGATGTAGTGGATGTAATCCGGCATCCGCCGCAGAATGGTGTCGGTGACGGCCTCGGTCGAATAGCCGCGGGCGCTGCGGTCGCGATGCAGCTTCTGGATCCATTCGAGATTGATGACGGGCACGACGCCGATCTTGAGATCGGCATAGCGCGCGACATTGACCTTGTCGGTAACGACTGCGCCGTGCAGGCCCTCGTAGAACAGCAGGTCGGAATTCTCCGGCAGCCGTTCCCATTCGGTGAAGGTGCCTGGCGCTGCGCCGTGCAGCGCAGACTCCTCGGCGTCGTGGACGTAGTGCCGTGTCGTCGCGGTGCCGGTCTCGCCATAGTCCCGGAACGCCCGCTCGAGCTCCTCGAACAGATTGGTCTCGGGACTGAAATGGCTGAAATGCTTGTTGCCGCGATCGGCCTCCCTGGCCATCTGCGTGCGCATCTCGGTGCGGTCATAGCGGTGGAAGGCGTCGCCTTCGATGTAGGCGGCATTGACCTTCTCGCGGAAGAATATCTGCTCGAAGGTCTTTTTCACCGAGGTCGTGCCGGCGCCGGAGGAGCCGGTGATGGAGATGATCGGATGCTTCCTGGACATGCGCCGTTCCTCTTACACGCGGAAGAAGCCGCGACGCGCGAACAACGGCGCGGAGCCGCTCGCCACCAGCAGCGGATCACAGTGCAATTCCTCGACGCGGCACACCTCGGCGCTGGAGCCCATGACCAGCGGCACGCGCTGGTGCAGGCTTTGCGCCGAGAGGTCGAGGATGCGCTCGCGCCCCGTTGAGGCAGAACCGCCGGCCTGTTCCATGATCATCGCCATGGGATGCGCTTCGTAGGTGAGGCGCAGGCGGCCATCGCCATAGCCGGGCCGTGCATCGGAGGGATAGAGGAACACGCCGCCGCGGGTGAGGATGCGATAGGCCTCCGCGACCAGCGAGCCGATCCAGCGCATGTTGAAATTGCGATTGGCGGGCCCGTCGACGCCGGCAAGACATTCGTCGACGAAGGCGCGCACCGGCGGATCCCAATGCCGGCGGTTCGACGCATTGATCGAGAACTCGTCGCACGCCTCGGCGATCTGAACGCCGCTGCGCGCGAGGCGGAAGCAACCGGACCTGCGATCAAGGGTGAAGATATCGACGCCGTCGCCGAGCGTCAGCACCAGCGAGGTCTGCGGACCGTAGGTGACGAAGCCCGCCGCAAGCTGCGCCGAGCCGCGCTGGTGGAAGGCGAGATCAAGGTCGTCCGGCGCCGGCAGGATCGAGAAGATCGTGCCGACCGTCATGTTGATATCGATGTTGGAGGAGCCGTCGAGCGGATCGATCGCGACGCAGATCTTTGCGGTGCGATCGCCGATCTGCGGCTCCCGCATCTCCTCGGACGCCAGCGCCGCGATGGGCCATTTGCCGAGGCAGCGGCGCAGGATCATGTCCGCCTGGACGTCGAGATCGCGCTGGAGGTCGCCGTCGCTGTTGCGGCCGGTGGTCAAGCCCGAGGCGTCCGCGAGATCTCCGGTCGCGATGAGGTCGGCGATCTCGATCGCGGCTGATGCGATGGCATCGACTGCGGCCGCCACTGCCAGGGCATGGGGTGCGGTCTCGGAATACCGTTGAAGGTGCTCGTCCAGCTTGAGTTGCCCGATCATCTGCGTCCATCCCTTTGCGGACGCCGCATCCAGTTCCCTCCCAGCGGAGGTCGGTGCGATCGGTCCCGGCACGCGAAGATTGACAGGGGCGGCTTAATAAGGAAAATTTCTATTCATAATGAGCAACAAAGAATTTCCTTATAATGCCTCCGGCCATGCGGCGGCCCAGCTCCGGCATCTGACGATCCGGCAGCTCCGCTCGCTCGCGGCGCTCTCGGCCAAGGGCAGCGTCACGGCAGCCTCGAGCCAGCTTGGCCTGACCCAGCCGGCCGTCACGCAGCAGCTCCGGCAGCTTCAGGACCTCGCAGGGCTGCCGCTGGTGCAGCGGACCGGCGACGGCATGGTGCTGACGGAGGCCGGCAGGGAGGTGCTGGCGCTCGCCGAGCGCGTCGAAGCCGCGATCATGGACTGCCAGGGCGCGCTGGATCTCCTCGCAGGCAAAACCGGCGGCACTGTGCATCTCGGCGCGGTCTCGACCGCAAAGTATTTCGTGCCGCATGCGATCGCGGCCTTTTCCAAGCGGCATCCGAAGATCGAGATCAAGCTGACCATCGGCAACCGCGAGGAGATCCGCGAGGCCATGCACGGTTACGACCTCGATTTCGCCGTGATGGGTCGGCCACCGGCTGACGTCAGCGTCGACGTGCGTCAGCTCGGGCGCAATCCGCACATCATCGTCGCGCGGAAGGGGCACTGGCTGGAGAAGGATTCAGGCCTGAGCCTCACCGATCTCGTGCACGAGACCTTCCTCACCCGCGAGCCGGGATCGGGCACGCGCACGCTGATGGAGGGCATGTTCCAGAAGTCGGATCTCGATCCGATCGTCGGCATGGAGATGAGCAGCAACGAGACCATCAAGCAGGCCGTCATTGCCGGGCTCGGCATCGCCTTCATCTCGGCCCACACGGTGGCGCATGAGCTTGCCGAAGGCCGCCTCATCGTGCTCGACGTCGCGGGCCTTCCCATCGTCCGGCAATGGTACGTGATCCGCCGCAGCGACAAGGTGCTGCTGCCGCCAGCGCAGGCGATGTTCGATTTTCTCGGCTCGGAAGGTTCGAACTACCTGCCCGAGTTGCCCGAGTTCGGCGGGCAATAGCCCGGGATACTCACCCCATCAGCTTCATCGCGACCGTTGCCGCCAGAATGACGACGATCTGAAGCAGGCGCTCCGTCGTGAAGATGCGGTTGAAGGTGGTCATTGCTCGCCCCGGCCGGCGTGAAGGAGATTTCGATCCGCACATTGCTAGCATAGGTGCGGACCTGGACAACTCCGGAACGTCACGGGTTCCGTGTGGCCTGCTTACGCCTTCGCGGCAAGACGATCGATCCACCATGCAACGCTGCGCGCGGCGCCCTCATCGAATCCGATAGACTGGACGCCAGCGGTCACCGTGCGGAGACGGCCGATGTCGGCGGCAATGATCGGCTCGGCGTCGACGCCCGTTGCGGCGATGGCGCCGAACCTGACCAGGTGCCGCGCGTCGAGGCGATCGGCGAGATGCTCGATCACGCTGCGCAGGCTGCGTGGCGTGCCACTGGCAAGATTGATCACGCCCGTCAGATCGCTGTCGAGCACGGCGGCAGGCCTACGCCGCGGAGATGATTGCGCGGACGGCTCTCGGAGCAACATCGGAAGTGATCGAGATCGCCAGCAATGACGGCTATCTCCTGCAGTATTTTCGGCGCGCCGGCATCCGCGTGCTCGGCGTCGAGCCGGCCAGCGGACCCGCGTCGGTCGCGCTCGCCAAGGGCATTCCCACCCGGACCTGCTATTTCGGCCGCGACACCGCTGCAATGCTCCGTGCCGAGGGCCACAGGCCCGGCCTGATCGTCGCCAACAACGTGCTGCCGCACGTGCCCGATCTCAACGACTTCGTCGCGGGCCTGCGCGTCCTCCTGCCCGAGACCGGGCGCATCACACTCGAGCATCCCTCTCTCCTGCACCTGATCGAGCAGATCCAGTTCGACACGATCTATCACGAGCATCTGTCGTATTTCTCGCTCGCGACGGCCGAGACGATTTTTCGCGCGCATGCCTTGCGGGTCTTCGATGCGGACGAACTGCCGACGCATGGCGGCTCGCTGCGTCTGCACGTTTGCCACGAAGCTGCATCTCCTATGCCCTCACCGGCACTCGACAGGCTGCGCCGATGCGAGGCTGCGGCGCGGCTCCACCAGGCTGAGACCTATCGTGATTTCCGGGAGAGGGTTGCGGCCAAGCGCGCGGCGATCCGCGATTTTCTCGTCACGGCGCGGCGCGCGGGGAAGTCCGTGCTCGCCTATGGCGCGCCGGCGAAAGGCAACACGCTGCTGAATTACTACGGCGTCACGCGCGAGCTGATCCCGTTCACCGTGGATCGCAATCCGCACAAGCAGGGCCTGCTGCTGCCGGGAACGCATCTGCCGATCCGCGATCCCGCGGCCTTGCTCGCGGCCACGCCCGATTACGTCTTCATCCTGCCCTGGAATCTGAAAGACGAGATCATCGCCAATTGCCGGAGGTTCGCGCCTGGGGCGGACAGTTCGTGGTGCCCGCGCCGGTTCTTTCGATCGTGTCCTGATGGTTAACGATCAGGCAGCGAGCGGGGTGGCGCAATCCGCGCGCGTCGCGAAATAGGTTTCCAGCTCCGACAGCGCCCGTTCTTCCCATTCCCTGGCCTGCTCCAGCAGCGACCAGCGCTGGCCCGGGCGGAATGCAGCGGTCTGGCGATAGAGCGATGCGATGCCGCGGTAGCGCCGCACGTTCTCAAAGATGGCGTGACCGTTGATCTGGCCGTTCATGTCGAAAACTCCCTCGTCATTCCCGGGGGAGAAATTGCGGCCAAATCTTTTTCGAAAAGTTAGCGGCGCGCGGCAGATGCGCGGATGGTTGCCGGACTGTTGCCCGGGCGCAACGCGCGCATGCCGTTTATTGCGGATTCGTTGCCGCGCTCTCGCTCGAGGACTGCAGCCCGCCGCGGCTGACGATCGCCGCCGTCTTGCGGCAGAGGTCGGCAAGGCCGATCAGAAACACCGCGAGCAGGAAGAACAAATTGATGGAATCCGCATCGGCACTGGTCAGTGCGCTGAACTGGAAGAACGGCGGCATGAACGCCCACCACACCAGCGCAATGGCAAGCAGCGCTGCGAACGTCGCGGCCGGCGCGCCGGCGACGAGCCCGACCACGAAGATGCTGGGCAAGAATGCCGCGAAATAGAGCTTTGCACCGAGCGCGACGCAGACGCCCTGGAGCGCGGCCGATGCCGCGACGACGACGAACCCGAGCAGAAACGCCTGCCACGACCATGGCCGTACTCGCGGTACGCCGAACAATTCCGCACGCCTCATCAGCCTCCCCCTGCTACCTGTTAACCAGGCCCGCTTGCGACCAAAGTACTACAGCCGCAGGCAAACCGCGAGGCGGAAATTGCGCCACGGCGGGCTTGGTAAACCGCCGCAGCGCACAATCCGGAGGGGTCGGCGATTATTCGGTGGCGGCATAGAGCAGGCCCGCAACGGGCAGCGCGAGACCGATGGCCGCGGCCAGCGTCCAGCCGCCTTGCGCGAAGGCCCAGGCGCCGACCGCAGAGCCGGCCGCGCCGGCCGCAAAGAACGTCGCCATATAGAGGCCGTTGAGGCGGCTGCGGTTCTCGTGCCCGAGCAGGAAGATGGCACGGAAGCCAAGCACGACATTGCCCTGGGCGCCGAGATCGATGGCGATCGCGGCCAGGATCAGGCAGGCGAGGTTTAGCGCCGATCCAGCCGCGCCGACATAGCTGACGAGGAAGCCAAAGGCCGCAAGCAGCATCGCGACCAGCGTTGCGACGCGGCTGTGACCACGGTCCGCGAGCCGCCCTGCGATCGGCGCCGAGAACACGCCTGCGACGCCGGCAAGGGCGAACAGCGCGATGCCGCGCTGGGTGAAGCCGAACTCGCGCGCGAGCTGGAGCGGCGCGACCGTCCAGAACAGCGTGAAGCAACTGAACAGACTCGCCTGATACAGTGCGCGGCGCCGGAGCAGCGGCGTGGTGCGCACCAGATGCGGCATCGACAGCAGCAGCGTGCCGTAATGCATGCGCACGACCGGCTTGCGCTTCGGCAACGTCGTCCACAGCACGGCAGCGAGCACGATCATCAGCGCGGCGGAGGCGAAGAACACCGCATGCCACGACAACGCCGCGGTGACGAAGCTCGACACCGGGCGCGCCAGCATGATGCCGAGCATCAGGCCGGTCGAGACGTTGCCGACGACGCGGCCCCGGATCGCCTCCGGCGCCAGATGTGCCGCATAGGGAATGATCACCTGCACCGCGACCGAGCCGACGCCGATGAACAGCGCCGCGACCAGGAACGGCAGCGCATGGGTGGCAAAGGCCGCCGCCAGCAACGCCGCAGCGCCGAGCATGATGATCGAGCAGATCAGCGCGCGGTTCTCGACGAGATCGCCGAGCGGCACGATGAACAGCAATCCGGTACCGTAGCCGATCTGCGTCATGGTGACGATCAGCCCGGCCGCAGCGTGCGACAGGCCCAGCGCGGCGCTGATCGGTGCGATCAGCGGCTGGGCGTAATAGATGTTGGCGGCGATCATGCCACAGGCCGCGGCCAGCACGAAGGTCAGTCGCTGCGACACCGCATCCGGCTCCGGCGCGGTCTCGATCGTGGCATTCATCGTCATTCACATGGTCTCCGAACAATCGGGAACAACCGTTCCCTAACAAGACAGAAATTCAGGCAAGCAGCTTCATCGCGGTGCCGACCAAGCGGTCCCCGTCGAGAGGCAGGCGGGCCTTGCCGACGACGCGCAGCCCCTGCGTGATGCAGATCATCAGCCGCGCGGTGTCGTCGACCGCGACGTGGCGGGGAATCGAGCCGTCGGCCTGTCCCTCGCGAATGAGGCCGGCGATGAAGCTCTCGTTGGTCTGGAGCTGCGCGCTGACGCGAGCCCCAACGACGGAATCGACCGCCGACAGCTCGACCGCGCTGCCGACCACGAGACAGCCGCGCCGGCCTTCGCTGCCCTGGGACTGCTCGACATAGGAGAGCAGCACGTGGCGCAGCCGCTCGCGCCCATCTGCGCCGCGCGCGGCAGCACTGCGGGTCTGCTCCTGACGCCGCGCCGTGTAGCGCTCGAAGGCGGCGAGAAACACCGCATGTTTGTCGCGAAACGCCTTGTAGATGCTGCCGGTAGCGAGCCGCATCGCCATTGTGAGGTCGCCGATGGACGTGGCGTGATAGCCGCGCTCGCGAAACACCCGCACGGCGCGGTCCAGCGCGACATCCATGTCGAACTCCCGGGGACGACCGGGCGGACGGGCAGATGACTGCGATCGGCGGGCTACTTTTTGCATTGCGGGATAATAGGGAATGATCGTTTCCGAATAAAGACACGTGGTTGTGATGGGGGATGTTCGTTGCCGGGTCTCGTGTCCCGGATGCGTTGCAGCTCGTCGCGCTGCTGCGCAGAGCCGGGCCCGGAAAGCAACACGGCGCAATTCGGCGACATGGGCCGCTGCGCTGCGTCCGGGGTGCGGGAGCGGAGTGGGTGGCGCGCACGCTCGTCCTCGTCATTGCGAGCGCAGCGAAGCAATCCAGAATCCCTCCCCGGAAAGACTCTGGATTGCTTCGCTACGCTCGCAATGACGGAGGATGAGGCAATGGCGTCGCTCTTCAAGCGAAACACCTATGCTGCGGCCCGATGGATTCCGGGCTCGATGCTGCGCATCGCCCCGGAATGACGAGGTTACAGTCTCACCCCTTCCGCACCGGCGTGCCGTCAGCCATCGTCGTCACGCCCTTGCGCGCCACGATCATCCCATACGCCTTCGGCTGGCGGTGAACGTCGAAATTGAACGTCGTGCGCTTGTAGGAATTGCAGAGATCGAGGTCGCAGCGGGCAAGTGCGATCTCGTCGCCCTTGGTCGTGCACCGCGCGATGATCTCGCCGGAGGGCGCGACGATGCAACTGCCGCCGATGTGATCGACGCCCTCCTCGACGCCGGCCTTGGCGACGCCGACCACGAAGGTGCCGTTCTGGTAGGCGCCCGACTGCATCACCAGATGATTGTGAAACAGCGAGAGATCGTCGTGCTCGGGCGCGGGCGGATTGTGCACCGGCGTGTTGTAGCCGATCATCACCATCTCGACGCCCTGCAGGCCCATCACCCGGTAGGTCTCGCTCCAGCGGCGATCGTTGCAGATCGCCATCCCCATCACGCCGCCGAACGCCTCGGTCACGCCAAAACCGCTGCCGGGTTCGAAATAGCGCTTTTCCAGATGCTGGAATTCACGCCACGGCTCGTGCTCGGCATGGCCGGGCAGATGGACCTTGCGGTACTTCAGGACGGTGGCGCCGCTCTTCTCGACCAGGATGGAGGTGTTGTAGCGCCTGACAACGCCGGCTTCGACCGTCAGCTCGGCGTAGCCGAGGCAGAAGCCGATGCCGAGCTCGCGTGCGAGGTCGAACAGGGGCTGCGTCGCCGGCCCGGGCATCTCGCGCTCGAAAAAGCTGTCGATCTCGGCCTGATCCTCGAAATACCAGCGCGGAAAGAAGGTGGTCAGCGCGAGCTCGGGATAGACGATCAGGTCGCAGCCGTTGGCGTGCGCCTGGCGCATCAAGGCCATCAGCCGCGCCACGACCTCGGTTCTCGTCTCGCTTCTCGCCACCGGGCCAAGCTGGCCAGCCGCGACATTCACAAATCTCGCCACGCGTCTTTCCTTCATCGCTTCTTGCGTCGCCAAGCACCTTGGCGCGCGCCGCGGCACATGCAGATTCCGCGCCTGTGGCGCTCCCTGCGCAAGGACTAGACGCCCTGCAGTTCGAATCAGGGAACTATCGTTGCCAATATGCAACGGTTCCCCACTGTCTGAAGCCGGACAAAACAAACTCCCATTCCGGCCATGAACGGCTCTCACAACGCCGTGAGACATGCAGGGGAACTACGATGCGCGCACAACGCATTTGGAAAGTGAATGGGGACGCCAGCATCGGGCATCTCCAATCCAGACTGGACGATCTGAACAAGCGCCTCAGCCAGCTCGAAAGCCGGCATCCGGAGAGCTGGAAGGTCGAAGAACTGAGATCGAGCGCGATCAACCTGTCGCGCGAGATCGACGACATCCGCTGCGCCGAGGCGACTGCGGCGTTGAGCGAGCTGCTGCGGAAGTAGCCGAACGCAACGATCGGCGACGCCTGGAACCAACGCTGCGCAACGCCATTGCCATGCTGAGCATGGAGCAAGATCATGACCAGGCACCTGACGCGAGCCCATCTGGCACGCGGCGTGGCCGGCGCGGTGTCCACGCTGGTCCTGTGCGCGACGATGGCATTCACCATTGCGCGCCACTTCGCATTGTAGAATCTGGCGCTGTGAGGAATTTCGCATGAGTTCGGATCCCGAGGAGTCGGTGCGGCTGCAAGGCTATGGCGAGATGACGTTGCGCACGGCGGTCACGACCTTGATGCTGCTGGCGCCGCGCGAGCGCGCCGATGCCGCGATTTTCCGCGTCCGCGACGACGTGCGGCTGGCCTCGAGCGAGATTGCCGAACTCGCCTCGGAATGGGGCATCACGCCGGCGCCTGAGGTCAGGTCGCCAAAACTGGTCCCGGAGCAGCATTGGACACACATCCTTCGCGGCATGGTGCGCGAGGCGCCGCTGCCGGCGCTGATGGTCGCGTTCATGATCGGCGTGGTGGTGGCGCGGCGGTAGGCTACGAGCCGCTCACTTCTGCTCGTTCGCTTTCATCTCCTCGGCATAAGGACGCAACGCGTCGGACATGGCGTCGAGGCGTTTTTGCCACTCAGTACCGGGTAGGAAGGCAATCACCGGCTCGTCGCCAGGCGAACCCGTCAGGTATTCGGGGTTGCGCAGGCCTTCGGCGATCCCGGCCTCCAGCTTCCTGACGATGTCGTCCGGCACGGCCTTCGGAACCGCGAAGCCGCGTTCTGCCGTCGACGTGACCGGAAAGCCGACCTCCTCTGCTGTGGGAACCTCGGGCAGCGATGCAAAGCGCTTCTTCGACAGGATCGCGATGACGCGAAGCGGCCCCTTGTTGCTGCCGTGCAGTTCCGGAATCTCGCTGAGACTGACCATCCCGACTTGCAGATGCCCGCCGAGCAGATCGGTCCGCTGTGCCGCCGTTCCCCGGTAGGAGATTTCGTTAGGCTCGACATTCGCGGCTGCCGCGAGCATGCGAATGGCCAGATGTCCGTTGGTGCCGGCGCCATTATGACCGAACGTCACCGAGCCCGGCTTGCTGCGCAGTGCGGCGATGACATCCGGCAGAGTGTTGAATTGGCTGTCGGCGGGCACCACGACCACGTTCGGATCCTCGACCACCCGCGCGACCAGCCGGATGTCGTCCGTGCTGTATTGGGTTTTGCGCGTCATCGGCAGGAAGTTGTAGCCGGGCACGTTGACGACGCCGATCGCATAGGCGTCGGGCGCCGCGCGCGCGATCGCAGCAAACGCGATCTCTCCGCCGGCGCCGGGCTTGTTCAGGACGACGAACTTCGCCTTGCCGCCCAGCGCGCGCTCGACAAAGGGAAGCAGCTTGCGCGCCATCACATCGGTGCCGCCGCCGGGCGCAAAGCCGACGACGACTTCGATCGGCTTGTCCTCCGGCCACGCGGCCCATGCCGGCCAGCAGGCGGCGACGCTAAAGGCTGCAACGAGCGCGATGATTTTCTTGGTCATGATTTCCAGCCCTGTTTTTTGTTTTTGGCCGATCGCGTCGTCGAAGCTGCGATCGACTGTAGGGGTCATCTAGCCGTCGGCTTGACCAGAGGGCAACCGATTATCCCGGGACCAGGCGCTCGGTGGGCAGCGGCGTTTCGCGCAGCAAAGCATGCAGGCGTCAGGAGGGATCGCTTCGAATGGCCAGACAGTCGTCCTCTGACCTACCGCACAACTCGCGACCACCTATGCAGCGAACGACAAGCCATGCCACGCACACAGACGCCCCTGCCCGGCCAAATCGGCCGTGGACCCGTCCGGAAAATCGTTGCAGAAAGGGCGCTCCCGAGGCACCCGGCGGCCGATCCGCCAAGCCTCTGGAAAACGTCAACTTTTGAAATCTTGGTCGGAGTGGCAGGATTCGAACCTGCGACCCCTGCGTCCCGAACGCAGTGCTCTACCGGGCTGAGCCACACTCCGACAAGAGGCCGGCTTATAGCGTCGGGTGTGGCGCACCGCAAGCGGCCGGTTTGAGGAATTTCGTCCCAGTGAAAACGGGTCTTGAAACGCTGATTTTACCGGCCGGCGAGGCCGCGGCCGAGACTGCGGCCCGAACACTAGCCGCCGGCGGGCTGGTCGCGTTCCCGACCGAGACCGTCTACGGGCTCGGCGCGGACGCCGCCAATGCTACCGCCATCGCCCATCTGTACGCCGCCAAGGGCCGGCCGGCCTTCAATCCGCTGATCGCCCATGTCGCCGACCTCGCGGCGGCGCGGCGGATCGGACGATTCGACGCCCGCGCGTTGAGGCTGGCGGAGGCGTTCTGGCCGGGGCCGCTGACGCTGGTGGTGCCGAAGACGGAGGGCTGCCCAGTCGCCGACCTCGCCACCGCGGGCCTCGACACAGTCGCGATCCGCATTCCCGCCCACAAGGTGGCGGAAGCCATCCTGCGGGCCTTTGGCGGGGCGGTGGTGGCACCGTCGGCCAACATCTCCGGCCATGTCTCGCCGACGCTGGCTGCCCATGTCGCAAGCGACCTTGCGGGGCGGATCGACCTGATCGTCGACGGCGGGCCGGTGGCGGTCGGCGTCGAATCGACCATCGTCGGATGCTTCGAGGCGCCGATGCTGCTGCGGCCGGGCGGGTTGTCGCGCGAACGGATCGAGGCGGTGCTCGGCGCGCCGCTGGCCCGGCCGCCCGTGGAGGCCGGGAGCGACGACAGCCAGCCGCTGGCGCCGGGCATGCTGGCCTCGCATTACGCGCCGCGCGCCCAGGTGCGGCTCGACGCGCGCGATGTCGCCCCGGGCGAGGCGCTGCTGGCATTTGGCCCTGCGCGCCTGCCCGGCCTTGACGCCGCGTCGGCGGTCATGAATTTGTCGCCCGCGGCTGATCTCGATGAGGCCGCCGCGAACCTGTTCGGCCATCTTCGCAGCCTCGATGCGAAGGGAGCGCGGACGATCGCGGTGATGACGATCCCTGGCGAGGGACTTGGCGAGGCGATCAACGACCGGCTGCGCCGGGCGGCCGTGGCGAGATAAGATCAAGCAAGAGACGAGACAATGAACATCAACAAGCCCGCCACCCCTCCGCTTGCGCCCGAGCTGATCGACCAATTCCGCAAGATCGTCGGCGAGCGCCACGCGATCACCGATGCGGCCGACATCGAGGCCTACGTCACCGAGGAGCGCAATCTGTTCCACGGCCGCTCGCCGCTGGTGCTGCGCCCGGGCACGACCGCGGAGGTCGCCGAAATCTGCAAGCTCGCCTCCGCGCACCGAATCGCGCTGGTGCCGCAGGGCGGCAATACCGGCCTCGTCGGCGGCCAGACGCCGCACAATGGCGAGGTGGTGGTGTCGCTGCGCAGGCTCGACAAGATCCGCGAGGTCGACACGGCGTCGAACACCATGACGGTCGAAGCCGGCGTGGTGCTGCAGGTCGCGCAGCAGAAGGCCTCCGACGTCGACCGGCTGTTTCCGCTGTCGCTGGGCGCCGAAGGCAGCTGCACCATCGGCGGCAACCTCTCGACCAATGCCGGCGGCACCGCCGCGCTCGCATATGGCGTCGCGCGCGAGATGGCGCTGGGGCTCGAAGTGGTGCTCGCCGACGGGCGCGTGCTCAACACGCTGTCGAAGCTGAAGAAGGACAACACCGGCTACAATCTGCACAACCTCTTCATCGGCGCGGAAGGCACGCTCGGCATCATCACGGCGGCGACGCTGAAGCTGTTTCCAAAACCGCGATCGGTCGAGACCGCCTATGTCGGGCTGAAGTCGCCGGACGCGGCGCTGAAGCTGCTGACGATCGCACAGAGCGAGGCCGCCAATTTGCTGACGAGCTTCGAGCTGCTGTCGGAGATGGCGGTCGATTTCTCGGTCCGCCATTCCATCGACGTGCGCGATCCGCTGAGCCAGAAGCATCCCTGGTACGTACTGATGGAATTGTCCTCTCCGGGCGACGACGCCCGCACGCCGCTGGAGACGATCCTCGGCCGCGCCATGGAGGAGGAGATCGTCGACGACGCCGTGATCGCGGCCAGCCTCGCCCAGCGCAACAATTTCTGGAAGCTGCGCGAGGAGATGTCGGCGGCGCAGAAGCCGGAGGGCGGCTCGATCAAGCACGACATCTCCGTGCCGGTCGCCGCCGTGCCTGAATTCATCGAGGAAGCCAACGCCGCCGTGGTGAAGCTGATCCCCGGCGCGCGGCCGGTGCCGTTCGGCCATCTCGGCGACGGCAACCTGCACTACAATGTCAGCCAGCCGATCGGCGCCAATACGGCGGATTACCTCGCGCGCTGGCACGAGATGAACGCGGTGGTGTTCGCGATCGTGCTGCGCATGGGCGGCTCGATCTCGGCCGAGCACGGCATCGGCGTGCTCAAGCGCGACGAGCTGCCCGACGTCAAGGACAAGACCGCGATCGAGCTGATGCGCGCGATCAAGGCGATGCTCGATCCGCTCGGCATCATGAATCCCGGGAAGGTGCTGTGAGCACCTCCCTCACGATCGACGCGATCGGCGATGCCGATGTCGAGCCGGTCGTCGCGCTGTGGCAGCGCTGCGGCCTGACGCGCCCGTGGAACGATCCCTATGCCGACATCGCGCTGGCGCGGCGGCGCGAGAACTCCACCGTGCTGGTCGGCCGCGACGCCGGCGCCATCGTCGCCACCGTCATGGTCGGCCATGACGGCCATCGCGGCTGGGTCTACTACGTCGCCGTCGACCCCGATGGCCGCAAGCGCGGCTTTGGCCGCGTCATCATGACGGCCGCGGAAGACTGGCTGCGCACGGCGGGAATCTCAAAGCTGCAGCTGCTGGTCCGCCGCGAGAACGCGCAGGCCAATGCGTTCTACCAGTCGCTCGGCTTCGAGGAATCGACGTCGGTGATGTTCCAGAAGTGGCTCGACGGCCGCGAGCAGCCCCGTTAGCGGAAGACAGCAATGACCATTTCCGACCGCGTCCGCATCAAGGACGTCCGCGTGCTCTCGGACGGCTGGACTACCCTGAAGAACACGACGTTCGAGTATCGGCGCGCCAATGGCGAGTGGCAGACGCAGCACCGGGAAACCTACGAGCGCGACAACGCCGCCGCGGTGCTGCCGTATAATCGCGCACGACGGACCGTGATCCTGGTGCGCCAGTTTCGCCTTGCGGCGTTCATCCGCGGCTACGACGATCTCATGATCGAGGCCGCCGCCGGTGTACTTGACGACGCCTCCCCCGAGGTTCGCATCCGCGCGGAGGCCGAAGAGGAGACCGGCTACCGCCTGCACCACGTCCATAAAGTGTTCGAGGCGTTCATGAGCCCCGGCTCGGTAACCGAGAAATTGCATTTCTTCGTCGCCGAGTACGAGCCGGAGATGCGCGTCAGCGCCGGCGGCGGCCTCGCGCACGAAGGCGAGGATATCGAGGTGCTGGAGCTTTCCATCGACGAGGCGCTGGCGATGATCGCCGACGGCCGGATCATCGACGCCAAGGCGATCATGCTGCTGCAATATGCGGCGCTGCACGTGTTTCGCTGAGGCGGAGGCTTGCTCGTTTTTCGCTGAAGCGGCCCTTCGGGTCCGGATCAGGCCTCATCCCTTTCCCCCTCCCGCAAGCGGGAGAGGGAGAGCAGTCCCCGTCCGATCACGAGGATCGGACCTTATACCGGCGGCCGGAATCCGGTCGGCGTGGTGACGCTCAGATTATTGCCCCACGCGCCGCCCGTGCGACCACCGAGGTAAAGTCCTTGCCACGGATCGGATGGCGGCAGCGGCGCCGCTGCGCGGCCTTTCATGCTGGCATAAGCGGCGTTCGGGCCGGAAGGCGGCGCAAACTTGTAGCTCAGCCCGATCGTGACCGCCTGAAACTGCGCATGTGCACTCGCGCTGGACGAAACCAGCGCCTGGAGCGGGGCGGGCGCCGGCGTTGCCGGAAGACTGACCGTCCCGAGATCGACGTACCGGTATTCGAAGTTGAGAATGAGGTTCGGGCGCAGCATGTAGTCGGCACCGACGCCAGCGGTCCAGCCGAACTTCACGCCGGAGGTCTGCGTGATCACGGGACCAAGCCCGGCAGTCTGACCGGAAGTGCCAAGATCATATTTGTTGGTTAGGTTGACATTGCCGTAGGCCACACCGCCCGTCCCGTAGAACAGGAACGAACCGTACGTCCATCCAAGCCTGCCGCGAACCGTTCCATACCAGTCGATGTTCGCGCTGGTCACTTCCGACGGATACACAAAGGCGGTGGGACTGCGCGGGACAAACTGGCCGCTCGTATCACTCTTGAGGCCGACCCAGGAAATGTCCCCTTCGAAGCCGTAGACGAGACTGCCGCTCTGCCAATTGTAGCCGGCAACCGCTGTCGCCAGCCAGCTCGAACTGCTCGCGGGACCAAAGCCCGCAGGGTCTGCAATCAGAGCAGCACCAAAGGCAGCTTCGTTCCAGGCCGTTGCCAGCAGCACCGCTGCGGTCGCGCCGACCCTGAAGGATTTAAAAGAAAAACAGTGAGGTACAATGATCATGATTTGTAACGATGCGCCCTCGTTGCGACTCGGATTTTGACGACCGGAACTTGCCTTGCGCGACAGCGGACAACAAGACGCGGGTTCCCGAGATCGCTCGATGGCGAGGAAATCCCTCCAAATGTTGCAATTCTCTCACAGTCGCGCCTGTTGAAGCGCGCACGCGCCTGCACAGACCTGCTTACAATCCGCGGACACGTTTGCGAGGCTGCAGATTGGACTGTTGAGCAACGAGTGGACTGTCTTTAGTCTGGCCCGGAACAAGACCGGTAAAATAAAGAGGGATGCGCCCATGTCCGCGCCGCGCGACGACGAATTCGGCTTTGCGCCCGACTATGATACCCCCGTTCCTTATATGCAGCGCACGCGGGACTATTACGCCGCGATCGGCTACACCACACCGTATCGCTGGGCGCATCATGTCGAGGCGCCATTCCAGCCGCTGAAGAAGCCCCTTTCGCAATCGCGCATCACCATCATCACGACGGCGGCGCCGTACGATCCCACCAAGGGCGACCAGGGGCCGGGCGCAGCGTATAACGGCGGCGCGAAATTCTACCAGGTCTATGACGGCGACACGTCGCAACAGCACGATCTGCGCATCTCGCACATCGGTTACGACCGCAAGCACACCACGGCCACCGACAACGGCACCTGGTTTCCGCTGCCGCAGCTCCTGAAGGCGAGCGCCGCGGGACGGATCGGCGAGGTCGCCCCGCGCTTCTTCGGCGCGCCGACCAACCGCAGCCATCGCGTCACGCTGGACACCGACGCGCCGGAGATTTTGGCGCGCTGCCTTGCCGACAAGGTCGACGTCGCCGTGCTGGTGCCGAACTGCCCGGTTTGCCACCAGACCACCGCGCTGGTGGCGCGGCATCTGGAGCGGAACGGGATTCCGACCGTGATCATGGGCTGCGCCAAGGACATCATCGAGCACGCCGCCGTGCCGCGCTTCCTGTTCTCGGATTTCCCGCTGGGCAATGCCGCCGGCAAACCGCATGACGTCGCCTCGCAGGCGCAGACGCTGGAGCTCGCGCTGAAACTGCTGGAGACCGCCAGCGGCCCGCAGACCACGATGCAGTCGCCGCTGCGCTGGAGCGAGGACGCCTCCTGGAAGCTCGACTACAACAACGTCGCGCAGCTTTCGCCTGAAGAGCTGGCGCGCCGCCGCGCCGAATTCGACAAGCAGAAGGAGATCGCCCGCGGCAACCGCGCCGCCTGACGTCCTCCGATAACGAAAACAAGAACAGGGAGAACGACGTGACGCGACCGTTCGAGGGCGTGAAGATCCTGGACTTCACGCAAGTGCTGGCCGGCCCCTACGCAAGCTACCAGCTCGCGCTGCTGGGGGCGGATGTCATCAAGGTCGAGCGGCGCGAAGGCGAGGACATGCGCCGCACGCCGCTCAGCCGCGAATGGGCCGAGCGCGGGCTTGCGCCGGCGTTCCAGGCCATCAACGGCAACAAGCGCAGCCTGACGCTCGACCTGCAAAAGCCGGACGCGATCGCGATCGTGAAGAAGCTCGCCGCACAGGTCGACATCGTCATGGAGAATTTTCGCCCGGGCGTGATGGACAAGCTCGGCATCGGCTACGAGGCGCTCTCGGCGATCAATCCGAAGCTGATCTATTGCGCGGTGTCGGGCTTCGGCCAGACCGGCCCGGACCGGCTGCGGCCCGGCTATGACGGCAAGATGCAGGCGCTGTCGGGCATCATGGCGATCACCGGCCATCCCGAAACGGGCCCGACCCGCGCCGGCTTTGCGGTCTGCGACGTGCTCTCGGGCGCCACGGCCGCGTTCGGCGTGTCGAGCGCGCTGTACCAGCGCGACCGCACCGGCAAAGGGCAGTTCGTCGATGTCTCCATGCTGGAGGCGACGATGGCGTTTCTCTCCGGGCAGATCGCGGACTGGTCGGTTGCCGGTCACCGCCAGCAATTGTCGGGCAACCAGGCGGTGAGCCGCCGGACCACGGCGAATTTGTTCAAATGCGGCGACGGCCACATCCTGCTCGCGGTCAACAACGAAAAGCAATATCGCGCGCTGATGTCCGCGCTCGGCCGCGAAGACACGCTGTCCGATCCGCGCTTTGCCGACTGGTTTTCGCGCAACGAGAACGAGCCGGCCCTGCGCGCCATCATCGAGGAGGCGCTTGCCGCAAAAACCGCGCGCGAATGGGAGACGATTCTGGAAGACGCCGGCGCGCCCTGCGCCAGCATCTGGAAGGTCGAGGAGGTGATCGATCATCCCCAGATCAAGGCGCGCGGCGCGATTCAGGAACTGGATACGCCCTACGGCCGCCTGCGCTTCGCCGGCAGCGGCTTCAAGCTCGCCCATGGCGGCGGCAAGCTCGACCGGATGGCGCCGGAGTTGGGCGCGGATACGGATGCGGTGCTGGGAGAATTGGGATTCGATGCGAAGGAGATCGCTGCGCTGAGGGCAAGGGAGATTGTTTGAGGCCGCGCCTCGCATTTTTCCGTCATCCCGGGGCGCGCGTAGCGAGAGCCCGGGATCCATAACCACAGGATCGAATTTGACGATGACTCGTGGCGCCCTGTTCGCACAACAACGGCTCCCTGTGATTATGGATCCCGGATCTGCGCTTCGCTTGTCCGGGACGACAGCGGAGTAAAATGCGCCAGCTTGGCTAAAACAATGACCCCTGCCCGTCGTCTGCCGATCCAGCCGCAACCTTCCGCGCCGCCTTCTTCGGCTTCATCGCCTCCACCTCCGCCGCCATCTCCTCCGCGCTGACCGGCAACAGCAGCTGGTCGTCGTCGTTGGCCACGCGGTTGACGCGGGTGGAGACGGGGTGCCAGGCGAATTCACCGATGCGCGGGGCGGTCATCAGCGGCAGGATCGCATCGATCTCGTCGCCGCGACTGTCGAGCCAGCGCTCGAAATCGCGCGGGCTGATGGTCACGGGCACGCGGTCATGCAGCGCGGCGAGATCCTCGCTCGCCGCCGCCGTGACGATTGCGACGGTATCGACTTCCTCGCCGTTCGGCCCGGCCCAGGTCTCGAACAAGGCGGCGAAACCGAGCGGCGCGCCATCGGCGCGATGGATGAAATAAGGTTGCTTGCGACCGCCTTCCGCCTTCCATTCGTAATAGCCGTCGGCCGGGATCAGGCCGCGGCGCCGGCGAATCGCGTTCTTGAACGCCGGCTTCTCCAGCACCGTCTCGGAACGGGCGTTGATCAATAATGTAAATCCACGGGGGTCCTTGACCCAGCTCGGCAACAGGCCCCAGCGCATCAGCCGAAAATGACGGGTACCGCTCTCGACCATAACGACAGGAATCGGTTGTGTCGGGGCGACATTGTACCGTGGCGGGAAGTTGGGCTGCTCGATATAGCCGAACAGTTGCCGTAAAGCCGCGGGGGCCGAAGTTATGACAAAGCGTCCACACATCCTGAGGCCAATATAGGGTCCGTTGAGGTCCTTTTAACCCCGAACGTTAACACTGCAGCAGATGAGCTCAACGGCCTCCCAACCCGCGACGCATGCAAGGACGGGCCCCGAGGCCGCGGCCTGGGCCGAGCGGCTGCGCGTGGCCAACATCAACCCGCGAACCGGACTTGCCACTGACTATCTCAATCATTTCAACGAAGCCGTGATGCTGCTCGAAATGATTCCCGACATGCCGGAATGCGCCGAAGACTTCCTGACCTGGACGCCGCTGTCCTATGCCGAGCATTTCACGGCTTCGAATTTCAAGGCACGGGATCTGGCAATCGAAGCCTATGAGAAGGCCGAACCGTCCGTCCGGGCCCAGTTCGACAACATCACCCAGACCCTGCACTCGATCCTGACCGCGGTCGGCACAGCCATGCGCGAGGTCGAGAAGGACGAGACTCGCGTCAAGCTCGCCGAGCAGGCCACCCTCTGGGTCCAGCCGCTGATCGCGGCCTGCGGCGGCGTCATCCATGGCGGCGCGGACGCCGACGTCGACACCATCATGGCGAATTGAGCCAGGGTAGCTGAGATATGTCAGCGGCCGCCCAGCCCACCCATCCCCAGATCGCGGTCAGCGCCGCGATTTTTCGCGACGGCAAGGTGCTGCTGACCCGCCGCGCCCGCTCGCCCGCCAAGGGGTTCTATTCGCTGCCGGGCGGCCGGGTCGAGTTCGGCGAATCGCTGCACCAGGCCCTGGCACGCGAGATCGACGAGGAGACCGGGCTGAAGATCGAGATCATCGGCCTTGCCGGCTGGCGCGAAGTGCTGCCGGCCACGGCCGGCGCTGGGCATTATTTGATCATGTCCTTTGCCGCCCGCTGGGTGGCCGGGGAGCCGGCTCTCAACGACGAGCTCGACGACCTCCGCTGGATAGCCCCGGGCGCTCTGGCGGACCTCGGCGATCTCCAGCTCACCGGGGGGCTGGAGGAGGTCATCCAGGCAGCCTACAGGCTGATCGAGCCCTGACGGCCCCGCCTTGCGTCATCAGCCCCGAGGGGGCATACAGCCCGCCGATGTCCACGCGATTTCTGGCCATTTTTGCCCTGATTCTCGCCTGCGCCTCCGTGCCCGCGAGGGCCCAGAGCGTGGCCGCGCCGTTTGACGCCGATTTGCAGCGGCTGGCGGAGATCCTCGGGGGACTGCACTATCTGCGCGGCATCTGCGGGGCCAACGAGGGCAACAAATGGCGCAACGAGATGCAGGCGCTGATCGATGCCGAAACCCCCTCGGGCGAGCGCCGCACCCGCATGATCGCCGGCTTCAACCGCGGCTATAATGGCTTTCAGCAGACCTACCGGAGCTGCACGCCGGCGGCGACGGTGGCGATCCGCCGCTACATCGAGGAAGGCTCGAAGATCTCGCGGGATCTCACGGCGCGTTACGCGAATTGAATTCTCTGCTTGTCATTCCGGGGCGCGCGCAGCGCGAACCCGGAATCCATCAGGCCGCAGAGTTGGTGGCCCGATGGATTACAGGCTCGCGACTTCGTCGCGCCCCGGAATGACGTGAGCGGGTCGACGCCACGGCGCGACGGGAACCCTGTCATCGTCTTTGTCCACCACCATTAACCGTTCTTAAAGATGTGGCCTAGCGGCCGTTAATGCGCGTGCTACACCTCTGGCACAGCGCATCGCCGTGGATCGCGCCCCAGCCCTGATCGAGTTTCATGAGCCAGCCGATTTCCTACGCCCCCGCCCGCGCGCCGCTGCCCGACCACGAGCAGAAACAGGCCGCACTGAGCTATCTCAACGAAGCCTGGGCCGAAGCGCGCCATGACGGCGTCGACGGCGACTGCCTGGCGCAGGCGAGCCTGTTCGCGGCGCTCGCCGAGCTCGTCGGCACCTATGGCGAAGACGCGGTGGCGAAGTTCGTCGAGGGTTTTCCCGGCCGCATCCGCAACGGCGAATTCTCCGTCGACATCTCCCGGCAGTAAGCATCCTCCGAAAATGACCCCGCCACACGGGCGGGGCCAGTCTACGGATGAATGACTTTGCGAACAGGTTTTGCGAGTTCGCGAAGTCTGCCGGATTTATCGCACGGAAGCATTTCGCCGTAGACAAGCATTAGTCTGGCGACGACCGGGACATTTTCCCAGAACGATCGGGAACGCGCGACTTTATTTCTTGAGCATGATCTTTTCGGAAAACCGCGTCACACTTTTCCGGATCATGCTCTAGTCGGTCTCGATCGGCAGCGCCGGATCTCTTGCCCACTCCCCCATCGAGGCGTCATACAGCGTTAGCTTGTCGTAGCCGAGCTGCGTCAGCAGCAGCAGGTCGATCGTCGCCGAGATGCCGCCGCCGCAATAACAGATCACGTTCTTGTCGCGCGTGACGCCCTGGGCCGCGAACTTGGCTTCGGCATCCGCAAGATTCGCCAGCGTCTTGTCGGCATTGGTGAGCGATGCGGCTGATACGTTGACGCTGCCGGGAATGCGGCCGGGCCGGCCATAGCGGCTCGGCTCGAGGCCGCGATGAAACTGCGGCCCAAGCGCGTTGACGGTCACGGTCGAGGGATCGCCGATGCGTGCCTTCACGATGTTCTTGTCGACGAAGAAGCCCGCGCGCGGCGCGGCCTTGAAGATCGTGGCCGGATAGCCCTTCGGCGCGCCCGTCTCGATCGGCCGCCCCTCTTCCTTCCATTTGTCGAAACCACCGTCGAGCACACGCGCTTCGACGCCGAGCGAGCGCAGCATCCACCAGAACCGCGTCGACCACATCATCGTGCCGATGCTGTAAAGCACGACGGTCTTGCTTGCATCGAGGCCGTGGCGGCCGAAGGCGGCTTCGAGTTGCGCCACGCCGGGCATCATGAAGAACTGCTCCGCCGAGGTGTCGGAGAACTCGCCTTGCAGGTCGAGGAAATCCGCGCCCGGGATGTGGCCGGCCGCAAAGGTCTTGTCGCCGGGGACCGCGCGATAGGGCACGTCGCTGCCAGGCGGCACAGGCTCGTTATAGGTCGTGCAGTCGTAGAGGCGGAGATTGGGATCGCCGAGGATGGCGGCGAGTTGCCCGGTGGTAATGACCGGTTGGGACATTGGACTGCTCTCCCTGTCGAGGGATTGTAGCTCTCTCACCTCGTCATTGCGAGCGCAGCGAAGCAATCCAGACTGCCGCCGTGGAGGGATTCTGGATTGCTTCGCTGCGCTCGCAATGACGGGGGAAGCGCTGTGCGTCCCCACAACACAGCGCCTACTGCTTCAGCGTCTCCAAGAACCGCACCGGCTCGCCCTGCGACGGCGTCACGAGCTCACCCTGCCACATCACGCGGCGGCCGCGGATGAAGGTGCCGACGGGCCAGCCGGTGACGCGGACGCCATCATAGGGAGTCCATGCGGCCTTGGACGCCACCCATTTGTTGGTGATGGTCTCGCTGCGCTTGAGATCGACGATCGTGAAATCGGCGTCGTAGCCCGCGGCGATGCGGCCCTTGCAGGCCATGTTGTAGAGACGCGCGGGGCCGGCGCTGGTGAGGTCGACGAACCTTGCCAGCGACAGGCGTCCGGCATTGACGTGGTCGAGCATGAGCGGCACCAGCGTCTGGACGCCCGTCATGCCCGACGGCGAAGTCGGATAGGTCTTTTGCTTTTCTTCCAGCGTATGCGGGGCGTGGTCGGAGCCGAGCACGTCGATGATGCCCTGCTCGATGCCGCGCCAGATGCCGGCGCGGTGATCGGCGCCGCGCACCGGCGGATTCATCTGCGCCAGCGTGCCAAGCCGCTCGTAGCATTCGGGCGCGACCAGGGTGAGATGATGCGGCGTCGCCTCGCAGGAGGCGACATCCTTGTGGTCGCGCAGGAATTCGATCTCTTCTTTGGTCGAGATGTGCAGCACGTGGATGCGCTTGCCGGTCTCGTGCGCGAGCTTGACCAGACGCTGCGTCGCCATCAGCGCCGCGGTCTCGTCGCGCCAGACCGGATGCGAACGCGGATCGCCCTCGATGCGCAGCGGCTTGCGCTCGTTGAGGCGGTACTCGTCCTCGGCATGGAACGCCGCGCGGCGGCGGATCACCTGGAAGATGCGGCGCAGGCTCTCGTCGTCCTCCACCAGCAGCGCGCCGGTCGAGGAGCCGATGAACACCTTGACGCCGGCGCAGCCCGGCGCGCGCTCCAGCACGGGCAGGTCCTGCACGTTCTCACGGGTGCCGCCGATGAAAAAGGCGAAATCGCAATGCATGCGGTGATGGGCGCGCTTGACCTTGTCGGTGAAGGTGGCCTCGGTCACCGTGAGCGGCGAGGTGTTCGGCATCTCGAACACGGCGGTGACGCCGCCCATCACGGCGCTGCGCGAGCCGGTTTCGAGATCTTCCTTCTGCTCCAGCCCGGGCTCGCGGAAATGCACCTGCGTGTCCATCACGCCGGGCAGGATGTGGAGGCCCTTGCAGTCGATCACCTCCGCGGCGGAGGCCTGCGACAGCGGGCCCAGCTCCGCGATCCGGCCGTGGGCGATGCCGATATCGCGAGCACCCTCGCCGTCCTGGTTGACGATGGTGCCACCCTTGAGGATCACGTCGAAGCGCTGGGTCATGGCTGAAGGCCTCTCTCGTCCCCAAGCGCGGGGCTTGAGGTCTTGTCGTTTATGCCTCGCGGGCTTACGTTCCGGAGCACCATGTCGCAAGAGATTTTCGCATGAAATCAGCGTTTCTTCCCGACCGGGGCGTGGTCAAGGTCGCGGGCGAGGATGCACGCAACTTCCTCAACGGCCTGATCACGACCGATCTCGACAAGCTCAAGCCGGGCCTGGGCCGATTCGGTGCGCTGCTGACGCCACAGGGCAAGATCATCGTGGACTTCCTGATCACGGAAGCGCCCGCCGGTCATGGCGGCGGGTTCCTGATCGACTGCCCGAAGGCGCTGGCCGACGGCCTCGCCACCAAGCTGAAATTCTACAAGCTGCGCGCCAAGGTCACGGTGGAAAACCTGTCCGATGATCTCGGCGTTCTCGCGGCCTGGGACGGCACGCCAGCGGCGCAGCCGGATCTCGCCTTCGGCGATCCGCGCAATGCCGAGCTCGGCATGCGCATCCTGATCCCCGAAGATCTCAAGCAGAAGCTCTCCGACCTGATCGGCGCGGAGCTGGTCGATGCGGCCGCCTACGAGGCGCATCGCATCGCGCTGGGCGTGCCGCGCGGCGGGCTGGATTTCACGTACAGCGATGCGTTCCCGCACGAGACCAACATGGACCGTCTCGCCGGCGTCGATTTCGACAAGGGCTGCTACGTCGGTCAGGAAGTCGTCTCGCGCATGCAGCATCGCGGCACTGCGCGCACCCGCAGCGTCAAGGTTTTGCTCGATGACTTCTCGCCGGAGGCCGGTGTCAGCATTCTCGCCGGCGACAAGCCGGTCGGCACCATGGGCTCGTCGGCGCAGGGCAAGGGCATCGCATTGGTGCGCATCGACCGCGTCGCCGACGCGCTCGATGCCGGCCAACCGCTCACTGCCGGCGGCCTCGCCCTGACGCTCGCCGAACCCGAGGTCGTGCGCATTCCGATGAAGCAACCCATCGCATGAGCCGTGCCCCCCGCCTGCATCCCGACGGAAAGACGCGCTGCCCCTGGCCGGGCGAAGATCCGCTCTATGTCGCCTATCACGACACCGAATGGGGCGTGCCGGAATATGACGACCGCGCGCTCTATGAAAAGCTGATCCTCGACGGCTTCCAGGCCGGCCTGTCCTGGATCACGATCCTGCGCAAGCGCGACAATTTCCGCAAAGCCTTCGACGATTTCCAGCCGGAGAAGATCGCGCGCTACA
>Ga0102590_1001939_pt1 | contig 27121 bp, 25 predicted proteins | sample AraplaMF_Col_mMF_FD_76859 | JGI IMG/M metagenome (GOLD analysis project Ga0102590, IMG submission 76859) | Arabidopsis root microbial communities from the University of North Carolina, USA - plate scrape MF_Col_mMF | ecosystem: Host-associated > Plants > Roots > Endosphere | place: USA... | reverse complement strand
TGCCGTTGGCGGCGTGCTTGATGGCCTCGCGGATCCGCACATAGGTGCCGCAGCGGCAGATGTTGCCGGCCATTGCGGCGTCGATGTCGGAATCATCAGGGTTGGGCGTTGCTGCCAGCAGCGCGGCCGCCGACATGATCTGGCCGGACTGGCAGTAGCCGCACTGGACCACTTCGGCATCGAGCCAGGCCTTCTGCACCTTCGCGCCCGCGGGCGTGGTGCCGATTTGCTCGATGGTGGTGATGGCGCGGTTCGCGACCGCGCTCACCGGCAGCACGCAGGACCGCACCGCCTTGCCGTCGACATGCACCGTGCATGCGCCGCATTGCGCGATGCCGCAGCCGAATTTCGTGCCGGTCATCCCGAGGATATCGCGCAGCACCCACAGCAGCGGCATGTCAGGTGGCGCGTCGAAAGTCTTCTGTTCGCCGTTGACGGTGAGTGTCGTTGCCATATGCATCCCCTTGCTCGTCGATCGCTTGCGGCGACCGGGTCGGCGAATTCGCGCGACCATAATCATACCGATGCGAAACGATGAAGCTTCGAATTGTCTCGCAATGCATATTTGCGCGGCCACGACGTGAGGCCATGACGTTCACGAATTTGTGCGGCGATCACTGCGGGAAATTTGGGCCAATTGATATGATAAGCGTCATGTTTTGGCGCATTTTCACCGCATGTGTCATCGATCGCCGCAGATGATCGTGCGAACGCGCAAATTCCTGCGATGACGAAACTCGTGCGATTGGGAAAGTCGGGCGGCGGCATGTCCTTGCTAGTGGCCATCCTTCGAGACGCCCGCCTGCGGCGGGCCCTCAGGATGAGGGCAAAGCGCGCGGGAGCAATTTCAAAAGGGGCCGACGTAGCTCAGCCTCATCCAGAGGAGATCGCGAGGCGGTCGTCTCGACAGTGAGACGTGAAGCATGTGAGGGCACAGTGATACCTCGAACGTTCGCATGTGCAGCGAGAAGTTGTGACATAAGAGACTTTTGGCGCATTTCGTTTGCGTGTGGACCAATTATACTTCAATCCGAAGTCGATCCGAATCGCTCCGCCGGAGATCGCTCATTCCTTCTTTGCCGATAAGTCCAGATTTGGAAGCAAGTAAACGTTGTTTTGGAGATCCTGACCGCGTCGCGGACACCAAGTGCGCGTGTTAAATTGCCGCATTCGCGCCTCACGCCAGGAGATTTCGGGTGCCAAGCATCAGCCTAGAAGAAGCCGCCGCCGTATTGAAGAAAAGCTCCGAATTCCGAGTTCTCCGACGACTGGTGCCGACTGCCAAGACGAATGCAAACCTAACAGCTGAAAAGTTGGTGGGCATCATCCTGGACCTTGAAACGACTGGCCTAGATTCAGAACTAGATGAAGTTATCGAGCTTGCGATGCTTAAGTTTAACTTCGATCGCGAAGGTCACATAGGCGCAGCATTAGATTCTTTCCGCGCATTCAATCAACCGCAGAAGCCAATACCGTCGCCAATTGCAGATCTAACCGGGATTACCGACGAGATGGTCGCCGGAAAGCGAATTGCAGAACAGGATATCCAGGATTTTGTTGACGATGCAGCGCTCATAATTGCCCACAACGCTGCGTTCGATCGTCCTTTTTGTGAAAAGCTTTCACCCCTCTTCGCTTCATATCCGTGGGGGTGCTCGGCCACGGAGATTCCTTGGCGGGACGAGGGTATCGTCGGATCACGGCTGGAGTATATCGCGCAAAGCTTCAACTTCTTCTATGACGCACATAGAGCTGAGGATGACTGCAATGCTGTCGCCGAAATTCTATCGCTGACTTTGCCAAAGTCCGGGCAACCGGCCATGGGCGCATTGCTAACTAGTGCTCGCCGCATTGAGACTCGCATTTTTGCAACAGGTGCACCGTTTGAGCTTCGGCTTCTACTTAAGCGGAGAGGCTATCGGTGGAACGGCAGCATAAATCAATATCCAAGGGCATGGTGGCGAGACGTCGCTCCTGCCGATGCGGATGATGAGATCTCATTTCTAAGAGGTTTAGGCGAATCCGTATCGCCAGAGACATTTTCCATGAATGCTCGAAATCGCTTTCGCAACATACTGAATTAGGCGAATGGCATCACGCTGGGACGAGGTAAAAAGAATTCCCATCGACGAAGTGGCGCAACGCCTCAGTGTTCCACTCTCGCGTCGGGCTGGAATGCGATGTCCGTTCCCAGACCATAAAGACAAGAACCCTTCATTCTCGATAGATCGAAAGAAGAACCTCTGGTTTTGCCACGGTTGTGGGAGAGGCGGATCAGTTATTGAATTTGCATCGATTATGACTGGAAAGTCGTCATCTGAAGTCGTTTCTTGGCTAAGCCAGTCAATTCGGCAGCCGAAGACAAATTCGCGTCGATTTTCGAAGATAGCTCCCGCAGAAGGATCTGAGGCGGAGGATGCGCAATTTGTTGCCAACCCTGCGATCTTTGATCATTTCGCTTCGTTGTGCCCCCCAGCAGAGCGCGGACAACAGTATCTGCTCAATCGAGGAATTTCGGAGCGCATACAGAAGTCATTTCGCATCGGCTTCATTGGGAACAGCAACGATGTTTTGAAGAGACTGCTGAGCAAACATGGAACGGCAGCGTTGGTGGGCTGTGGACTGATATTTCCAGACAAGGCACCTGAACTGGTTTTTCCAAGCGGAAGCTTATTGGTTCCGTTCATAACTGGCGGTCAGATTATGTACTTTCAGAGCCGCTCTGTTTCCAACCCTACAAGACGCTGGATGGGGCTCAATGGAGTCCGCAAACTCATCTTCAATCAAGATGCAGTGCGTCAGGCAAAAAGCATTTACATATGCGAAGGCGTGACCGATGCGCTCTCCGCCATCGAGATGGGATTGACTGCCATCGGCCTGACTGGAGCCAGCACAACTTTCTCGACGGATCTCTTGCGATCTATGCGAGGCAAGACCGCATATATCATTCCTGACAATGACGAAGCCGGAAAAAGGATGGAAGCCCGCACAACCGCGTTATTTCGACGAGCTGGGATTCAATTCGTAGTGCAACGCGTGCCGCACGGAAAAGATTTAAACGACTATCTGGTATGGCGGAAACAAAAGTGAGCAGTACTTTCGATTTTCTTGTCAGCGACGAAAACCTCAATTGGGCGTGGCAAAAAGCTCGGCGGCTATATCGAATGGCCGATGGCGTGTACGACATTGCTGAGGTCTCGGCATTCGAACTTAACCTAGAAAATGAGCTGGAATCGATACAGAAGGCGTTCAGGTCACTCTCCTATAAACTCACGCCTCTCATCCTATTGCCGCAGCCAAAGAAATCTGACGCGCAGGGAAACCCCCAGATGCGCCAAAGTTTCCATGTGGCCGTGCGCGATCAAGTTGCTTGGATAGCAATAGCGAATGCGGTAGGGCCGCACTTAGATTCAAAGATGCCTGCTTGGAGCTATGGGCACCGACTTTACAAAGCCGCATGGTACGAAACGGAAGGCGGTAAACATCGGCTGGAAACAGGTCCATATAGACACTCAAGCGGGCAACTCTATCGTCGCTTCAAGCACAGCTGGCCGCTGTTCAGAAGACATGTGTCGCTGACCGCGAGGGCTATGGCGAACGGCTTGGACAATCAAGAGCAGCTCGATGCTTCCGAACGAAATGCTTTGAATTTCGCCGAGCGACCAACGTATTTGCACGAAGGATTTTGGCCGAAAACGGAGGGGCACCAACTATACTACGCATCCATCGACTTAGAGCGGTTCTATCCGAACACCACCGTCGAGGCCGTACTTCGCGGGATAAGAGAGAATCTCGGCGGATACGAACAAGAGCATAATCTTCAGGCTCTACTTGCGAGGATGCTCTCCTTCACCATTGGAACTCGACGCAGTGCTTATCTGCGGGACCCAATCTGCCAACCCGAGACGAGGCCGGGCGCTTTCCGCGGTATTCCAACAGGATTGATGGTAGCTGGCTTTCTGTCAAATGCGGCGATGCTCCCTCTCGATCTGGCAATCAACGCCAGGGTTCAAGAGCGAAGGCGAATAGCCCACTTTCGATTTGTCGACGATCACGTCATTCTAGCGTATCGATTCGACGATTTGGTTGATTGGATTCGCGCCTACAAGAACGATCTCGCCGCATTTTCGATCGGGCCAGTAATCTCTGACAAGAAATACAGCCCGACCAATCTCGCAGCAGTGATTAATGCTGACGCGTCAAGCGAAGCAGCCGATGCTGTTAGAGCTCAGTGCGCGATCGATGGCCTGCGTCCGGCGAAGCTTATGACAAAGACACTTGCTCTTGTTTCAGATTTGGCTGGTGCAGGCTTCGAGATCATGCCTGATCATGCTCGTGAGCAAAGGCTGAGCGAGCTCGAGTGGCTCTTGTTGGCCAATCTGCCAGACGATGAAATTCGCTCCGACACCAGAGCCGCATTCGCAGCAGGCAGAATATCCGCCTTGGTTCCGATGTCATTTGATCATTCGATCGAGTTGTTAGAGAGCGACAGGAAATTGTCAGATCTCCAGACCAAGCCTGAAGCAAACAGAGATCTGATTGCTGAGGCCCAAAGTATTGCAAATCAACAGCGGCGATCGCAAGCGAGTTCAGATCGCCGTCGCCTCAATCACTATTTCAAGCTGCTCCTTCAGGCGTTTCATGATCACCCGGACAAGCCCCGGCTGTTCATTCGCGCGCTGGACTACTGCCGGACGACTGGCCAGAGGGGGACACCGGAGCTGTTGAAGTGGATTGTCTCTGAGCTTGAGAACAGTGTGAAGAGGCCCCTTGCCACCTACCTTGGTCCATTAGCGATCCAGACGGTCGCTCGTCACATCGTAACAGCTGCCTTCGATATGTCCGACTATCATTTGCTAGAACGACAAAGGAGGGCCGCACGAAGTTACCTGATCAGCCTAACTCACAAGCCGACGCAACTTTTGTTGCGCCAAATCTTAGCGCTTGAGGAGGGCACATTCGCTGGAGTGGCATCGCGAAATGCGCTGTTGGCCGCGGTTTCGTATGCCACCGGCGCAATTGAACATGAGCGATCCAACAAGAAAATGAAGGGGCTTGCCGCGTCTTTGGATGCGCCGAGCTTAACAACAGCGTCGTCGCAATGGCTCGCTCGGACTGGCTCGCCGATCAGCGTATGGGTGCATTGGCTGGACTCGATTCGTCCCGACAGGGAGTTTGGTCCCGGCTTGGCATGGCAACTATCACGCGATAGCCATGACCCAAGTGAGTTATTGGACCGCAATAGTTTGAGAAAGGGCCCTCAGCAGATGTCCTTGCGAGGCTCTGCTTTTTGGAGCGAGCATCCGCGGTTCTTGAACATGTCGGATGCAGGTTGGCTTCTCGAACAGAGACGGTCCGAGCACCCCATCCGAATTGAGGAGACGTCGAGGCCCTCCTCACTCTTTCGCAAGATTGTCAGCCACACCCACGCATTGGAAAGGTCGGGAGGGCTTTCGCTTGAAGACTGGGTCGCTCTCATTGCCGAGCTTCCGAGTGACGACCCGCGCGTTGGCGAGTGGACGGCACTAGAAATTATCCGACAGCTGGTCGCATCCGTAGAGATATTTCCCACCGGAAAGCTCGAAATACTCGATGAGCTTCATCCGTCCAACATCATGGTCCCGGCGAGTTGGCGCGAACCTAACCCGCCTGGGAATTTCACGTTTCCGCGGTGGACCTGGGAGTCTTGGAGGCAGATAGTTCGAGAGAAAGCGTCGAGCGTGGCTATCGTGAAGTCTCCGATATCTGACTTTCGCCGTGATCTAACCGAGTCAAATCCAGATATCGATCCAGATCACCTTTGGCTCAGACGCTTGAGAGGCATCGGCTTATTGCTACTTGGCTTGTGCAGCAAAAACCTCGTACTCCCGGCAGCATGGAACATTAGAGGAGCAGAACGTGACGTCGGCAGATACGTCAGGGCTCGATTAGAGGAAGCGACGATCTCATCTCGGACACAAAGCATCATCGAAGCTGCACTCTTGTCGAGGAGCGTCGAAACCGCACTTATTCGATTCAATCCACAGATATTCTTCGGATCTCGGAAGTCTGAGACAGTAAATGATACTGCAACGGATCCGCCTCTCATCTCGGATGTACAGGCGTTGCTCGAAGAGATTCGTACTGCACAGGTCGTCCTAGAAAGGCGGCAAATTAGCGTCCTGCATCATGCCCCTCGCCAACTGGTGCCGATGAATGTTTTCCAGCTCACGCGAGTGGCCACTCCATTAGATATGTTTCCGGATGATCAAGAATGACCCAATTCGAGCAGTCGCTTAAGCTGGGAATAATCCAGACAACGGTGCATTCTGACAATGCTTGGAAGAGCACGCTACACATGGCCCCTGTAGAAGAGCGGGCCGTGATTGCCCAAATTCAGCACCAGTTGGCTTCTCTCGCGCAACAGTCCGCCAAGCCTCAGATCGTGCTGCTACCGGAGCTTACGGTTCCCACGGGATTTTTACCCAACCTGAAAGTCATTGCGGCGCGAATGAATGCGGTCATTATCGCCGGGATGGATTTTAACATCGCTTCAAAGAAGGCAAAGATTGTTCGAAATCGAGCCGCCGTAATCATTCCAAACGCGTGGGGAACGGATAAGATTTCGTCGCGCGCTACAGTTCGATACGTGGGGAAGACGTACGCAGCTTGGCGAGAGAACGAACATCTAAAGGCCCACGGCTACACTTTCCAATCGATTCCGGAGGTTTGGGTATTCAACGCGGGGGGCCTAGGTAAATTTGCCGTTGCTGTTTGCTACGACTTCTTAGATCTCGAGCGCGTTGCAATGTACCGTCTCGGTATCCAGCATTTGTTCATTCTGGCGTACAATACCGACTTGCCAACGTTTGACCATGCGGCCGAGGCTCTTTCCCGAATGATCTTCTGCAACGTCGTCGTTTGCAATACGGGCTCTCACGGTGGCTCACTTGCAGTTTCGCCGTACTCAGGCGTCGGAAAGCGGGTGATTTACCGACACATCGGATCGCCGCTCTCTACTGGCCAGACGGTGTCACTTCCTGTTGCGGATCTTATTTTGGCGCAAACAAACACGTGGCCGGAAGGTCGCGACAGGGAGTTCAAGAGTCTTCCGCCAGGCGCTGAGGTGGTCCATCTCCTAACACCTTATACTGAGACAATTTAGTGAGCGATCGGGACTAGCCGACGCGATTCAATGACTTGCTCATCAGCTCGCGCAATATAGGCGCGATGGAGAACATCAAATGTCTTGTCTACCCTCAGAGTTCAAACGCTTTGCAAAGGATATTGATGAGAGATATGTGCTTGCACTAGCCAGCGCCGGCTTGTCTACGGGAGATGTATCTCTCGAAATATGCGACGTGACCTATGAACGCGGGGAATACAAGTCCGAGTTTGCCGCAATACACCCTCCGTCGGCGGTCCGCGTTACCTGGAACGGAATCGCAAGCTTGTGGGCCTGTGGCCACGCACTGGCGCGGCTCGCACATCGCATGTTCCGCGCCCAGCGAGCGTTCGACGCCTCAAAGGATGACGTTCGATTGTTCTTTCAGGACGACGAGGAGCTTAAACTGGGAATGAACCTTTTCGAGTTGTCTCTCATTCTGGCAAAGCATAGATGCGACCGTTGGGTAGATTGGGCACCACACCCCGATCCGCAACCGAACGACTTGGACAGTCAATACGGTAACGCACTCTTTCTATCCGCGTTGGGATGGATCTTCCGACATGAACTAGCGCACATAACGCTGGGCCATCATGGGGACAGCTCACCGCTTCCTGTAGCGAAGATAGACAATGAATTGGAAGCGGACCGAACTGCGACACGGTGGATCGTGGACGGCCGAAAGGCTGACAAACAACGCCCACATGGACAGAAACCTGGGCCCGTAGAGTTGGACCTAGAGCGAAGAGCGTTGGCCGCTTTCGTTGGATTGGTATGGATCAGTCAGTTTGAATGTATTCCGCATGCGTTGAGCACAACCCACCCTGAAGCTGATAAGCGTGTTGCGAATGTGCTTGAGGAACTCGATCTCGCTGACGATAGCGCGGCCGCTGAGATCTTTTCGTACGGCGTAAAGGCGCTCATTGACCCTGATGGCAAGTGGGGCCCATTGATATCGCACGCGCCCACCGCGCTGGAGGCCGCTACGGAAGCAATGATCCGCCTCGGTCGGCACATCCGCGCAAGTCAGTAGCCGCCTGCACGCTGCACCCGCCGCGGATACACACAGCACTTGGCGGCGACGAAAACATCAATATTTTCAGTAAGAAGCAAAATCGCATAAACAATCCAGTCCTATCGGAGAGGGCGTCGCAACGGTATAAAATTCGGAATAGTAGCATTGTGCGCCTGTTTTGCCCGACGAGTCAAGCCGCGTCGTGGCCTGCCGGTGCAAGCCATTGATTCCCCACGCACCGGCTACTGTGCATGGGGTTGTTTTTCAGATTTTTGATTGAGAGGCCGCAGCGACGGTCGTCAGCTCTGCCGGAAACCCATCCGGAACGCGCCCCAGTGCTTGCCGCGGACCATGATCGGCGAGGACAGGTCCTTCATCAGCACGAACTGTCCGCCGCCCATGTCGCGGCGATAGGTCTGCAGCAGGAACGGCTTTGTGTTCGCCCCGACCTTCTTGACCGTGCGGTCGGTGAACAGGCGGCGGTTGCGGCAATTGGCGTTGTTCCAGACCGGGTCCTTGCCCTGCGGCAGACTGTAGTTCGGGTTGTGGGTCGGCAGATAGCCGCCCTTGGTCCAGGCGACGCAGAACACGATGCGAGGATCGGATTTCTGGATCGGGTCCTGAATCGCGGGGAGCGCGCGGTCGGTGAAGTCGACGTAGTTGGTGAGGTACTGCTTTGGATCGGTGCCGGGGATTTCGCGATATTTTTCGTCCATGAGCTGGTCGAGCGTGATCTCGCCGCGATCGATCGCGGCTTCGAACTCGGCGGAGATTTGCTTGGCGGTGTCGACCACGACGCGGATCAGCGGCGTGTCCGACGTTTCCACGCCGCTGTTGGCGATCATCGCGATCAGGCTTTCGGACGTGTCGAGCAGTTGCGTCACCCGCTGGTCGGCGCTCTTGAGGTCGCGCGAGGACAGGTCGACGCCCCTGGCGAGTTCGTTGAGCTCGCTGATGACGGTGTCGCAATGGCCGAGATTGGAGGTTGCCGCGCGCGTGACGTTGTCGATCTCCGCTTCGACCGAGGCAAAGCCCTGCTGGACCCGCGAGATGATGCCGGAGATCGCTTGCGCGCCTTCGCCGGCGGTCTTGGCGCGCTGCGACGCGTCGCTGCTCTCGCCGATCAGGCCTTCGATCTGGCCGTCGAGATCGCGCACGGTGTCGGAGATCTGGAGCGTGGCCTGGCGGGTGGCCTCCGCGAGGTTCTTCACCTCGCTTGCGACCACCGCGAAGCCGCGGCCGGCATTGCCGGCGCGCGCGGCTTCGATGGTGGCATTGAGTGCGAGCAGATTGGTCTGCTTCGCAATTGCCTCGATCGCGCCGGAGACTTTCGCGACCTGCGCCAGCGCCGAGCCGACGGCGCTCAGCCGCCCCTCGATCCGCTCCACGGCCGCGACGAGTTCGGAGATGTGGCTGACCGCGGTATCGACCGCGCCGCGCGACTGCGCGATCTCGCCGACGGCGGCCGACGTGGTCGATTGCACCGCCTGCGACGCATTGGCGATGCCGCGATTGGCCGCGACCATGGTCTCGGCCGTTCTCTGCAGGTGATGGAACCGCTCCGACTGGTGGGCGACGCGGCTTGCAACTTCCTGGACGTTACCGGCGATGTCGGCGAGTTCCACGCCGAGCCCGCCGATGCAGTCGGCGAGCTGGTCGATCAGCCGCTCGGCGAGCGTGCGGTTCGATCCTGTGTCCATGACGGCAAGCTGGGCGAGGGACATTTACGGGCTTCCTCAAGTCGGAGCCGTTCGCCGGCTCTCCGCGGCATTCCCATTCCAACTTCATTCAAAGAGGTGATTCGCGCCCGGCGTCTTGCCTGAGCGTGCACTACAGTTTGTAGGCCGTCCTGAAACCGCCCCAGTGCCGGCCCTGGACGCGGATCGGAACGTCGATCTCGCGCATCATCACCGTATTCCCGTTCCCCATGTCGCGCGCATAGCTCTGGACCAGGTACGAGCGCAGGTTTTGCGCGGCGGCGAGCCCGGCCGGATCGTTGAAGATGCGGCGGTTGCGGCAGTTGGCGGTGTTCCAGCCGGCGTCACCCGGCCGCTGCGGATGCGAATAGATCTTGTTGTGCACAGGCAGGAAGCCGTTGCGGTCGACCATGGCGCAGAACGCCATGCGCGGGTCCCTGGCGAGAAACGCTTCCTGGAACGGCGGCAGCGCGCGGTCGGCCCAGTCGAGATATCGGGTGCGGTATTGCTGCGGATTGGTGCCGGCGATCTCCGCATAATCAGTGTCGAAGAGATCGTCGATCCTGACCTCGCCGCGTGCAACCGCCTGTTCGAAAACCCGGGTCAGTGCGGTGCTCGCTTCCATGGCGCGGGTGACGAACTCGCTGTTCTCCTCGTGGATCGACCAGAGCCTGTCTTCGATCTTCTCAGCTAGCTCGGCATTGGGGCTCACGAATTGCGCGCGCGCGCCGGCCTTGGATTGCTCGGTCACGCGCAGGCGGCAGGCGCCGACGTCTTCGAGGCTGCCCTCGATGATGGCCTGCGGCGCAAGCCGGCCGGCGTCCGGTCCGCCGATCAGCACGCCGTCCATCGCGATTTCATAGACCGGCATCACGCCGCGCGCGGTTTCGAACTTGAGATGGCAGGGCAGCCGCTCGGTCTTGCGGCGGTCATCGTGCTCGCTCTGGCGCAGCAGCACCGCGCAGCGCGATTTCAGTTTTTGCGCGAAAGTGGTGACGGCCCGGCCGGCGCTGGCGACATTCTCGCCATGCGTTTCGGCCGCCTTGGTCGCGGCATCGATCTCGGCTGCGCTCTCGCCGACCGAGATGATGAACTCCGATGCGCTGGCGGCGTTGCCGGAGACTTCGCTGGTGGTGGCGTTCTGCTCGGCGACAGCGCCGTTGACGGTCTCGAACACCGGGCGGATCGCCTCGATCGCCTGCGAAATGCGGTGCACGGCATCCGCGGAGCCGGTGGCGTCGCGCTGCAGCGCGTCGATCTTCCGGGTGATCTCTTCCGTGGCGCCCTGGGTCTGCACCGCGAGCGCCTTCACCTCGGTGGCGACCACCGCAAAGCCCCTGCCGGCGGCACCCGCGCGCGCGGCCTCGATGGTCGAGTTGAGCGCGAGCAGCGTCGTTTGCCGCGCGATCTGTGCGATCAGATTGACGACGTTGCCGATCGCGGCGGAGGATTCGCGCAGGCGGTCGACATTGGCGCGCGCTTCCTGCGCGGCGGCGCTGGCCGCGTCGGCGAGCTTGCCGGCCTCGCGCACCTGCGCGCCGATGCCCTGGGCGGACTGGGTGAACTTGTCGGCGGCATGCGCGAAGGTGGAGGCGTTCGATTGCGCCGCATTGGTGCGGCCGGTGAGGGCGTCGGTGCGGTCGCGGATGGCGGCAAGGGTGTTGGCGGTCGCCTCGGCGCCGCCGGCGACCGAATTGGCGGCCCGCTCGAGCTGGCGGATCATGGCGCCGAGCTCGAGTTCCAGCAGTTCCAGGATTTCCCGGGCGGAATCGTCCCCGGCAGCTCCTGCGGGCGCGGAAACGACCGGCGACGGCGCAGCTTGCGGGCCTGCGGCGGGCGCAGGCGCGTCCGGCAGACGCTTCCGAAATAATGCGAACGCCATCAGGTCACTCTTGTGGGAGGGTGGGCGGACGCTATTTTCGCAAGCCGGAATGAAATCATGGTTAACAGTGCCTGACTACTGGGCACGGGACACTACGGTACTACCTTAAAGTCGTAGAGCCTCTTTCATTCCGGTGGGTTGGCGGCCTATAAGGCCGCGCTTCCCACACTCACCTTGGCTGACAATTCCTTAACGAGACCCGCATGGCCGGACATTCCCAATTCAAGAACATCATGCACCGCAAGGGGCGGCAGGATGCCCAGAAGTCGAAGCTGTTCGGCAAGCTGGCGCGGGAAATCACCGTCGCGGCCAAGCTGGGGACGCCCGACCCCAACATGAACCCGCGCCTGCGCGCGGCCATCACCGCGGCGCGCCAGGAGAACATGCCGAAGGACAATATCGAGCGCGCGATCAAGAAGGCGCTCGGTAACGAGGGCGAGAACTATGACGAGATCCGCTACGAGGGTTACGGCCCCGGCGGCGTCGCCGTCATCGTCGAGGCGCTGACAGACAACCGCAACCGCGCCGCCTCCGACATCCGCTCCTTCTTCACCAAGTCGGGCGGCAATCTCGGTGAAACCGGCTCGGTCTCCTTCATGTTCGACCGCACCGGCATCATCGAATATGACCGCAGCGTCGCCTCCGACGACGCCGTGCTCGATGCCGCGATCGAGGCCGGCGCCGACGATGTGGTCTCGGGCGAAGGCGGCCACGAGATCTACGCCTCGACCGAAGGCTATCGCGACGTCGCCAAGGCGCTGGAAGCCAAGTTCGGCGAGCCGCGCAAGGCCGCGTTGATCTGGAAGCCGCAGAACACGGTCGCGGTGGACGACGAGACCGGCGAGAAGCTGCTGAAGCTGATGGATCTGCTCAACGAGCACGACGACGTCCAGCAGGTCTACGCCAATTTCGAGGTGTCGGACGCGCTGATGGCGAAGATGGGCGGGTAGGGGCCGGCTTTCCCCTGTTGCTTTCGTTCTGTTTCTGTTTCCCCCACGGCAGCCAGCCGCTATCACTGGCGCATGACTGCGCTCCCGATTCGTGGCCCCGTTCGCATCATCGGCATCGACCCAGGCCTGCGCCGCACCGGCTGGGGCGTGATCGAGGCTGACGGCAATCGTCTGATCTACGTCGCCTGCGGGTCGGTGGAACCGCCGGACGATCTGCCGTTGGCGAGCCGCCTGCTTGCGATCCACGAAGGGCTTGCAGCCGTCCTGTCTGGCCACAAGCCGATGGAGGCCGCGGTCGAGCAGACCTTCGTGAACAAGGACGGCGTTGCGACGCTGAAGCTCGGCCAGGCCCGCGGCGTCGCCATGCTCGCGCCTGCGATGTTCGGCATCAGCGTCGCCGAATACGCGCCGAACCAGGTCAAGAAGACCGTGGTCGGCGCCGGCCACGCCGACAAGCACCAGATCGCGATGATGCTGAAGATCTTGCTGCCCAAGGCCGAACCGCCGTCCGCGGATGCCGCCGATGCGCTTGCCATCGCGATCACCCATGCTCATCACCGCCAGAGCACGGCGCTGCGGCTGAAGGTGGCGGGGCTATGATCGGCAAGCTCAAGGGCCTGATCGACTCTTACGGCGAGGACTATGTCATCCTCGACGTCGGCGGCGTCGGCTATCAAGTGCATTGCTCGGCCCGCACGCTGCAGCATCTGCCGTCGCCCGGCGAGGCGGCCGTGCTCTCGATCGAGACGTATGTTCGAGAGGACCAGATCAAACTGTTCGGCTTCCGCACCGACCAGGAGCGCGAGTGGTTTCGCCTGCTCCAGACCGTGCAGGGCGTCGGCGCCAAGGTCGCGCTGGCCGTGCTCAGCACGCTGGCGCCTTCCGATCTCGCCAACGCGATCGCGCTGCGCGACAAGGCCGCGGTGGCGCGCACGCCCGGCGTCGGGCCCAAGGTCGCCGAGCGCATCGTCACCGAATTGAAGGACAAGGCGCCGGCCTTCGCCAATGTCGATCCAGCCGTCGTGCATCTTGCCGGCGCCGTCGACGACCAGCGCGCGCCGCGGCCCGTAGCGGACGCGATCTCGGCGCTGGTCAATCTCGGCTACGGCCAGCCGCAGGCCGCCGCTGCGATCGCCTCGGCCTCGCGTAGCGCCGGCGAGAATGCCGAGACCGCGCAGCTCATTCGGCTTGGCCTGAAGGAACTGGCGAAATAGGCTATGTTCGTCGCAGACCGATCAGGGACCATATTTCGCCCATGCTGACCAAGAAGGATGAGGAACTGATTGCGGCCGCGACCAACGCGATCAGCCAGCGCTATCGCAACGATTGGCAGGAGGTGGGGGCGGCCATGCGCACCCGTGACGGCCGGATCGTGACCGGCGTCAATATCGATGCCTATATCGGCCGCAACGCGATCTGCGCCGAAGCGATTGCGATCGGGCGCGCGATTACCGAGACCGGTGATCACGGCATCGAGAGCATCGTGGCCGTGCGTCATCCGAAGCCCGGCGAGCCCGGCAACATCGCTGTCGTCTCGCCCTGCGGTACCTGCCGCGAACTGATCCATGATTACGATGCCAAGGCGAAGGTGATCGTGCCTGACGATGGCCGGGCTCCGAAGGTGGTCACGATCGGCGAACTGCTGCCGAACAAGTACCGCAGAGGCAACGAGTGAACACGCCGCCCCGCATGGTCTCGCCCGAGCGCCGTTCCGATGACGTCGGCGACACCGCGCTGCGCCCGCAGTCGCTGTCCGACTTCGTCGGCCAGCAGCAGGCGCGCAAGAACCTCTCGATCTTCATCGAGGCGGCGCGCAAGCGCGGCGAGGCGCTGGATCACGTGCTGTTCGTCGGCCCTCCGGGTCTCGGCAAGACCACGCTGGCGCAGATCGTGGCGAAGGAGCTCGGCGTCGGCTTTCGCGCGACGTCGGGCCCGGTGATTGCCAAGGCCGGCGATCTCGCGGCATTGCTCACCAATCTCGAAGAGCGCGACGTGCTCTTCATCGACGAAATCCATCGCCTCAGCCCGGCGGTGGAGGAGGTGCTGTATCCCGCGATGGAGGATTTTCAGCTCGACCTGATCATCGGCGAGGGCCCGGCGGCGCGCTCGGTGAAGATCGAGCTGTCGAAATTCACCCTCGTCGGCGCCACCACGCGCGCCGGCCTTCTCACCAATCCCTTGCGCGATCGTTTCGGCATTCCGGTCCGTCTCAACTTCTACACCATCGAAGAACTCGAAAGCATCGTCACCCGCGGCGCCCGCGTGCTCAATGTCGGCATGAGCAGCGACGGCGCCAACGAGATCGCGCGCCGCGCCCGCGGCACCCCGCGCATCGCGGGCCGTCTGCTCCGCCGTGTGCGCGATTTCGCCTCGGCAGCCGATGCCGACAAGATCGACCGCAAGATCGCCGACCACGCGCTCAGCGCACTCGAGGTCGACGCCGCGGGCCTGGATGCCATGGACCGCCGCTACCTCACGACCATCGCGATGAACTATGGCGGCGGCCCGGTTGGCGTCGAGACGATGGCGGCCGCCTTGTCCGAGCCGCGCGATGCAATCGAGGACATCATCGAGCCTTACCTGATCCAGTGCGGTTATCTGCAGCGCACCCCGCGCGGCCGCCTGCTCACCACGCATGCTTTCCGCCATCTCGGCATCGCCGAGCCCTCGCGCGATGCGGCAACCCAGTTCGGCCTTTTCGGCACGGACGAGAGCGACGACTGATCTGCGCAGTATCTGCACAATATCATCCAATTTTTGCTAGAGTGAAGGGTGATGATCCCTTCGTCGGGTGTCCCGCCGCTTGAACTGTATTGCCGTCGATTGCGAGCCAGAGGGATAGCGTGGTTGAAGATTGCTTCGGATCGAGACGCTATCGGCTCGCATGTCTCGTTCTCTCCATAACTACGGTCGGATTCCTGCTGATCGCCATCGGCATCGTGACACCTGCATACACCGACGCTGCCGCTGTGGAACGGATCAGGACCGGGCAGGAGTGTGTGCCCGGTGTTCCGAACGCCAGCCCGGATCGGCGATGTAGCGATGAGGACTGGTACAGGTCTATGAATAATTTGCGTACCAGCAAGTGGGGCCTCGTCGATACTGGCGCAGGGCTGGCTGCGTCCGGGGGGACGATGCTTGGCTTCATGTTGTGGAGCCGCAAGAAGGCCTGGAGAGAGCTGTCGACGCCTAAGTGCATTTGGATCGTCGGTCTGGCGAGCGCGGCCTGGCTGCTGCAAATCCCAGCCTACGATCTGTTGTTCATGACCGAGTTGGCGCGCGGATACTATCCGCCGTGGTCCGATTCAGTCGTGATCCCGATGTCCCAAGTTCAGGACATTCTGCTTTGGCTGTTCGTGCCTTACCTTGCGATATGGCTTGTTTTTGTGGTGGGCTCGAGGTTGCCGGCCAAGGTCTTCTCCAATGCTTCCGGTCGGCCGCTGGTCAACGCCTTCTGGACCGGCGTGACGGCTTTGCTGTTCGTGCCAGTCGCGCTGATTCTGATTGGTGCGATCCTGGACGGTCCGACGATGATTGTGCCGCTCCTGTGGGTGGTGCTGTGGCTCCTCCTCTGCGCGCGCTCTGCCGCGTTGACTCGGCACAAACCGGCTCGCTTGGCGCCCGCGTGAGCGACGACTAGTCTCCGTAAGTGCGAAGCCCTCCGTCTGTCATGAACATCCGGTAATTTCGTGCAGACGATCTGCACGAGCGCACCCCAATTCCGCTCCAATCGAGCCGCATCACGGAGGCGCATCATCAGCGGGCCTTCATGATCACGCGTCGGTATCTCATCCGTTCCATCGGCGTCCTGTCCGCCCTCGGCGTCTCGACCACGGCTTATGCCGTCGGTGTCGAGCCTGTGCTGCGGCTTCGCGTGACCCGCTATCATCCGGCCCCGCGGCAATGGCCGTCGGATTTTCCGCTGAAGATCGCCGTCATCGCCGACGTCCATGCCTGCGATCCCTGGATGTCACTGGAGCGGATCGAGGCCATCGTCGACCGCACCAACGCGCTGAAGGCCGACCTCATCGTGCTGCTCGGCGACTATGTCACCGCTCTTCACCAGGTCACGCGCATCATTCCGCCGCGCGAATGGGCGAGGGTGCTGGCCGGCCTCAAGGCGCCGCTCGGCGTCCATGCCGTCATGGGCAATCACGATTACTGGGACGACAGGACCGTGCAACAGGCCGGCTACGGGCCGACCATCGCGCATCGTGCGCTGGAGGCGGCCGGCATTCCCGTCTACGAGAACGACGCCGTGCGTCTCACCAAGGACGGCCGCCCGTTCTGGCTGGCCGGTCTTGGCGATCAGCTCGCTTTTCTGCCGGCGCGGCGGTTCCGCAGCATGGCGCGCTTCGGCGCCGACGACCTCGCCGCGACGCTCGCCAAGGTCACCGACGACGCGCCGATCATCCTGCTCGCGCACGAGCCCAACATCGCGCCGCGCGTGCCCGCGCGCGTCGCGCTGCAGCTGTCCGGCCACACCCATGGCGGCCAGATCCGCTTGCTTGGCTGGTCGCCCGCCGTTCCGCCGCAGCATGGCCTCCGGCTCGCTTATGGTCATTTCCGGCTGAAATGCGACGTCATCGTCTCCGGTGGCCTCGGTTGCAGCATCATGCCGGTCCGCGTCGGTGTGCCGCCCGAGATCGTCGAGGTGACGCTGGGGCGAGGACCGGTGGTGGCGTAACCGAGCTTGCGCGACCAGCTGTTTTTGCGCAAAACGGGCCGGTTGCAAAAAGCAAAGAGGCTCGCGACGTGACAGCCCATCTCGACGGCGAGATCCGCGACGGCCGCCATCACATGCAGGTCCGCGTCTACTACGAGGACACGGATTTCTCCGGCATCGTCTATCACGCCAATTATCTGCGCTTCATGGAGCGCGGCCGTACCAATCATCTGCGGCTGATGGGCGCCGAACAGCAGGCGCTGTTCGAGCAGCCCGCGACCGAGGATGCCGGCTTCGCCTTCGTCGTCCGCTCGATGCACCTGGATTTCCTCAAGCCCGCGCGGATGGACGACGTGCTCGATGTCGTGACCTGGCCGGTCGCGGTGAAGGGCGCCTCGATCATGCTGGCGCAGGAGGTACGGCGGGCCGAGGACGTTCTGGTGAAAGCCGAGGTGCGCGTCGCCTTCATCAGCGGCGGCCGCGCCCAGCCGATCCCGAAATCGATCCGTACGCTGATGAAGGCCGATTTGATTTCCTGATCGCCCGATAAGTGATCGGCGACAGGTGATGGCCACTCGACTCCGTCGGATGCGGCGATAGATTTGCGGCCCCGACCCAATCGATGAGGCCATCATGTCGCGTCCGCCGCTTCCGCCGTTCACCCGAGAGACCGCCGCGCAGAAGGCCCGCATGGCCGAGGACGCCTGGAATTCGCGCGACCCGGTGCGCGTCTCGCTCGCCTATACCGAGGACAGCCGCTGGCGCAATCGCTCGGAAGTGTTTCAGGGCCGCGAGGCCATCGTCGCCTTTCTCACCCGCAAATGGGAGAAAGAGCAGGAGTATCGCCTGATCAAGGATCTCTGGGCCTTCGACGGCAACCACATCGCGGTGCGCTTCCAGTACGAATGGCACGACGCCAGTGGCCAGTGGTATCGCTCCTACGGCAACGAGCAGTGGGAGTTCGACGAGCACGGCCTGATGCGCCGCCGCGAGGCCTCGATCAACGACATCATGATCGCGGAGAAGGATCGCCGGTTTCACTGGGCCGCGCCCGGGCCGCGGCCGGCGGATGTGCCGGGGCTGGGAACCGATCCGTTCTGAGTAACTCTCAATCCTCATGGTGAGGAGCCGCAAAGCGGCGTCTCGAACCATGCAGGCCTCGCTGCGGCAGCGGGGGCCTCGTCCTTCGAGACGCCCGCCTTTGGCGGGCCCTTCAGGATGAGGCGATGGATTTGTGCGCCAGGAACCGCGTGATCGCCCCGCCAAGCTTGGCGCTGTCCAGCGGCTCCGCCAGTGACTCCCGCGCGGTCGCAACCACCTCATCCGGCAGCTTGCCGTCGCGCAGCTCGCAGCATACTTGTGCGAACTCCACGTCGAATTCGGGATGGGGCTGCACCGACAGCGTCGTGCCGTTGGCGTAGAGCAGGCCGGCATGCGGGGTGAAGTCGGACGAGAGGATCGTCAGGGCGTCGTCTGGAGGCTCGATCACCTGGTCCTGATGCGATGCGGCGATCGCGACTGCTTCACCTTCAACGACGCCGTTATCGGGCAGCACCTGATAGACGTGCCGGCCGATGCCCCAGCCTTTCTCCGACTTGCGCACCGTGCCGCCGAGCGCCTGTGCGATCAGTTGATGGCCGAAGCAGACGCCGACCATCGGTGTCTTGTTCGCATAGGCGGTGCGCACGAAATCTTCCAGCGGCGCGATCCAGTCGAGCCCGTCATAGACGCCGGCGGCGGCGCCCGTGATCAGCACGGCCTCGAGCTTGCCCGGATCGGGCAGCACATCGCCATTCGGGATGCTGACGATTTCGACCGTGGCCGTCGGGTCCTCGGCGCGGACCATGCGTTCGAACATGTCGGGAAACGAGCCGTGCTGCTCGCGATATTTTTGCGGGACCTGCCCGGTCTCGATGATGGTGATGCGTGCCATGTGCCCTCCCGGTCAAAGGCTGCGCGCGTAGGCGCAAGCTCAGTCGATTCCTGCCCCATGTTGCTGGTGTGGCGCTGTGCGTTCCAAGAGCGCGCTTTCCTTGCGAACTTCGCTGAGAAAGGCCTTGGCCAGGCGAGACAGCGGCTCGGCTTCCGACCATAGCATATAGGCCACCGCGTGCGTGGTCGGCGTGAACGGCCGGACTACGAGACCGCCGCCGCCGTTCTGCAACGGCGAGAAGGGGTCGACCACCGCGGCGCCGACGCCGGCGGCCGCGAGCACGCAGGCCGTGTTGCAGTAGCGCACCTCGACCGTCGGCCGGAACGGCGCGCCGGCACGGGCAAAACTGTCGCGTACGGCTTCGCCAAGCCGCGTGCCGCGCTCGAGCCCGATGAAAGGCAGGCCCGACAGATCCGCGGCCGAGATCACGGGCTTGTCGGCGAGCGGATGCTGCGGCGGCAGCACGCAGACCATCTCGCCGGTGTGCACCACCTCGTGCGCGATGCCGGGATGATGCGTCAGCCCGAGCGCAAAGCCGAGCTCGGCGACGCGGCTGAGCACGCCTTCGATGATGCCTTCATAACGGCGAACGTCGAAGAAGACGCGTGTCTCCGGGCGCCGGCGCAGGAAGTTGGACAGGGCCGAAGGGATGATGCTGTAGGCCAGCGGCGGCGTCGCGACGATGGCAAGATGCCCGGAGCGATTCTCGCGCAGATCGCGCACACGGTTCTCCAGCTTGGCGTGCAGCGCGAAGATCGCCTCGCTCTCCTTGTACAGCGCCATCGCTTCAGCGGTCGGAAACAGCCGGTTGTTGACGCGCTCGAACAGCGCAAAGCCGGCCTGCGCCTCCATCGTCTTCAATGCATTGCTGACCGCGGGCTGCGACAGCGCCAGTTCGTCCGCCGCCGCCACCGTGGTGCGATGGCGGATGACGGCACGCAGGATCTCGAGCTGGCGCAGGTTCATATCACTGCCGATTATACTCAGGGCCGAAAGATCATAGCAGAACGAATTGATTTTGCAGCCCCGCTTCCGCGTAATAGATGCGGATTTGCGCGTCGCATCAAAGGGTTCATTCGCCCATTGAGGCAGCACTGCGCACAGATTGGAGGCAATCTTGGTTCGTGTTCTTCGTGCCGCCGCAGCTCAGATGGGGCCGACGCAAAAAGCCGATACGCGCGAGCATACGCTGAAGCGGATGCTCGACATGCTGGACGAGGCGGCCGACCGCGGCGCCAGCCTCGTGGTGTTTCCCGAGCTTGCCTTCACGACGTTCTTTCCGCGCTGGCTGCTGGAGGGCGAGGAGCTCGACCAGTATTTCGAGCGCGGGATGCCGAACCCAGCCGTCATGAAGCTGTTCGATCGCGCGCGTGCGTTGCGCGTCGGGTTCTATGTCGGCTTTGCCGAGCTGACACCGGATGGTCGCCGCTACAATTGCGCCATCCTGGTCGACCGCGACGGCGAAATCCTCGGCCGCTATCGCAAGGTGCACCTGCCGGGCTCGGTCGAGCCGCGGCCGGGTGCGCGCTATCAGCAGCTCGAGAAGCGCTATTTCGACTATGGCGATCTCGGCTTTCCCGCCTTCCGCGCGGGATCGGCCTGGGCTCATGCCATCATGGGCATGATGATCTGCAACGATCGCCGCTGGCCGGAATCCTGGCGCGTGCTCGGCCTGCAGGGCGTCGAGCTCGTCTGCATCGGTTACAATTCGGCGGCCTACGATCCCAATGGTGGCGTCACCGAGGACGCTTCCTTGCGCACCTTCCACTCGACGCTGGTCACGCAGGCCAATGCCTACATGAACGCGACCTGGGCGATCTCGGTGGCGAAGGCGGGCGAGGAGGACGGCTCCGGTCTGATCGGCGGCTCCTGCATCGTCGATCCCAATGGTCGCATCGTCGCGCAGGCGCAGACGCTCACCGACGAGGTCATCGTCGCCGACATCGATCTCGACCTCTGCCGCCAGGGCAAGGACAAGATGTTCAACTTCGCCGCCCACCGGCGGCCCGAGCAGTACCGGGTGATCACCGAACGCGCCGGCGTCATCGAGCCGGCCGTTCTCGACGCGGACTGACTCTTGCACGGCGCTGGCAAAGGAGCTGACATGACACGCCTCTCGCATTTTCTTGGGCTGGCAGCATTGGCTGCCGTGACGTCTGCGCAGGCGGCCGAGCTTCCGGCGGAGATCAGGCAGGCGGGTACGTTGAAGCTCACGGTCAATTCCACCTACGCGCCGATGGAATACCGCGATCCCGCGACCAATGAACTCGTCGGGCTCGATATCGACCTCGCCAACGAACTCGCCAAGCGGCTCGGTGGCCTCAAAATCGTCTGGAGCGAGACGCCGTTCGCCGAGCTGATCCCCTCGCTTCAGACCAAGCGTGCCGATTTCATCATCTCCGGCATCTCCGATCGCGCCTCGCGGCGCGAGACTGCCGATTTCGTCGATTATCTCGCGACCGGGCCGCAGTTCTTCGTGATGGCCGACAACCAGGCGAAGGCGGCGACCGATCTCTGCGGCAGGAAGGTCGGCACCACCCGCAGCACCAGCTTCCCGGTCGAGATCGAGAAGTGGAGCAAGCAGAATTGCGAGCCGGCCGGCAAGCCCGCCATCCAGTACGTCCCGGGTGAGAATTCGATCGACGTCCGCAGCCAGCTCAAGCAGGGCCGCATCGACGCGGCCGTGCAGGGCAGCGAAACGCTGCCTTATGCGCAAGCGCAGGAGCCCGGCAAATACCGCGTCGTCGGCGAGCCTTTTGCCAAGGGCTATCAAGGCATCATGTTCCGCAAGGACGACGCCGCCCTGCGTGAGGTCGTGACCGAGAAGCTCACCGCGATGATCACCGACGGCACGTACAAAGCCGTCCTCGACAAATGGGGCCTCGGGGCCAACGCGGTCGCCCAGCCCATGCTGAACGCGGCGCCGCAATGAAGCCGGCTCCGGCACTCGCGGAAGGTTTCCCTGACCTGTCGGGGATGCGGATCGCGCGCGAGCCGCACTGGTTTCGCTGGCTCAGCGCGGCCCTGATCGTCCTCGTGCTGGCCGCGATCGTGCGCGCCTTCGCCGGCGGCCAGATCGAATGGTCCTATGTCAGCCGCTTCCTGACCGCAAAAGTCATTATCGAGGGCATCGTCAACACCATGGTGATGGCGGTGCTGGCGATGGCGCTCGGCATCTTCCTCGGCATAGTCGTGGCGGTCATGCGGCTGTCGCCCAATCCGGTGCTGAAGACCGTCGCGGCCGGCTACACCTGGCTGTTCCGCGGCACGCCGCTGATCCTGCAACTCTTGCTGTGGTTCAATCTCGCACTGGTGTTTCCGACCATCGGGATTCCCGGCCTGTGGAGCGCGCGGGCCGTCGACGTCATGACGCCGTTCCTCGCCGCGCTGCTCGGGCTCGGCATCAACCAGGGCGCCTATACGTCGGAAGTGATGCGCGCCGGCATGCTGTCGGTCGACATCGGGCAGTATGAGGCGGCGCAGGCGATCGGCATGGGGCGGCTGCGCGCGCTGCGGCGGATCGTCCTGCCGCAGGCGATGCGCGTGGTGATCCCACCGCTCGGCAACGAGTTCATTGGCATGGTCAAGGCGACCTCGCTCGCGAGCGTGATCCAGTATCCGGAACTGCTGCACAACGCCGAGAACATCTACTACGCCAATTCCCGCGTGATCGAACTCCTGATCGTCGCCGGGCTTTGGTACCTGCTCGTGGTCTCGGTCCTGACGCCGCTCCAGATGCTGCTCGAACGCCGCTTCGCGCGCGGCACATTGCAGTTCGGCCGATGACAAAGCCCCTTGTCGCGATCCGCTCCGTCACCAAGAACTTTGGGGAGTTCCAGGCTCTCAGAAATGTGTCGCTGGACGTCTGGCCCGGCGAGGTGATGTGCCTGATCGGTGCCTCCGGCTCCGGCAAGACCACGCTGCTCCGCTGCATCAACCAGCTTGCAGCGATCGATGCCGGCGGCATCTGGCTCGACGGCGAGCTCCTCGGCGTGCGCGAGCAGGGCGGCAGGCTCCATCGGCTTAACGAGCGGGCGATCGGGCGGCAACGGTTGAAGACCGGCATGGTGTTCCAGCGCTTCAATTTGTTTCCGCACAAGACCGCGCTCGAAAACATCACCGAGGGACCGCTTCAGGTGCAGGGCCGCAAGTCTGACGAGGTGCGGGCCGAGGCGCTCGAGCTGCTTCGGCGCGTCGGATTGTCGGCCAAGGCCCACTCGTATCCCGCGCAGCTCTCCGGCGGCCAGCAGCAGCGCGTCGCCATTGCGCGGGCGCTCGCGATGAAGCCGATGCTGATGCTGTTCGACGAGCCGACCAGCGCGCTCGATCCTGAACTCGTCGGCGAGGTGCTCGCGGTCATGAAGGAGCTGGCGAAGAGCGGCATGACCATGATGGTGGTGACGCACGAGCTCGGCTTCGCCCGCGAGGTCGCCGATCGGGTCGTCTACATGGACCAGGGCGCGATCGTCGAGCAGGGGCGCGCGTCCGACGTGTTGGGCGCGCCGCGCGAGGAGCGCACCAAGGCATTTCTTTCGGCAGTGATCTAGCAATGGGGGCGTGTTGATGAAGAGATTGTTGGTTGCGGCGGCGCTGTTTGGCGTCATGACCGTTTCGGCTGTTGCGATCGAGCTGCCGGCTGAAATCGCCAAGCGCGGCAGCATCAAGGTCGCGCTGGTGCCGAACTATCCGCCGATGGAGTTCCGCGATCCCGCCAGCAACACGCTGTCCGGATTCGACATCGATCTCGGCGAGGCCATCGGCAAGAAGCTAGGTCTCAAGATCGAATGGCAAGAGACCAGCTTCGACCAGTTCATGCCGTCGATCTCGACCGGTCGTGTCGATGCGATCCTCTCCGGCTTTACCGACTATGCCAGCCGGCACGAGACTGCGACCTTCATCGACTATCTCCGGACCGGCCCGCACTTCTTCGTGCAGCAGTCGCGTGCGGCGGAGTTCAAGGACATGGCCGCATTCTGCGGCAAGAAGGTCGGCGCCAGCCGCCGCACCATGTTCCCGGCCATGATCAATGCCTGGAGCGAGAAGAGCTGCGGCGGCAATCCGGTCGTCTTCGTCGGCACCGACGGCTCGGCCGATGCCCGCACCCAGCTCAAGCAGGGCCGTATCGACGCCGCCGTGCAGGGCAACGAGACGCTGCCCTACATCATGGAGCTCGAGCCCGGCGCCTACACGCCGGTCGGAACGACGATTGCGTCGCAGTTCGTCGGCATCGCCATTCCGGTCAAGGAAAAGGCACTGCAGCAGGCCATGCTGGAGGCGGTCGATGCGCTGATCGCCGACGGCACCTACAAGACCCTGCTCGCCAAGTGGAAACTGACTGACAACGCACTCGAGAAGGCGACCATCAATGCTGGACAGTAAAGCACTCCAGAGCATTCCGCTCATCCCGGCCAACACCGCAGATCCCGCGCCGGAATATCCGTGGCCGAAGCCGTACAGATCGGCGATGTTCCTGTCGTTCGACGTCGATGCGGAAAGCGCGTGGACCAGCAAGGACGCCGTGCATGCGCAGCGGCTGATCACCATGAGCTATGGCGGCTATGAGGCACGCGTCGGCACGCCGAAGCTGCTGGAACTGCTCGACCAGCTCGATCTCAAGGCGACCTTCTTCGTCACGGGATGGTCGGTCGACGCGCATCCGGCGATGGCCGAGTCGATCCTCAAGGCCGGCCACGAGATCGGCCATCACGGCTATCACCATCTTTTGCCAGATCCCGGAGATCCCTGGATCGAGGAAGAGCTGGAGCGCGGCTTCGAGGCGCTGAAGCGCCGGCTCGGCGTCAGGCCGACCGGCTATCGCGCGCCTTACGGTGAGTTCACGGAAGAGCTGCGGGTCGCGCTGGTACGGCACGGCATCGTCTACACATCCTCGTTCCGCGACGACGTGCGGCCCTATCGCCATCGCCTCGCCGACGGCAAGCCCGGCACGATCGAGCTGCCGGTGACCGCGAGCTATGACGACTGGATGCACGGCCTCTCCGCGCGCTTCAGCCCGCGCTCGATCTTCCCGAAGGAGCACGTGCTGTCGATCTGGAAGGACGAGCTCGACGAGACCAGAGACTGGGGCGCGATGGTGACGACCGTGCTGCACCCGCAATGCAGCGGCCGTCCGATGCGGCTGCGCCTGCTCCGCGAGTTCTTGACCTACGCAAAGTCGTGCCCGGACGTCTGGATCACCACCGGCGAGAAAATCGCGGAAAACTTCCTGCGCCACGAGGCGGCCAACCGTTGAGCCACGCCATGAGCCGTCGCCGTATCCTCGTCATCAACCCCAACTCGTCGGCGTCGGTGACGGCAGCGATCGACGAGGCAGTCGCACCGCTGCGCATCGCCGGCGGGCCTGACATCGAGGTGGTCGGACTTGCCGAGGGGCCGCCAAGCATCAGCTCGAAGCGCGATGCCGACAGCGTGGTGATGCCGCTGGTCAATCGCGTCACGCGTGACGATGCGGATGCCTTCGTGCTCGCCTGCTTCAGCGATCCCGGCCTGCATGCGGTGCGCGAGGCCGCCGGCGGACGCCCGGTGCTGGGCATCGCCGAATGCGGCATCTTTCGCGCGCTGATGCTCGGGGAGCGCTTTGGCGTCATCGCGCTGTCGCCCTCGAGCATCCGCCGCCAGCAGCGCATGGCGCGGGTGATGGGCGTCGACAGCCGCTACGCCGGAAGCTGGTCGGTCGGCGCGAGCGCGGCGGAGACGGCTGGCGCCGATATCCGCGGACGGTTGATCGAGGCCGGCCGCGCGCTGGTCACCCAATGCCGCGCCGACGTCGTGGTGATGGGCTGTGCCGGCATGGCCTCGCACCGCGCGGCGATCGCGGACGCCATCGGCGTGCCTGTGATCGAGCCTGCGCAGCAGGCGGTCGCGGCCGCGATCGGCGCCGTCTTGTTGAACACCTAAGATCCTTCAGGAGCCTCTTGTCATGTCTATCTCCCGCCGCTCGCTCCTCAAGGCTGCCGCCACGGTGCCGGCGCTGTCGCTGCCGGGCATCGTCCGCGCCGAATCCCAGAGCACGCTGCGCTTCATTCCCGTCATCGATCTCGCATTCGTCGATCCCATCTATTCGACCGCTCAAGTGTCGCGAAACCACGGTTTCATGGTCTACGACACGCTCTACGGCATGAGCTCCTCGCTCCAGGTTTCGCCGCAGATGCTGTCGGGCCACGCCATTTCCGGTGATCTGCTCCAGTGGGACCTCAGCTTGCGCGACGGCCTGTTCTGGCACGATGGCGAGCGCGTGCTGGCGCGCGACTGCGTTGCCAGCATCCGCCGCTGGGCGGCGCGCGACGGTTTTGGCGGCGAGCTGATGGATGCGACTGCGGAGCTCTCGGCTGCGGACGACCGCACCATCCGCTTCCGTCTCAAGCGTCCGTTCCCTCTGCTGCCGCAGGCGCTCGGCAAGGCCGCGATCAATCCCTGCTTCATGATGCCGGAGCGGCTGGCGAGCCAGGACCCGTTCAAGCCGCTGACCGAAGTGATCGGCAGCGGCCCGTTCCGCTATCTCGCCGACGAGCGCGTGCAGGGCGCCCGCAACGCCTATGCCAAATTCGAGCGCTATCAGCCGCGTACCGACGGCAAGCCGGATTGGACCGCGGGGCCGAAGATCGTACACTACGATCGCGTGGTCTGGACCACGACGCCTGACGCCGGCACCGGCGTCGCCGCGCTCCAGACCGGCGAGCAGGACTGGCAGGAGACGACGCCGCACGATCTGTTGCCGATCGTCAAGGCCGCCGGCGACATCGAGACGCGTATCCTCGATCCCCGCGGCTACGCCTGCATGCTGCGGCTCAATCATCTGCAGCCGCCGTTTGACAAT
>Ga0102590_1001937_pt1 | contig 27142 bp, 22 predicted proteins | sample AraplaMF_Col_mMF_FD_76859 | JGI IMG/M metagenome (GOLD analysis project Ga0102590, IMG submission 76859) | Arabidopsis root microbial communities from the University of North Carolina, USA - plate scrape MF_Col_mMF | ecosystem: Host-associated > Plants > Roots > Endosphere | place: USA... | reverse complement strand
TCCGCCTCGTGAATGCGGTATTGCGACATTTGCGCAGGATCTGGTAAACGCCCTGCACAAATCATTTTCAGGAAAGCTGAACATAAGTGTTTGCGCATTAACAGAAGCCGGCCGCCCGCCGGCGGCGTTGCAAGCGCCCGTGAAGTATACCGTAGATCCGTTTGATATTGACAGCTGTATTACGTTTGCTCACCAGGTTAATGCCGACCAGGAGATAGACATGGTTTGCTTTGAACATGAGTTTGGTCTCTACGGTGGAGAATACGGACATAATATGCTGGCAATGATCTCCCTGCTTGACAAACCCTTTATAGTACGTTTCCATACCGTATTGCCCTACCCTGACGCTAAATGTCTGAAAGTGATCAGCATTATCGGCTCGCTGGCATCCAAGATCATAGTAATGACCCAGACCTCGGCAGAGATATTAATGTCTGTGTACCATTTACCTTCTCATAAGATCGCACATATACCTCACGGGGTGCATGCGCGTATTACAGAAGATGCCGCATCCCTGAAGAAGCAGTACGGTCTGCAGAACAAACAGGTACTGACCACATTCGGCCTGCTCAGCGAGAACAAAGGACTGGAAACAGCTATAAGGGCAATGCAACCAATTGCAAAGCAATTTCCGGATGCGGTATACCTGATATTGGGAAAGACCCACCCGGTAGTACTGGCCCGGGAAGGAGAGCAGTACCGCCGGCGCCTGGAACAGCTGATAGAGGAATTAGGCCTGCAGCGCCATGTAAAATTTGTCAACAGCTATCTCAGCCTGGATGCCTTGCTGGATTATCTGGCCCTGACAGACATTTACCTCTTCACTTCCAAAGATCCTCATCAGGCAGTAAGCGGTACTTTCCTGTACGCCATGAGCGCCGGTTGCTCAATTGTAAGCACCGCCTTTGCGCAGGCTAAGGAAATGCTGGACGAATGTTGCGGTTACCTGATAGAAATGGGAGACCATGAACAGCTGGCCAGACATGCCATCCATCTGCTGGAAGATCCCGAACTGAGGAAACAGATGAGCAATAACGCTATTGAAAGAACACGCAGCGCCATCTGGGATAATGTGGCCATTGCCCACATGTCACTGTTCAGGGAGATACTGGCGGAGAAGAAAATGCTGATGCCAAGTTTGCCCCCGGCATACCTGGATCATATTGACCGCATGACCGATGAATTTGGAATGATCCAGTTCTCCCGTCATGACCAGCCCGACCCGGCATCCGGTTATACGCTGGACGATAATGCCCGGGCGCTGATTGCCATGTGCACATATGCCACTACAGTGAAAGAAAGCAGTTTTGTATACTCCCTCTGTCATAAATATCTCGACTTTATTGAATATTGCCAGCAGCCCTCCGGCAGTTTCCTGAACTATGTGAATGTAGGCGGGTATTTTGATCCGATGAACTATGAGGTGGATCTGGAAGATGCCAACGGCCGCGCTGTTTGGGCGCTGGGATATTTGCTGCACCTGCACCGGGAATTGCCGCCCATGCTGGTACAGCAGGCGCACCGGGTACTGCAGCCATGCCTTAACTGGCTGGAGAACCTGAGGGCTCCGAGGGCAATTGCTTTTGCCATAAAGGGAATGTACTATTACCAGCAATACAGGCCCGGCGGCATAGCAGAGGATATACTCAACACTTTGGCTTCCCGTTTGCATAAAGCTTACCAGCAGGAAGCCGACTCTCAGTGGAAATGGTTTGAGCCATCACTGACCTATGGTAATGCCGTGCTGCCCGAAGCGATGATCATGGCCTGGCAGATCTCCGGCAACGCCGCATGGCTACAAACAGCGAAGGAGAGCCTGCATTTCCTGTGCGTGAAAACATTTACGGATAATTATATGAAGGTGATCAATAACAAAACCTGGTATCACAAACATAATGATTATGACAACACCAGCTGTGAAGGAGGCGAACAGTCTATTGAAGTAGCCTACACCATGATGGCCCTGCATACTTTCTACCTGGCAACAGGCAATGTTGCCTACCTGGAAAAAATGCGGCTGGCCTTTAGCTGGTATCTGGGCAATAACCATTTGAAACAGTTGATATATAACCCACTTACCTACGGTTGTTACGATGGACTTGAAAAGAACAACGTTAACCAGAATCAGGGAGCAGAATCAAGTGTTTGTTACCTGATCGCCAGGTTATTAATGGAACAATGGAATAAGCACAAGTATGTTACAACACAGAAACCAGGGATTGAGTCCGCTGTCGGACTTAGTCTCAATTAAGCAGATGAAAGATTCGTTTATCCTTATAATTGACGATGAACCGGATATTTGCAGATTGCTGCAGATGAGTTTAATAAAACACGGCTTTAATGTAAAATACGTGCATAACCTGCACGCCGGTCTTCAATATATTCAGCATCAACAGCCTGACATACTCTTCCTGGATATTAACCTGCCGGATGGTTCTGGATTGGACGCATTGCCCGTAATAAAAAGGAATTGTCCGGCATTGATGATCATTACCATCAGTGCATATGATAACGGTCTGGAAAAGCAAAAAGCGCTCAGCTCCGGAGCGAGTTATTTTCTTGCTAAACCATTCAGTGTAAAGAATTTGGACGAACTGATACAAGATGTTAAAAGTTAGTAGTCCTATAAATTAATTCGTAACTTTAAAGGCTTATTGCCAACATCACACATTACCATTATGAGAAATATAATGATCATAGATGACGAGATCAATATCTGTACGTTGTTGAGCAAATTCCTCGGCAAGCACGGGTTTAAGGTGGACACCACAATGTCCGGTGCGTCTGCATTAAAGATGATGAAGGAGAAACCTTACGATCTGGTATTATGTGATTACCGTCTTAAGGATACAGACGGCGCGCAGCTGTTGCAGGACATCCGTCAGCTTAACCCCCGAACCATTGTCATTATTATAACCGGGTATACAGATGTGAGGGTGGCCGTAGAAATGGTTAAGAACGGCGCTTACGACTACCTTTCCAAACCGCTATATCCCGATGAGATACTGAACCTGGTGCACAAGGCATTTGCCCACCTGGACGCAGAGAGCGAGCGTGATAATGTGCCCGCCATACCGGTACAACGGACGGGAGACAACAGCAATGGCCAGGCGCCCGTAGCTGAAATGCTGGATAAAACCAACAAGTATGTATACGGGGAAAGCAGCGGTGCACAGGAACTGTTCAGGCAGATAAAGCTTGTGGCACCCACAGATTACAGCGTTATTATTTTTGGAGAAACAGGCACCGGTAAGGAATCTGTAGCTCACCTTATCCACCATCACAGCAAGCGCAGCGCGCAACCCTTTGTGGCGCTGGATTGCGGCAGCCTTTCTAAAGAGCTTGCCGCCAGCGAATTGTTCGGGCATGAAAAAGGATCTTTTACAGGAGCGATCAATACCAAAATAGGCGCCTTTGAGCAGGCCCATGGCGGTACCTTGTTCCTGGATGAAGTATCCAACCTGTCGTACGATATCCAGGTAGCGCTGCTGCGTGTGATCCAGGAAAAAGTGATTCGCCGGGTAGGCAGCCTGAAGGAGATACCTGTAGATGTACGTATTATTGTAGCATCCAACGAGAAACTATCAGAATCTGTACAACGTGGCAAATTCCGGGAAGATCTTTTCCACCGGTTTAACGAATTTACCATCTACATACCACCGCTGCGTGAGCGTCAGGAAGACCTACCACTGTTCGTTACGGCATTTATATCGCAGGTAGAGAAAGAGTTGCAGAAGAATTGCGGTAAGATCACATCTGAAGTGTGGGCCTGCTTCCAGAAATACTCCTGGCCGGGAAACATAAGAGAACTGAAGAACGTGATACGGCGGGCATGCCTGCTTACGCCTGAGCACCAGGATATTACCATGTCTACCCTCCCGCTGGAGATGAAGGAAGCTTTTTCACAGAGTTATGAGGAAGACCATGTAGGGGAACTTGTAGCCATTGCCAATGAGAATGATCTTAAAACCGTGGCCTTACAGGCAGAATATAACAAGATCATCAATGTGCTGAAAGAAGTTAAATACAATAAGACTAAAGCAGCTCAACTACTCAATATAGATCGTAAAACTCTCTACAATAAGCTACGCCTGCTTAATATAAATTACTAATTGGCGCATTTATGAACAACCACACCAAACAGGAGCACCCCCGCAAAAATGAGGGTGAGGATACTAATGGGAATAAGGGAAAGGTGTCCGGTTTTTTTGAACGCTTTGCCAGCCAGGTGGTGAATGTCACAGGGTCTGTATGGGCTTTTATTGTTGCCCTGGCCGTGATCATTGTATGGGCTGTAACCGGCCCTGTTTTCGGCTTTTCTGATACCTGGCAGCTGGTGATCAATACAGGCACTACCATCGTTACGTTCCTGATGGTATTCGTGATCCAGAAGTCACAGAATAAGGACTCCAAATCCGTACAGCTGAAACTCAATGAGCTGATAGCAGCCAACAAGGCCGCCAGTAACCGTTTGATAGTAGCGGAAGATCTTACTGAGGAGGAACTGGATGTTCTGCACAAATACTACTGCAAACTGGCTGAAGAAACAAAGAAACGGATCGACACAAAAGAATCCCATTCTGTGGAGGAAGCCATAGAGAAAACGGATGAGAAGCTCGGCAGCAAAAAATAATATCAGTTCACCGGTAGCGTGATGCTGAATGTAGTGCCTTTCCCGGGCTCGCTGTCTACATGGATGTTTCCTTTGTGATTGATGATGACATTCTGGGTGCTGGTAAGGCCCAGACCGCTCCCTTTAGGTTTGTTGGTAAAGAAAGGATCAAACAGCTTGGTCTTCATTTCTTCAGGAATACCTACACCGTTATCACTGATCTGTATCATAGCTTTATCATTATGCCGGGATGTAAAAACCCCCAGTTCTCCTTTGCCGGGCGACATAGCCTCGATGGCGTTGATAATGATATTGAGCAGCGCTATTTCCACTTTCTCAGCATCGGCAGGGATCATAATATCCGGATCTGTCAGGCGTTTCTCCACTTTTATCTCATTTAGCTGTAAACGATCCTGTGCCAGTTCAAGGGCTTTTTCTGTAAGCTCGTTGACACCGTGCGACTGTATGTGGAGGTCTATCATCCTTGTGCTATGCAACAGCTCTGTGATCAGCTGATTAATGCGGATGCAGTTCCGCTCAATAATGTCAGTATATAACTGACTATCTTCTGAATCGGGTGGCTCCTGTTTGAACTGGCTTACGGCCAGCAGTATATTGGTAAGCGGGTTGCGCACTTCGTGTGCTATAACGCGGGCAATGCGCCCGGTGATCACAAATTTTTGCTGCTGCTGTTTCTCCTGTTCTTCCTTCTTCTTTTCAGTAATATCCTGTACTACACAAAGAAAGATCTGCGCCGCTTCATCCAGCATAACGGCATTCACCAGCACATCCAGTTTTTTCTGATGCTTGTTTATGAAATTGTATTCACTCTGCACGGTTCCGTTATCGCCACAGATCTGTTCAAAAAAATGCCGGTATTGCTCCTCAAAAAGAAAGAGATCTTTCAGGTTCATACCGATCATTTCTTCTTTGGTGTACTGCAGGGTTCTCAGCGCTGCAGGGTTGGCGTCTATAACGTTCTTGTTACAATCGGCCAGTATGATCAGGTCATGGGCTTTTTCAAAGATGCCGTAGTATTTTTTCTCGCTTTCGGCCAGTGTACGCAGGTGGTTCATTTCATCCAGCGCATAGCGGATGGAACGTTCCAGCAGGTCTGCGCTGATCTCGCCTTTTACGAGGTAATCTGATGCACCGGCCATCATGGCTTCCTTGTCTATATTATAGTCCCCCTTACCGGTAAGCATAATAACAGGGGCCTTGTACGCCAGCTGTTGAAAATGATAGAGTATATCAATACCTGTATATTGTCCCAGGCGATAATCCACCAGGTATATATCATGCTTCCGCCGTTCTATTTCTTTCAGCGCCAGCGGGTATGTAGAAGCCCATTCCAGCTGGTACTGCCCGGGAGATATATCCTGCAGCAGTTCATTTACCAGGAAGAAATCATCTTCATCATCATCAATCATCAAAATATGTATGGGCTGTTCTGTCATGATAGGCTCCGTGTATTTGGCAATTCTACAAATTCAAACCAGTATTTTCCCAGGGTGTTCGTAAAGGCTACAAGCTGGCGGAAGGTGACCGGTTTTATTACAAAACTATTTACTCCCAGCTCGTAGATCCTCTGCACATCCTTCTTCTCAGTAGAAGTGGTGAGTACAATAACAGGTATATATTTTAAATAGTTATCGGTTTTTATCTCTTTCAGGGCTTCCCGGCCATCTTTCTTGGGCATATTCAGGTCCAGCAGAATGATCTGGGGAAGCGGATGATCGGCCTCATCGGCATAACTGCCCTTTCTTCTGAGATATTTGAGCAGTTCTTCTCCGTCTTCTACAAATTTAATGTTGTGGCGGAAATTGTTCTCTTCAAATGCCGCTTTGATCAATTCCCTGTCATCGGCATCATCATCTGCAATTAGGATGCTAAACTTTTCGGCTGCTGTGCTTTGGCTCATCTTTTCTGTTTAAGCGGTAAAATAATTACGAAAGCGGCCCCTTTGAGGGGGTACCCATAGGCCATGATGTATCCATGGTGGCTGTCTACAATTTTTTTACAGATGGCCAGTCCTATACCGGTGCCAGAATATTCGCTTACGCCATGCAGACGCTGGAATATGAGGAATATCCGTTCTGCATAAGCCTGGTCGAACCCGATGCCGTTATCCTCGATAGAGATGCGACAGAATTCCTCATCCCAACGGTTCTCTTTTACCACGCTAAGCTCCTTTCCTTTTAGTACCTGGTAGGTGATGTTGATCTCTAACTGCCGCTCAGGATTAGAGAACTTAATAGCGTTCGTCAACAGGTTCTGGAATAGCTGTTGAAAATTGGTAACGTTGCCTTCAATTACCGGTAGCTGTGCTACATGCACAACCGCATTTTTTTCCTGCAGCCCAACCTCGAGGTCACTCAGCACATTTTGTAACAGCATATTCATATCTACCGCAGTAATGCTCTCGGGAGCAATACGGCCGGCGCGGGAAAATATGAGCAGATCATTAATGAGCACCCGCATGCGGGCTACCGCTACTACCATACGGTCTATCAGCTGTGTGGCATCAGCAGGCAGCTGGTCGCGGTATTTCATCTGCAGGCGATCGCTGAAGGTGGATATTTTGCGTAAAGGCTCCTGCAGGTCATGCGATGCTACGTAGGCAAACTGCTCCAGCTCCTGGTTGCTTTTGTTTAGCAGGGTGATGTTCTGTTGCAGATCGCGTTGATAGGACTTCAGTTTGGCTTCAATATGCAGCTGCAGCTTAAATTCTTTGGTGAGCGTAATATAGGAATAGATACCTATCAGGATGGCTACCAGGGAGGATATAAAGATCACCGGCACCCAGAGCGCAGAGAAGAACCGCAGCAATTCCGCTTTTTCATGGGTTTGTGCATCTTCAATGTGCATCATGTCCTCTACCTTCTGTTCAATTCTATTCATTGATATTTCACCCTCCCTGACCTTTAGCTTTTCCGCTTTGGGTGTATCCAGGCGGGCGGCTTTCAGCAGCAAGGGGTATTTTACATCCAGCAGCTGCCTGAGTGTATCCAGATGCCTTTGCTGAAGTGAGCTTTCGGCCGTGATCTGGCGAAGAGCGTTATATTCTTCATCCATCCTGGTGATCCTTTCCTCCATGCCCGCGCCAAGCAGTGAGCTGTCGCCGGTGAGATTAAAACCACGAACGGCGGATTCCGCATCCTTCAATTGTTTGATGATCGTTTCCAGCCGCCGGGAGACCTCAATTGCATGGTTCAGCCTGCCCGCGTTATCCAACAGGTTTTTCGTTACGAGGTAAGAGAAAAACGACGCTGCAATAATAACGGAGAAGGCTATGAAAAAGCCTAGTCGTATTTTTCGTTGTACCGGATTATGCATGCTTCCTAAAGAGATGATCCTGAAGCTATCGAATTTACTGATTCTCCGTCAAATATAGGGTATTAAACTTTTTTACGGGAAAGATTTTCCACAGTATGAAAACGTATTTCTACAGCACTGGCGGGCGTTTGCGGGGATTTTTAAAAATATGTGAAAATCGCTCTTCCTGTATAAACCTGATATCTGCCAATATGCGCGTAATGGAATGAACTTTGTTTTCATAAAGTACTGCGCACAATTTTTCATTGCTAGTATTCTTTCACCAATAAATTTAAAGCCATGAAACCAAGACAGGACAAGGGCGATAAGAAAAGTAACCCGCAAGTGCCGCCGGAAATAAAACATCCGCCCGGAAAGCAGGGACAAAAATCCTCAGAACAATCTCCGGATCAACGGGATATACCCGACGAAATCCCGGAACGGGAAATAAAACGTACGCCCGCCAACCCGCAAGACCGCAAAAAAGGATAACTACTCAATACTAAATACTAATTTCTTCACCTTCAAAATGCATATCTTATGGCTGGTACAACAAGATCAAATTCCAGAACTCCATCCAGGTCAAAAACAAACGCCAGATCATCATCAGCATCATCCAGGACCGCTACCCGCAATAAAAGCAACGGAGAGCAGTCCAAATTTCACAACCTGTTCGTGGATGAACTGAAAGACATTTACTGGGCAGAAAAACATCTCGTAAAAGCGTTACCCAAAATGCAAAAAGCGGCTACTTCAGAAGAACTGGCAGGAGCAATAGAAGAGCATACAACGGTTACCAAAGAACACGTGAACCGCCTGGAACAAATATTTGAAATGCTGGGCACAAGAGCGATGGGCAAGAAATGCGAGGCCATGGAAGGCCTGATAGCGGAAGGACAAACAGTAATAGAAGACACAGATGAAGACACTGCAGTACGGGACGCCGGCCTGATCATCGCCGCACAGAAAATAGAGCATTATGAAATAGCTACTTACGGCAGCCTCTGCGCTTTGGCGAATAAAATGGGGCAAAGCGAAATAGCCGCCCTGCTGGAGCAGACGCTGAACGAAGAAAAAGAAACCGATCATCACCTGACAGAAATTGCAGAGACTTCTATCAATGAGGAAGCCGCTGCAGAATAAGCTGTATTTGTTGGATGGAAACCCGAAAAGGCCTCTGCATTGCTAATGTTGGAGGCCTTTCTGGTACTAACGCTTTAAATAATATTCATGCAGGAATATCTGGATTATATAGGTGATCACTGCCTGGCGCAAGGACTTACAATTGCCGTAGCGGAAAGTGTTACCGCCGGCTACCTGCAGGTCTGTTTCAGCAGGGCCACCGGCGCTACTCAGTTCTTCCAGGGAGGTATCACTGCCTACAATATCGGCCAGAAAGTAAAGCACCTGGGTGTAGAGCCTATTCACGCAACATCTTCTAATGCGGTATCTCCGCAGGTGGCAACGGAGATGGCGCTGGGAGTATGCCCGCTATTCAACTGCAATGTGGGCATTGCGGTAACAGGATATGCCGCGCCGGTGCCTGAGCTGAATATCACGGAGCTCTTTGCCTTCTATGCCATCGCCTGCAAAGGGAAGATCATTGCCTCCCGGAAGATAACTCCCGTTGAACATAAGCCCGAGGAAGTAATGCAGGAATATGCGCGGGAGATCATTCACGCTTGTTACCGCTGTTTTATATGATAAACATTGATACACTACCCGCTGATCCTGTCGTTACTGCTAAGGCTGCCAGGCTCAGGTATGTAAGAGCGGATACGCCTGGTTATACCCGCGTAAAAAACGGAGATAATGTATACTATACAGACAAGGACGGTAAGAGAATTACAGATGAGGATACGCTGGAACGTATCCGTAAACTGGTATTACCTCCGGCATGGGAGCAGGTATGGATCTGCCCCTGGTCCAATGGTCATCTGCAGGCTACCGGCATTGATGCCATGGGCCGCAAGCAATACCGCTACCATACCACCTGGACGCAGGTGCGCAATGAAACCAAATACGATCGCCTGCTACATTTTGGGGAGAAACTACCTCAGATAAGAAAGATTTTAAAGGCACGGCTCAGGAAAAAGGCCATGGATAAGGAGAAAGTAACAGCCATAGCATTGAGTGTGCTGCAGGAAACCTGGATACGGGTAGGCAATGCCGCTTATGAAAAGTTATATGGCTCTTATGGGCTTACCACCCTCCGCAACCAGCATGTAAAGATCAACGGCAGCACCCTTTTCTTTCATTTTAAAGGCAAAAAAGGAGTTGTACAGCGCATCATGATCAAACATGCAGCCCTTGCCAGGCTGCTGCAGAAAGTAAAGGATATACCCGGCCAGGAGCTGTTTCAATACTATGACGAACAGGGGGAGCCGAAAAGCCTGGACTCCGGTGATGTGAATGATTTTCTGAAAGAATGCACCGGGGAGGATTTTACCTGTAAAGACTTCCGCACCTGGGCAGGTACTGTGCATGCGCTTAACCAGCTGGCAGACCTGGCGCCTTTTACAACGGCTACCGGCTGTAAGCATAACATTGTTTATGTAATAGATAGCGTAGCCGCCAAGCTGGGCAATACGAGAGCGGTGTGTAAAAAGTATTATGTACATCCGCGCCTCTTGCACGCCTATGAAAATAATGCGCTGGAACCTTATCTGCAGGAGGTACGCAACAGCCGAAACAGGCCGGATAAGGGGGAGCTGCACAATGACGAGAGAATATTGCTGAAGTTTCTGAAGAAACTGAAATAAAGCACCGATGTGCTAAAATGGGGATGTGCTGATGAATGTATGCGTTCCTAACATTTCTCCATCAGCACATCAACATTTTAGCGTATCAGCACATTAGAATAATTCCTGCTCCTCACGATCCTCTACCGGGATCTTTTTGATGAAATCATCGAAACCGCTCTCTTCATGGGCAGTGTACGCTCCATAAGCATCCAGCACGTATCCTTTTTCACCATCCTTATCTTCCAGCAGGTAGAGAATGCTGGAATCGGCAGGATCTGATTCCCCTTCAAAACGAAAGGTTCTTACGATCTTCAGGTCTTCCGGATCATATACTTTCTGGGCTTCTGCTGACTGCATCCTTCCATGATCGCTCATTTTAAACTCGTGATCATAACCTTTGTTCTTCATCTTGGCCATTACCTGGCTAAGCGTAGTCATTTCACCTGGTTTGTCTTGCATAAAAAAAGGATTTAGTACCCCTTGTAAAAACCAAAAGTTATGCCACCGGCACTTCATTTGTAAAGTTTAAAATGAACTTAAACCAGCGATATGAATAATGATAATGATACGGGCCATAGCTTTTTTTACCGTAATGGCTTGACGTTGATATTCCTGGTACTATTAGTCCTTACCCTGGGAATGCAGGCTTATACAGGTTGGCTGGAGCATAATGAGGAACTGACTGAAAGAGGAGCGGCTGGCATCCCATTCTTGCCATACCTGGTAAGCGATCATTTCCTGGAAGCCACTTTTGAGAACTGGGAAAGCGAATTTCTGCAGATGGTCTCTTTTGTCTGCCTTACCATATGGTTGCGGCAGAAAGGGTCCGCTGAATCAAAGGATCTTGATAAACCGGAGGAGGTAGACCGGGAGCCGCAGCCCCACCCGGACGCCCCCTGGCCTGTAAAAAAAGGAGGTTTTGTACTCGCCCTCTATAAACATTCCCTTTCCCTGGCCTTTCTCTTCCTATTTGTGGTATCATTTGTGTTGCATTTTAAGGGCAGCCGCGGCGCTTATAACGTTGAGCAACAGGCCATGCATAAACCTTCGGAATCAGTGGGGGAATATCTGCTTAATAAAAGGTTCTGGTTTGAGTCGTTTCAGAACTGGCAAAGTGAATTTATGTCTGTTGCAGCAATTGTATTTCTTTCCATTTACCTGCGGCAGCAAGGATCCCCGCAATCAAAACCGGTGGATGCGCCGCATAGCCAAACAGGTGAATAAAACCTTAAATACTACACTTATGAGATCAATTTGGTCAGGAGCAATTGGTTTTGGACTGGTAAACATACCAGTGAAACTATACAGCGCCGTACAGGACAGCCGCCTGGACCTGGACATGCTGGACAAGAAAAACCATGCCCGAATCCGCTTTCAGCGTATAAATGAAGATACCGGTAAAGAGGTCCCCTGGGAACAGATCGTGAAAGGCTATTTGTACAATGATGAATACGTAATACTGGAAGATGAGGATTTTGAAGCTGCCAGTCCTAAGAAAAACAAGATCATCGAAATAGAAGCTTTTGTAAAGGAAGAGGAAATTGATGACATCTATTTTGAATCTCCCTACTTCATCGAACCTGATAAAGGCGGCGCCAAAGCCTATGAACTGCTTTTTAAAACCCTGGAAAAAACGAAGAAGGCAGGCTTAAGCAGGTTTGTTTTGCGCAGCAAGGAACACCTGGCCGTGGTAAGGCCCAAGGATAATTTCCTGCTCTTACAGCAACTGCGGTTTGAACAGGAGTTGCGCAAACCCGATGATCTTACATTGCCTGATGCCCGTACTAAAGTCAGCAAAAGAGAACTGGATATGGCTGAAGAGCTGGTGAAACAATACAGCGCTCCCTTCGATATCAGCCAGTATAAGGATGAATATACGGCAGAACTGATGAAGATCATCAAGGCCAAAGCTGCAGGTAAACGACCCACCATAAAGAAAATGAAGGTGGTACATACCAAGAGCGACGACCTGTTCGATCAGCTGAAGGCCAGCCTTGGCAGTGGCGGCGGCCGCAGTGGTACTAAAAAACGGGCATCATGAGTCTTATCACGTATAAAAAGAAACGGAACTTTACTAAGACCTCCGAGCCAGAGGGTGGCAAAGGTAAAAAGGGCGCACATATTTTCGTGGTGCAGCGCCATCACGCTTCCCGTATCCATTATGATTTCCGCCTGGAAGTAGCCGGTGTGCTCAAAAGCTGGGCAGTGCCCAAAGGTCCTTCCCTGAACCCGGGAGATAAACGCCTGGCCATGCATGTGGAAGACCACCCATATGACTATAAGGATTTTGAAGGAGAGATACCCGCCGGCAATTATGGAGCGGGCACCGTGTACATATGGGATAAAGGCACGTTTGAACTGTTACATGCCGATGGAAAGGATTTCGATAAAACTGCTCTCAAAGAGATCAAAGAAGGCAACCTTAAAATTGTATTGAAAGGTAAGAAGCTGAAAGGGGAGTTTGCACTCGTGAAAATGAAAGGACGGGAAGAGAATTCCTGGTTGCTGCTGAAACATAAAGATAACTACGCAGTAACAGATGAATATAACAGCGAAGATTATACGCCGCAACGTGTAATAGATAAAGGCATCCGTTTTAAAGAAAAAGAAAAGCCCGGCAGGCCGCCGGCTAAAAAAGCGGCAGCTAAAAAAAAAGCTCCGCCGGTAAAAAAACTACCACCCAAAAGCGCGGCCCCGCCAAAGAAATATAAACCCGCCCTGGCTACCCTGGTAAACGAACCATTCAGCCGTGAGGGTTGGTTGTTTGAGCCTAAATGGGATGGTTATCGCGCTATCGCGGAGGTGCATAAAGGTAAGGCCGACCTCTATTCGCGCAAGCATACTTCATTCAACAAAGACTATCCGCAGATCGTAAAAGCCGTAGAGAAAATTGCGCACAGTGTGGTGCTGGACGGCGAGATTGTAGTGCTGGACAGCAAAGGCGTATCAGACTTTCAGGCCCTGCAGAACTATAGAAGCACCGGTAAAGGAAAACTTACCTATATGGTGTTTGACCTGTTATACCTGAATGGAGAAGATATTCGCCAGTTTACATTAACAGAAAGAAAAGCGCTGCTGAAAGAAGTGGTAAAGCAGCTGGATGATAAAACCGTACAGTACTCCAATCATGTTATGAAAGATGGAGAGAAGCTGTTCAAAAAAGCTGCGGAGAAGGGACTGGAAGGTGTCATCGCAAAGAAGGCAGATAGTGTATACGAAGAAGACCGGCGCACCATGAACTGGCTGAAGATAAAAATAACCAATCAACAGGAGGCTATCATCTGCGGCTATACGGCGCCACGTGGCAGCCGTAAAAAGATCGGGGCCCTGGTGCTGGGCGTGCAGGATGATAAAGGAACGCTGAGATACGTAGGGCATTGCGGAGGAGGCCTTAATACACAGCTGATAGATATGCTGTACGAAAAGCTGCAGCCCCTTCGGCGCGAAACGCCCGTATTTAAAGAGAAGATCAAAACCAATATGCCGGTAACCTGGGTAAAGCCTGTATTGGTGTGCCAGGTAAAATTCTCTTCCTGGACAGAAGGCGGCATCCTGCGGATGCCAATTTTCCTTGGTCTGCGGGAGGATAAACCGGCGAAGGAAGTACATCAGGAAACCGCTAAATCAGTTGACATGGCTACCACAGGTAAAACAACAAAGGCGCAGGAGAATGAGCGCTCCCTGAAGCTGAACGGAAAGAATGTTCCACTCAGCAACCAGCAGAAGATCTACTGGCCGGATGAAAAGATCACCAAAGGAGAGCTGATCGATTATTACATGTCTGTAGCCCAGACCTTGTTGCCTTATCTCAAAGACAGGCCCCTGAGCCTGCACCGTTTTCCCAACGGTATAAAAGGCAGCAGCTTTTATCAGAAAGATCTTGATGTGGAAACGATACCAGGCTGGATTAAAACCGTTCCTTTACATGCTTCCTCCACCGGTAAGGATGTGGATTACCTGGTATGTAACAACGAGGCCACGCTGGCCTATATGGTCAATCTTGGCTGTATTGAAGTCAATCCCTGGCTGTCGCGCATCGCTCACCTTGACCAGCCGGATTATGTAGTGATGGACCTGGACCCGGAAGGCATCGGCTTTAATGCCGTGGTGGAAACCGCGCTTTGTATTAAAGAGATACTGGACGGCATGAAGGTATCTGCCTGGTGTAAAACCTCCGGCGCATCAGGACTGCATATTTACATACCCACTGGTGCGAAATACGAGTACGAAACCTGCCGCCTGTTTGCAGAATATATTGCACGCCAAACCCATCAGCAATTGCCTGGTATTACCAGTATTGTGAGGGCGAAATCACAGCGCAAAAAAAAGGTATATGTGGATTATCTGCAGAATAGCCGTGGCCAAACCGTTGCAGCGCCCTATTCCGTACGCCCTAAGCCCGGTGCAACGGTTTCTACACCCCTGGAGTGGAAAGAAGTAAATGACCGACTCCGGATTGCAGACTATCATATCCGGAACACACTAGACCGTATACAGGATAAAGGCGACCTCTGGCAACCTGTACAGCGCGGTAAAAACGACCTGAAGAAAGTGATACAGCAAATAGAAAAACTGGCAAAGGCGGAAATGGAATAGAGTTTGTAAAATATAACAGGAGAACATAAAACTGTTATATTATGGCTACAATACATCATCCTGTGAGAGTAGGTCTCGTTTATAGTATAACCATTTCCGTTATCTCAATTATACTGACGCTTATCTTCTACATGACCAATATGTATGCAGCGTTATGGACCGGGTATTTCGTAAGCCTGGTGCTTTTCCTGGGCGTGCTGCTCGCCATATGGCACTACTACCGCCAGCATGGTGAACGGGCGACTGCGAAGACCCTGTTTTTCGTGGGCTTCCGCATTACGATGATAGTAACGGTTGTGCTTACCATCTTTACGCTTATCCTGCACCTGATTGTGCAATCCAATCCCGGAGGTACTTTAATGGCTAGTGACAGGGGCTCTATGGAAGTAGATATGCCGCGCAACTTCTGGATCTTCCTGATCAGTAACGTTCTTTTCTCCAACGGAGTTGTAGGATTATTGGCTTCCTTAATGGGCGCTGCCTATTTTAAACGCAACCAGAAGACCGCTGGTCAGGATTGATGTGCAATCCTGTAATTATATACCTTTGTGCAGTTTATCTGTACAACCATGCCCAAAGGACATATTCTGATCATTGATGATGAAGAGCAGCTGCGCAAGCTGTTAAGCCGTTTGTTAACGCTTGAAGGTTATACGCTTCATGAAGCGCCTAATGTGCGTACGGCTATGAAGCTGCTGGAAAAGGAAGAGGTTCAGGTGGTATTGTCCGATGTTAAGCTGCCGGACGGCAATGGAGTTGAACTTTCTCATACTATAAAAACGAAGTTCCCCGAAACGGAAGTGATCGTGCTGACCGCCTACGGAAATATAGCAGATGGCGTACAGGCCATCAAGAACGGCGCATTTGACTACATTACAAAAGGAGACGATAACAACCGCATTCTGCCGCTTGTGAGCAAAGCGATGGACAAAGCCATGCTGCAGATACGGGTGCGCGATCTTGAGAAGAAAATAGGTGGTAAATACAGCTTTGATAACATTATCGGCGAATCGGCCGCGATAAAAACAGCGATCGCCCTGGCGGAAAAAGCAGCTCCGGCAGAGATCACGGTACTGCTGCAGGGCGAAACAGGTGCAGGCAAAGAAGTGTTTGCCCAGGCCATACACCAGGGCAGCAAACGTAAACAGCATCCTTTTGTGGCAGTGAACTGCAGCGCATTCGGAAAAGACATCCTGGAAAGTGAACTGTTTGGCTATGTAACAGGAGCCTTCACGGGCGCTGTGAAGGATCGTAAGGGTTTCTTTGAAGAGGCCAGGGGCGGCACCATTTTTCTTGACGAAATAGGGGAAATGCCCGTAGAGCTGCAGGCCAAATTGCTGCGCGTACTGGAGACGCAGGAGTTTTACCGAGTAGGGGAAGCCGTGCCCACTAAAACAGATGTCCGTATCATTGCTGCCACCAACCGTCGCCTGGAGTCGGAGATCAGCGCCGGCCGTTTCAGAGAAGACCTCTACTACCGCCTGTCGGCTTTTCAGATACAACTGCCATCGCTGAACGAACGTACGGCAGATATTCCCGCCCTGGCCACCTGGTTCATTCAGCAATTGGGCCCCAAGCTGAATAAAAGAGTGAGCGGCATGACGCCCGGTTTTTTACAGGCGCTGCAACAACATAGCTGGAAAGGCAATATCCGGGAACTGCGCAATGTGATAGAACGCGCCGTGATATTAACAGAAACAGATCTGCTGGAGGCCGCTATTCTGCCCCTCGATTTTCAATGGGCACAACAAAAAGGGGACGCTGCTTCCCTAAGCCTGGCAGAAATGGAAAAGCAGCATATTGTAAAGGTGCTGGCTTTCACAAAGGGTAATAAAACAAAGGCCGCAGAATTGATGGAGATAGGGCTTACCACACTGTATAACAAAATTAAGGAGTATAATATCCATACTTAGAACCACCAGCCCAGTAACAGGCAGGCCAGTACGATAAACGGCGAGGGTAGCTGCGTTTTACACAACAGCAGCAGGGTGCAGATCATCACCGCCATGTTGTACCAGTTAACAGGTACGGTAAATATCGCAAGGAACAGCATAATGGTAGCCGCCCACATAATACCTACCACAACGGCATTGATGCCTTCCAATGCCCTGTATATCACCACGTATTTTTTCAGGTTATGCCATATCGGGAAGAAGAACAATACCAGTAGCAGACTGGGGAGGAAAATGGCCAGCGGCGCCAGCATGCAGCCGATGAACTGATAACCCATACCCAGGTTACGCATGACCATACCGCCCACATAGGCCGACATGGAGAAGGTGGGGCCTGGCAGGGCGCGCATAATACCCGCCCCGGTAAGCAGCTCTTCTGCCGTCATGAACTGTGTTTTGGCGCGGGTTACATACTGCTCCAGTATCATAGCGATCAGGATATCGCCTCCGCCAAATACCAGGCTGCCAAAACGGTAAAAGTTTTCGAACAGGTTAAAAGGCCTTCTGGTGATCCAGTTATGCGTACGGGCCAATTCTGAGAAGAAGCCTGCCAGTATAAACAGCAATGCAAACAACCATAAATTGGTCCACTGGATCTTACGGGGCTTTTCTGTAGAGCCCGGGATACGTTTATTACTGAAATTGGATACAATACCGCCCAATATGATCAGTACCGGAAAGGTCCAGGGAGATTTCAGGAACAGGGAGGCCAGCACAGCGCCGAGCATGATACCAAAAGTGGCCGTATTGCGGATGCTGATATTATAGGCCCTGATACCGCCGTAAGCCAGAAAGCCAACGGCCATTGGCTGTACAAATTTGAAGATGTCTACATTCAGCGCCTTTTTATCAAAATACTGGAGCAGGAAACTCAGAGAGCCCATTAGGAGACAGGCGGGCGTAATCCAGATCAGCAGCGTAACAATAGCCAGCGGTACTCCGCCCCGTTTGTAGCCGATAAGGGTAAGCGTTTGTGAAGAAGAAGCGCCGGGCAACAGCTGGCAGAAAGCGTTGTATTCCATCAACTCCTCTTCCGTAACGTCTTTACGTTGCTGCACAAACGTTTTGAGCATCATCGCCAGATGACCCTGAGGGCCGCCATAGGCGGTAATGCTGTGGAACAATACAGCTTTTAAAAAAGGAATGTGACGTAGGAACACGGCCCAATTTAAAAATAAATTCCAAATCCCAGGTTCCAAATTCACGTGATATTTTGCAGATATCACGGAATCCGGCGTTTGGAATTTTATTTTTTCAAACCAATTTCTCTCAGACGTTCATCCAGGTATTCTCCGGCCGTAATAGGCTCATATTCCAGCGGATGTTTTTCGTCTATGCAGCTTTCCAGGCTGTCCAGCCGCATGCTTGATTTGGGGTGCAGGAAAAAAGGAATGGAATACCTGCTGGTATGCCACATTTCCCGGGGCGGGTTCACCACGCGGTGAGTAGTTGATTTTAAGCGGTTATTGGTGAGGCGCTGCAGCATATCCCCTACGTTCACAACAATCTGTTCAGGAAGAGAGGTAACCGGCACCCAGTTATTTTGTTTGTCCAGTATCTGCAAACCATCGGCAGAGGCGCCTACCAGCAGGGTAATGAGGTTAATGTCCTCATGCTGTTCTGCACGTATGGCAGACTTAGGCTCGTGTGTAATAGGCGGATAGTGAATAGCCCGCAGAATGGAATTGCCGTTATGGATCTTGTTGTCAAAATAATTTTCCTCCAGGCCCAGGTATAATGCAATAGCCTGTAGCAGGTATTTACCCGATTTTTCAAATGCCCGGTAAGCTTTATAAAAGGTGGGGCTGAATTCGGGTACTTCGTTTACTGATACATTTGGCGGATATTCTTTTTTGATCGGATCTTCATCCTCCACTGTTTGTCCGAACTGGAAGAATTCCTTCAGGTCCGGCGCATCAAACCCTTTCGCATGTTCTTTTCCGAATGAGGTATAACCACGCTGTCCGGCCAGCTCAGGAATTTCGTACTGGTGCTTGGTATCGCCCGGCAGAGAGAAGAATTTCTGTACATATTTGTACAGGTCTGCTATCAGGTCGTCTGGTATGCCATGGTTCTTTACTGCTACAAAGCCAACTTCTTCATATGCTTTTCCAAGTGCCTGCACAAATTCGGCTTTGCTTTTTGCATCGCCGGAGGTAAAGGCGGCAAGGTCCACAACAGGGATGGAATGGGTAATGGTTGCCATAATGGATCATTTAAGAGCACTAAAGGTACCGTAAAATTACGAAAGTCATTCGCTTCCGTCCGCCTTGCCCAGGGTTACGGCTAAGCTGCCGATATTCTTTCCGCATTGTAATCCTGCTTCACAATCAAAACGGTAATGGATACCTGCGTAGATCCTGGAAAGGCTGGCTTCTGCCGCCATTGCGTTGATTCGTTCCGCTTCCTGCGGGAACAGGTATGTCAGTACGCTTGCTGCCGCTCCTGAAAATGTGGAATGGCTCGATACATATGATGGGAAATTGGGAAGGCCGTTCGTTTTAATATTCGCATCTACCTGGGAAGGCCGCGGATAGGAATAATAGTATGCGGCGTCCCAGCTGCAGATCCCAGCATCGCACAGTGCTATATTCAGGAGGCTGAGCGCGCGTGCTGTTTTTAGTTTGCTTAGCTTCCGCTGGTTGATGAATCCGCAGGCTATTTCATTCCAGCGGCCCGCAGGGGTATAAGATCCTGTTCCATCAGCCCAATAGGTGGCAATGCGTTGTTGTTCTGCAGTTGGATGATCTGTGTATCCGCGCAGCTCTTCCATCGCTGTATTGAATGCCGCTGAGCCAATGGCCGGAGGTGGAGGCGGGCGCAGGGAATCGCGTTGAGCAGTGCTGAGCATCCACATTTTCACGTCGCCATAAAAAGGCATCATGGGTGGTCTGGCGGGTGTTTCCATGCTTTTCCAGGGTATGCTGATACCGCGTGTAGCAGCGTCTGAAGTAAGCCGGCCCCATTGTACAGGAGTGCCTGCCGCCTGTTCCATCCCATCTGTGCGGAACCTGGCCAGCACTTTGTCTGCTATTGCGTTGGCGATGGCTTCGCCGGCGGCAATATCACTGGGACTGGCAATGCCCGACAGCTGTTTAGCTCTTTTCTGTCCCTTGGCCATCTCCAGCAGCGCTGTACTGTCCAGCGGAAACAATACTTTCAGCAGGCGGTAGGCCACCTGCGCTATTACTGCATCCTCTGAAGGATAACCCGGGAGGTCTATCTGGTAAGATTCCAGGGCCTGTACCTGCTTGCTCAACACTACCGGCTGGGGGCGATTATTTTTAAATTTATAATACCAGCAGGTCACCAGCGCATCATAGAAGGCCACATTTAAATAGGCGTAGGCGCGGCTGGCGTAGGGTGTATTAGCAAATGGGAATTTAGGGCTGGCGCCTGGATTGGTTGCCTTGGGCGAGGGGTAAGTACCATCGGATTTGGGCGGCGGAGGCAGGTTATATTTTGCCACCAGCGCACGGGCTTTTTCATTCCATTTAATCACGCCGTTGGCTCTCCACTGGTCTATCAGCACCCGGTCAGTATCGGTAATGCTTTTCTGCAGCTGTACGATCTGTGAGATCTCATGCAGGTATTCAGCACTAGCCGTGGTAGTGGCCGGCGCGATGGTAATATCGGCAGGGCTGCTGATCAACAGTGTACGCCAGGTTCCGCCGCTGGCATCTGTGGAACCGGGTTCAAATGTAGGTAAGGCTCGTTCTGTGATATCCTCGTCGCAGCCAACCAGGCATCCCATCAATAAAACGGCCATGAAAAATGGAAGGACCGTGTGACGCATAAGGGTAAAAAGTCAAGAGGACCAGTGCCCTCTTGACTAAATATAAGCGAAGTGACGCATTTAAACAACAGTTGGTCTTATATTCTGGTTAACGCAGAACATGTTTCCGGGGTCATATTTATTTTTTACATCTACCAGGCGTTCATAATTATCCCGGTAGGTGGCTTTAACGCGTTCTTCTCCTTCATCCATCATGAAATTAACGTAGGCGCCGCCTGCAGAATAGGGGTGAAGGGCATCCCAGTAGGCCTTAGCCCAGGAGGTGATGGTGTCCTTGTTGGCAGGGTCGGGGTCTACCCCTACAATTACCTGTGCCCAGTTGGCATCGCGGTAAGCCCAGGCGGTATCCGAATTTTTAACACGGCGCGCAGCCCCGGTGATGGGGTACAGATGCATGGTTGAATGCATACTGGGCAGCGCTTCTCCGAATTTAACGTGTTCGGCTACTGCTTCATCGTTTATTTCGTTTACAAAATCGGCCTTCCAATACCATTGATAGCCTGGCGGGTACAGGGCATCGAACATGCTGTTCAGCGCTGGTACGGGAAGATAGCCCATCAGGTCAAGTGCAGGAGGGAACTGGCTGACGATGGATCCCAGCAGGGCTTCGGCTTTGTCTGCCTGCCCGGTATATGCCCATACAACACCGCACATTTTCCGGTTATGCAGGTGTTCCGGGAACGGCGGGCCGGGAGGTACCGTCAGGAAAGCAAAGAAGCCGTTCAGTTCTTCCGGCGCAATATTGATGAAGGACCGGTACCATTTAAGGATGTCTGCGGCTTTGTCCATTTCCCAGAGCATGGGGCCACCATATACCTGGCTGATAGTATGGAGCTTGAACAGGAAAGAGGTTACCACGCCAAAGTTGCCGCCACCGCCGCGGATGGCCCAGAACAGGTCCGGATGTTCGGTAGGGCTGGCCTTTACAAAACGGCCGTCTGCCAGTACTACATTGGCCGCCAGCAGGTTGTCAATAGCCAGTCCGCATTTGCGGGTAAGATGTCCCAGGCCGCCGCCTAATGTGATACCGCCTACACCGGTGGTAGAAATAATGCCGCTGGGCGTGCATAGCCCAAAGGCGTGGGTAGCATGATCTACATCTCCGAGGGTACAGCCTGCGGCTACCCATACGGTTTTAGCTTCCGGGTCAACGGATACCCCTTTCATAGGCGAAAGGTCTATTACCAGGCCGTCGTCACATACGCCCAGGCCTCCGCCATTGTGGCCGCCGCTTCTTACGGCAGTCAGCAGCTGGTGTTCCCGGCAAAAATGAACGGCGCTGATCACATCTGCCACGTCGGCGCAGCGCACGATGAATCGGGGATGACGGTCTATCATACCATTGTATACCTTGCGGGCAGTGTCGTAATGTTCGTCGCCGGGTTGTAGTAATTCTCCGCGTAGTGTTGCTCTAAAGGAAGCGATCTGCTCATCGGGCACCATACCGGCCGCGATCTCAGGAGGAGCGAATGTTGCCATGTACGAATAATTTGGGGAGTTAAAAAATAGCATTGGCTCTTAGCTTTCAGCTATCGGCGGGGTCCGAACGGCGGAAGGCTAAAAGCCAAATGCTAATCTATGTTTCACGCGCATGAGCAACAATAAATAGTTACTAAGTAACGCTATCTGCCAGGAGAATGGGGAGAAATGGATGAAAACTGGTAAACGGCACAGGATCACTTCAGATAGACCGCTTCTGCAGGCGTTATGTCCACCATGGCATAACGGTCCACATCATTGATCAGCATTTCATCCATGATGTCTACTACGTTTTTATAATTAGCTTTGTCATCTGCTTTTATCAGTACCATCAGTTCATTCTTTCCGGATACCTGCATGACCTGCCTGCGTTTGGCGCGGATCACATCGCCAATGCCGTTCCGGGAGGCAAAGCCGGTATATTTTACCTGTGGAGGTTGGGAAGGGTCGTTACCCATGCCTTCATAATAGGCGATCTGGTTATTGGCCCCCAGCATAATAGTGAGCGCTCTGGAATCTCCCAGCTTCATGGAATCCCCGTCTGAACGGGGCATTACCAGGTCCATCGTTTTGGGACGCGATAAGGCGGTGGTAAGCATAAAGAAGGTGATGAGCAAAAAGCCAAGGTCTACCATCGGTGTCATGTCTACGCGGGTGGAGTGGATCTTACGGCGCGTATTTCCCCTGTTACGGCCGGAGGCCGCAGTGTTGATTTCTGCCATACAGTAAAGATTTATATGTGAGAAAATGGATGTGCTTTCGTGTATAGAGATGCGTTAAGAGGGGAATTCCATAAGACACATTGCACTTACTGCCGGGGATAACGTAACGATAACGTAACGATATCGTAACGATATCGTAACGATAACGTATCTCTTTAAAGAGACACGATATCTACCCGTTATCTACGCGTTATTTACACGATATCCTGTTGAATTAAATAGGTGTGTGGGCGAAAGTTACCGGAGTTGCTGAAGAGAAGGTACGGAAAGTATTCAATATAAACGAGGGTGTGTATTGACGCACCCTCGTTTGCTGTATCGTTTTGATTAGAATTCTGCGTTCTTCGGTGTTCTGGGGAAAGGTATCACATCACGGATGTTACCCATGCCTGTTACGAACAGCACCAGGCGCTCAAAGCCAAGGCCAAAGCCGGCGTGAGGGCAGGCGCCGAAACGGCGGGTGTCCAGGTACCAGTACAGTTCTTCCACGGGCAGGTGCAGTTCTTCCATGCGTTGCACCAGCTTGTCGTAGTTCTCTTCACGCTGGGAGCCGCCTACTATTTCACCAATGCCGGGGAAGAGGATATCCATGGCCCTTACTGTTTTGCCATCGTCGTTCTGCTTCATGTAAAACGCTTTAATGGCTTTGGGATAGTCTGTAAGGATCACCGGTTTCTTGAAATGCTTTTCTACCAGGTAGCGTTCGTGCTCGCTCTGAAGGTCAGCGCCCCATTCTTCTATCAGGTACTGGAACTTTTTGTTCTTGTTGGGTTTACTCTCTTTTAGAATATCGATGGCTTCTGTATAGGTAAGCCGCATAAACTCATTGTTCAGCACAAACTCCAGCTTTTCCAGCAGGCCCATATCGCTGCGTTCCTGTTGTGGCTTCTGCTTTTCTTCTTCCGCCAGGCGTTGCGCCAGGAATTCCAGGTCTTCCCGGTTGTGTTCCAGCACATAGCCGATCACCGATTTAATAAAGGCTTCCGCCAGGTTCATGTTATCTGTCAGGTCATAGAAAGCCATTTCCGGTTCTATCATCCAGAACTCTGCCAGGTGACGGGCTGTGTTTGAATTTTCCGCCCTGAAAGTGGGGCCGAAGGTATAAATATCGCCAAAGGCCATAGCGCCCAGTTCGCCTTCGAGCTGGCCTGACACGGTAAGGTTGGTGGCTCTTCCAAAGAAATCTTCCGTAAAATCAATGTCGCCATCCACATTCCGGGGAGGATTGTTCAGGTTCAGTGTGGTAACGCGAAACATTTCACCGGCGCCTTCAGCATCAGAAGCAGTGACAATGGGTGTGTGCAGGTATACAAAGCCCCTGTCGTTAAAGAATTTATGTACGGCAAAAGCCAGAGCATGACGTACGCGGAATACGGCTCCGAAGGTATTGGTACGGAACCGGAGGTGCGCTATTTCACGCAGGTATTCCAGGCTGGGCCTGTTCTTCAGCTGTAAAGGATATTTTTCAGGATCGCAATCACCGAGTATTTCCAGCTCAAGGGCTTTTATCTCTACTTTCTGGCCTTTACCAAGAGAGGCTATCACAGTGCCTTTTACGCTGATAGCTGCCCCGGTGGTAAGGCGTTTAATTATAGCAGGGTCTGTTGCCGGGTCTATTACGATCTGGAGATTATTATTGGTTGAGCCATCGTTTAACGCTATAAACTGGTTATTACGGAATGACCGTATCCAACCTTTTACCGTTACGTCGTAATCGACTTTGTCGTCTGCCAAGATTTGCTTGACTTTCGTTCTTTGGCTCATAATTTGTTTTTTAATTTTTAGGATTGCAAAAATAAGGGTTAAAGGTCAGAGTCCATAACCTGAAACCGGGGTTCCCGCAAAAGGGCTGCCAGTGCGGCTGACGCAAAAAAATGTTAAATCTACACGGAATAGATAGCAGGAGATTAAACATGATAAAAATTTGAAATGGTCTCGATCGGCTATGGTATTGATTTGTATAGGATTAGGAGCCTTAAGCGCTGCCGTGGGTAATGGTTTCTGGCCGGCGTCCAGGGGGACTTTTTTTTGGATAATAGTAAAAGTTGTATTAATCTTGCAGTTACAATCTGTCTGATTAAGTTTAAGTTTCCATCTTCATCAGCAGTCCTGAACTCAGCAATCCCTATCAGATTTAATAAACCAAATTAAATTTATTGGACTCAAAAAAACAATTATTTGTAATTGGTGTATGTTGGTATGTAGTGGTACCCGCCTCAACACACTTCTAAAATTAGACAACTCACGATGATGTACGACATCTTACAATTGAACGACATGCTCGTTCCTGAGCTGCTTGATATTGCAGAAAAACTCGATGTAACTAACGCAAAGAAACTCAGCAAACAGGACCTTATCTACAAAATCCTGGACAAGCAAGCCGTAATGGCCTCTGAAGGTAACCCGGCCAATGGCGAAGAAAAGAAATCACGTAAACGGAAACCAGTTAAAAAAGACGAAGAAGAAGCACATGCCGTTGAAGAACCTGCCGCAGTAGAAGAAAAACCAAAGAGAGGTAGAAAGCCCGGTACAAAGAAAGCCGGCGAACAGGAGCACGAAGAAGAACAGCCTAAAGCAGAAAGCTCCAAATCCAAAGCTAAAGACTTCGATATAGACCTTGACAGTATACCTTCCCTTACTTTTGATGATGACGAAGACATAGTGCTGCCAGCCTTCACAGAAGATGAACAGGAAGAAGAGGAAGAAGAAACAACAGCTGCTGCAGATGATGATGATGACGAAGATGATTTTGTTTTACCAGATGAACTGCCTGCAGAACCTGTTGCTCCAGCCCGCCAGCAAACGCGTTTCACAAAGAAAGAACCGGTATTCAATATAGAATTTGATGGTATTATTGTCAGCGAAGGCGTACTTGAAATGATGCCTGATGGTTATGGTTTCCTTCGCTCTTCTGATTATAATTACCTCAGCTCCCCCGACGATATTTACGTTTCTCCTTCCCAGATCAAATTATTCGGCCTTAAAACAGGTGATACGGTAAAAGGTTCCGTACGCCCGCCTAAAGAAGGTGAGAAATACTTTGCCCTGCTGAAAGTAGAGACCATCAATGGTAAATCTCCGGAGGAAGTGCGCGACCGTGTGCCTTTCGATTATCTTACACCGCTGTTCCCCTTCGAGAAATTAAGATTAACTACTACTTCTAATAACTACTCTACCCGCATCATGGACATGTTTACCCCTATCGGTAAAGGTCAGCGCGGTCTGATAGTAGCACAGCCTAAAGTGGGTAAGACCATGTTGCTGAAAGAAGTGGCCAATGCTATCGCCACCAACCACCCGGAAGTATACCTGATGGTAGTGCTGATAGATGAACGCCCTGAGGAAGTAACAGACATGGAGCGCAGCGTAAAGGCGGAAGTGATCGCCTCTACCTTCGATGAGCCTGCAGAAAAGCACGTAAAGGTTTCTGCCATCGCATTGCAGAAAGCTAAACGCCTGGTAGAATGCGGCCATGATGTGGTAATACTGCTTGACTCCATTACCCGTTTGGCCAGGGCGCACAACACCGTGGCCCCCGCATCCGGTAAGGTATTGAGCGGTGGTGTAGAAGCGAACGCCATGCAGAAACCCAAACAGTTCTTCGGCGCTGCCCGTAAGATAGAGAACGGTGGTTCACTTACTATACTGGCAACCGCGTTGATAGATACCGGTTCCAAAATGGATGAGGTGATCTTCGAAGAATTTAAAGGTACCGGTAACATGGAATTGCAGCTTGACCGTAAACTGGCCAACAGGCGCGTATTCCCTGCAATAGACGTTACTGCTTCGTCTACACGCCGTGATGAATTGCTGCTCGAGAAGGATATGCTCAAACGTATCTACATCCTGCGCAATCACCTGGCAGACATGAATACAGAAGAATCAATGAACTTTATGCTGCAGCACATGCGTGGCACAAAGAACAA
>Ga0102590_1001936_pt1 | contig 27156 bp, 15 predicted proteins | sample AraplaMF_Col_mMF_FD_76859 | JGI IMG/M metagenome (GOLD analysis project Ga0102590, IMG submission 76859) | Arabidopsis root microbial communities from the University of North Carolina, USA - plate scrape MF_Col_mMF | ecosystem: Host-associated > Plants > Roots > Endosphere | place: USA... | reverse complement strand
CAACCTGGATAACCTGACAGAGTTCATGAAAGCAGGCGCTGCCGGATTGGGTTTGGGCAGCCAGCCGTTTCCCCAGAAACTGATAGAAGAAGGCCGGTGGGAACGTTTGTCTGAACTGTTCAGAGACCTGGTGGCCACGTATGAGAATTATAAGATGAGTAAATTAAAATCCAGTATAGCATAGCTCACACATGTCAAAGGTCATACTTATTACCGGCGCGTCTGCAGGATTAGGCGCTGCCATCGGCAATTATTTATCAGGAAAAGGATACAAGGTATATGGCACGTCCCGGAACATTCAGGCCGGGACGCAGTCATTTACCGCCCTGCAGATGGATGTAAACAGCGAAGCCAGCGTGCAGCAGGCGGTGAATACTGTATTGCAGCAGGAATCCCGCATCGATGTGCTGATCAACAATGCGGGCCTGAGTATTGCAGGCGTTACCGAGCACCTCTCACTAACGGATGTACAGCAGATCTTTGATACCAATGTTTTCGGTGTGGTACGTACCTGTCAGGCCGTGCTGCCACATATGCGCAAAGCCGGTCAGGGACTGATCATCAACATCAGCTCCATCGGATCGGAAATGGGACTGCCGTTCAGGGGTATTTACAGCGGCAGCAAAGCAGCGGTAGACCGCTTTACCGAAGCCCTGCGCCTGGAAGTGGCCGCCTATGGCATCCAGGCCTGCTGCCTGCAGCCCGGCGCTGTGCATACCGGGATCAATGCGCACCGTATAAAAACAAGGCTGCCGGAAGGCTCGCCGTATAAAGACAGTTTTGAAAGGGGATATGCAGCGATAGATGCCAGTATTGATCACGGATCATCTCCTGATATATTCTCTCCCGTTATTGAAAAGATCATCAACAGCAGGTATGTAAAACGCTATTATCGTATTGGCAAGCCGATCGAAAAATTATCCGTGATATTGAAGAAATACCTGCCGGAGCGATCCTACGAGCGCATGATCCGGAAGTATTATAACCTGTAACGGATGTGCGGATATGCAGATGTGCTGATGTGCAGATGGTCCGTCATTTTTTTTATTAAAAAAAGAGGCGTTTTTTGTAAGTTGTCGTTTTAATGAACAGCGGCATGCATCTGCACATCTGCATATCCGCACATCAAACTAATTAAACAATTATACCATGTCCACGTTCAGAAGCACTAACTGGTTTGGGAAGAAAGACAAGATGGGTTTCATCTACCGGAGCTGGATGAAGAACCAGGGCTTCCCCGAAGATCTTTTTGATGGCCGGCCGGTAATCGGTATCTGTAATACCTGGTCTGAGCTCACTCCCTGTAACGCCCACCTGCGCGATATTGCAGAAGTAGTAAAGCGCGGCGTTTACGAAGCGGGCGGTTTTCCCGTAGAATTTCCAATCATGTCACTGGGCGAAACCTTGCTTAAGCCCACCGCCATGCTGTTCAGGAACCTGGCCAGCATGGACGCAGAAGAATCCATCCGCGGTAATCCGGTAGACGGAGTGGTGCTGCTGACAGGTTGCGATAAGACCACGCCTTCCACTTTAATGGGCGCAGCCAGCGTAGATCTGCCCACCATCGTTGTTCCGGGCGGGCCTATGCTGAATGGCCGCTTCCAGGGCCAGCAGATCGGCTCAGGTACCCACGTATGGAAGTTTGCCGACGATATGAAAACAGGGAAGATGACGCCCAAAGATTACCTGTTTGCCGAAAGCTGTATGTCGCGCAGCGCGGGCCATTGTATGACAATGGGCACTGCCTCTACAATGGCCTGTATGGTAGAATCGCTGGGCATGTCGCTCTCCGGCGCCGCAGCCATTCCCGCAGTAGACTCCCGGAAGAAAGTGCTGGCCCACTTATCCGGCAGAAGGATCGTGGAGATGGTGAAAGAAGACCTGAAAATGTCTAAGATACTGACCCGACAGGCTTTTGAGAACGCCATCAGGGTAAATGCCGCAGTAGGCGGTTCTTCCAATTTTATCATCCACCTCACTGCCATTGCCGGCAGGGTAGGCGTAGAATTGAACCTGGAGGATTTTGACCGTCTGGGCAGTCATGTACCCCTGTTGCTCAACCTGATGCCCTCGGGTAAATTCCTGATGGAGGATTTCTATTATGCAGGCGGCCTGCCGGTGATCATTAACGAAATGCGCGAACATCTGCATATGGACACGATCACGGTAAGCGGCAAAACACATGCAGAGAATATAGAAGAAACCTGCACCTGTTATAACCGCGATGTGATCTATCCCTACAGCGAACCGCTGATCAAAGAAGCAGGTATCGCCGTATTGAAAGGCAACCTGGCGGAGAACGGCGCGGTGATAAAACCCTCTGCCGCCACGCCTGCACTGATGCAGCATCGCGGAAGAGCGGTGGTATTCGAAACGATTGAAGATTATCATGCACGCGTAGACGATCCTGCACTGGATATAGATGAAACCTGCGTGATGGTGCTGAAGAATGTAGGCCCCGTTGGCTATCCCGGCATGCCGGAAGTAGGCAATATGGCCCTGCCCAAAAAGCTGCTGGACAAAGGCATTACCGATATGGTAAGGATCTCTGACGGCAGGATGAGCGGTACCGCCTACGGTACCGTTGTATTGCACGTTTCACCAGAATCTGCCATCGGCGGCACATTGGCCCTGGTAGAAAATGGCGACATGATCGAATTAGACGTTGCAGGCAGGCGCCTCCACCTGGATGTACCGGCAGATGTGCTGGAGCAGCGCAGGAAACGCTGGAAGAAACTGGACATACCAACAGACAGGGGATACGTAAACTTGTATGTAAAGCATGTGCTGCAGGCAGATAAAGGCGCTGACTTTGATTTCCTCACCGGTAATTCAGGATCTGAAGTAGCGAGGGATTCACATTAATAGTCGATGGTCCATAGTCCATGGCCCATAGCATTTCACGTAATAATTGGAACGGTACTAAAATATAAGAACACGCCATGGACCATCGACTATGGACTATGGACTCACCAAATTAGTAATCATGACCTTATTGATCATCTTCCTATGTATTGTCTGTCTGATATTACTCATTTCCTGGGGAAAGGTAAATGCCTTCCTGGCTTTCCTGGTAGTGTCTATCGCCACCGGTCTGCTGCTGGGCATTCCTTTAAGCAAGGTACCGCAAACAATATATAAGGGCATTGGTGATACTTTAGGGTCCCTCGTAGTGGTGATCGTGCTGGGCGCCATGCTGGGTAAGCTGGTGGCCGAAAGCGGCGCTGCACAGCGTATCGCACGGGTGCTAATGAAAACCTTCGGCGAAAAGTATATTCAGTGGGCGTTGATGCTCACCGGTTTTATCATCGGTATTCCCTTATTCTATAATGTAGGCTTCGTGCTGATCATACCGCTGATCTTCTCTGTAGCTTACCAGTATAAGCTGCCAGCTGTTTATATCGGGTTACCTATGCTGGCATCTCTCTCTGTAACGCATGGCTTTTTACCGCCGCATCCTGCTCCGGCTGCACTGGTCGGACAGTTTCATGCCAATATGGGCCTTACGCTGATCTATGGGGTGATAGTGGCCATTCCTGCGGTGATCCTCGCAGGACCGGTATTTTCAAAGACACTGAAGAAGATCGAGGCGAAGCCGCTGGAAAGTTTCAATGTAGCGCCCAGGCCTGCCAGTGAATTGCCGGGCACGTTCAACAGCTTTTTATCTTCCCTGCTGCCGGTGGTGATGCTGATCATCACGACCATACTGCTGTACATGATGCCGGGCGATGGTCCGGTAAAAAATTTCCTCACCTTCATTGGCGAGCCGGGTATTGTAATGATGCTCACCGTGGCCATTGCTACTTTCAGCCTGGGCACCGGTATGGGCATGACCATGCAGAAGGTGATGAACATCTATGGAGAAGCGGTAAAAGATGTGGCGATGGTGCTCCTCATTGTGAGCGGCGCCGGTATCCTGAAGCAGGTATTTATAGATAGTGGTGTAAGCACGCAGATAGCAGCGGTGCTGCAGGACTGGCACATTCAGCCGCTGGTGCTGGGCTGGCTCATTGCCGCATTGATCCGCGTAGCGCTGGGCTCTGCTACTGTTGCAGGCCTGACTACCGCAGGTATCCTGGCGCCTATGATCGGGCAGCTGCATGTAGATCCCAGCCTGATGGTATTGTCTATCGGTGCGGGCAGCCTCTTCTTTTCGCATGTGAATGACGCCGGTTTCTGGCTGTTCAAAGAATATTTTAACTTGTCGTTGAAAGATACTTTCCGTTCCTGGTCAGTGATGGAAACCATTGTTTCCATCACAGGCCTGGCAGGAGTACTGATATTGCATCTGTTCGTATAACATCAACCTTATTCTGTATGACACTTTCCCGCAGGCGTTTTCTGCAAACCAGCATCAAAAGCGTAATTCTGCTGGGCATGGGCAATGCGCTGCCCGCTTTTATGCCCGCCAATTTTACACTGCCTTCAAAGAAAGATGTGAAGCTGCGCTTCGCCCTGGCATCTGATGGCCACTACGGCGAGCCGAAATCCGACTATGCACAGCGACATGAAGAAATGACCAACTGGCTCAATGCAGAGGTAAAGGACAGGGGACTTGATTTCGTGATGGTGAACGGAGATATCTTCCATAACGATCCTGCTTTTCTGCCGGAAGCCAAGAAAGCCTGGGACCGCCTGAAAGTGCCCTACTATGTGTCGCACGGCAATCATGATATGACGGAAGAATCGCATTGGGAGCAGGTATGGGGCATGCCTTTCGATCATGGATTTGTAAAGAAAGATACCGGCTTTATCACACTAAATACCGCTGACATAAAAGGCGTGTACACGGGCCCTGACCTGGACCGCACCAAAGCATTGCTGGATCAATACAAATCTCACCAACACCTTTTTGTGTTCATGCATATCACCCCTATGAAATGGACCAAATACGGGATAGACCGGCCGGATATCGTGGAGCTGTTCAGCCGTCAGCAGAACCTGAAGGCTGTTTTCCACGGACACGATCATGATGAAGATGGTATGAAGGAAAAAGACGGCAAATATTATTTCTGGGATGCCCATGTAGCAGGCACCTGGGGCACTGCTTATAAAGGTTTCCGGGTGGTAGAAATATTAAAGGACGGATCTGTCCTTACTTACCAGACAGACCCGTCCTCTGCAAAACAGGTCAATAATAACCGTATTGCTTAAACGCTATAATTTAAAATCAAGATCAAACAGGAAACGTTCCGGCTGTGTTAGTGGCTTGCGCGGCAGCATGTCTTTACGCATCGCAGTGTTATATACAAATCCGGCAATAACGGCGGCAGCCTGCTGCAGGTCTTCTATCTGCAGGTGATCATAGGTGTCCATATTGCTATGATGCGTCCTGGTTTCATATTCCAGCGGGTCCTGTATGAACTGGAAGCCAGGAATACCTACTGCATCGAAAGAGAGATGGTCTGTTGAGCCGGTATTGCTGCGGGTAATGCCGGTAGCGCCCAATTCAGCAAAGGGCTGCAGCCAGCTGCGGAAGATGGGGCCTGCGGAGTCGTTGTTCTGCAGGTAAATGCCCCTGATCTTGCCGGAACCGTTATCCAGGTTATAGTAGGCCGAAACATTCTTTTGTTCCGGCGAAAGTTTCATATCCAGGGGATCGCCGTAGTGTTTCTTTACATAACCGAAAGAGCCTAACAATCCCTGTTCTTCTCCTCCCCATAAAGCAATACGAATAGTCCGTTTGGGTTGTACGCCCAGTGATTTCAGGATCCGCATCACTTCCATCATTACAATACATCCTGCGCCATCGTCTGTAGCGCCGGTGCCGCTGTGCCAGGAGTCAAGATGTCCGCCAATGATGACCAGCTGTTCCTTTAATTGCCTGTCAGTACCTGGTATTTCGCCTACCACGTTATAGCCTTTGGTGTCGGTAGAATCCCATTTGCTCTGGAAATTCATTTCCAATGTTACCTGTTGGGAAGACCGTTCGAGGCGTACAATGCGCAGCATATCTTCAATGGAGATGGTGACCTCCGGCAGGGGTGAATTATAGCCTTTGGCATAATATATTCTGCCATCAACGAAGAGGGTGCCGTCTCTGCCGTTTACAGATGCATTCAGCAGGGCCACCGCACCTTTGGCTGCCAGGTAATTTTTTACGGCATAGATCTTCCTGTACATTTCTTTATACGGCGCTATTGCACTGCGGGGAAACATGTATTTGTCCTTCAGCTCACTGAAGTTGGTAGTATCTGCGTAGCGGGTAGCATAAGCCTTGAATGAAGACGCCAGGACCGTATCCTTTGGGCGCACGATCACAATGCTGCCTTTGATGGCATCGCCGGCCTGGTCTATCGCTGCTTCAGATAAAGTATCCAACATGATCACGGGTGCAGTAAGCGGGCCTTTGGTGCCGATGGTCCATGCCCGCGGGTAAGCGATCAGTGGCTGATAATAAGGTGATTTCAGCGCGATATACGAAGTGGTAGTGCTCCATCCTTTGCCGAATTCGCCCCAGGGCTCCAGGGTGGCTTTTTGCAGGCCCCACTGTTTTAGCGTTTGTACGATCCAGTTAGCCGCACGAAAATAACCGGGGGAGTTGGTCAAACGGGGGCCGGATACATCTGTAAGGTAATGGGCGATCATGGGGATCTGGGAATGCTGCAGGGCTTCAGTCTTTATCTTTTGCATCATCTCCATATCCACCGGTTCGTCCTGTGCCGTTACATAAAACGGGAGGAGCAGCGCAAAGGCTGCTATTATAAAAGGTGTTCTCATGAGCAGTGAATAGACGGTTGAATAAATATGCTGAACGCTAAACGCTGAACGCTAAACGCTTTTGGCATTTGGCATTTAGCATTTAGCGTTTCGCGTTTCGCGTTCATCTAATATAATTAAAATATACTGATTCCTGCCTGCCACCCGATGGCGCCTGGTTTCTCCTGGCGGTAGCCTGTTTTGGGCTGGGCCTCCTGCAGGTTGTAGATGGAGACGGCCGGTCCCGCAAAAACGGTCAGGAATTTTCCGAAGCGGTAATTCAGGGAGGGGAGGACACGCATTAAGAGGGACAAATGTTCCCAATCGCCCAGGTATACGTTCTGCGAAGTATATTCGGTGGTGAGGGACAAGCGTTGGCTCAGGCGCCAGTCGCGCCCAAAGCCCCAGCCGAAAGTGAGGATCTTGTGGGTATGCGCTGTATTGATCCCGCCCAGCAGGATACCATAGAACTTCTTCGTACCTGTTTTAACGGCCAGGTTCCAGGGAGTGAGCTCATTTGCAGAAACTGCTACCCGGTAATAGCCGCCTTTTTTAATGATATTGATCAGGCCAATGCTATAACCGGAGGAGGTATCTGCAATATTCACCACGCCTATCTGTACGCCTTTCAGGTTGCGGGCATAGTTAAACGCGCCGGCTATCTGCACGCCTTCCACATCGCCGGTGCTGATATTACCACCGCCGGCCGCCTGGAAGCCATGCTGTATAGAATCAGTGTAATTGAATGCCCCGGCCAGCTGAGCGCCCCTTACGGGCCCATGCACCATGTTGAATGCGCCTGCTGCCTGCAGCCCTTTCATACTGTCTCTGGCCAGGTTGAACACGCCGGCCATTTGCGCGCCTTTTACCTTACCTTCTACGATATTGAAAGCGCCCGCTGCCTGGAATCCCTTTAGGGTATCCAGCACCATATTATGTACCCCGGCCATTTGCACACCTTTTACCTGTCCGCCTACCATATTGAACACACCGGCTGCCTGGAAACCTTTGGCTTCTTTCTTATCGATATTGAACACGCTGCCCAGCTCAAAGCCGTTCAATCCGGCTGCATAGCCGCCTATAATATTGATGGAAAATTTATTGATCACCTGCCCATCCATATGGCCATGGGTACCCAGTCCCGGGACAATGGAATACTGGAAAGGTTTGTCTGCAAAGAAGCCTTTCAGGTTGATACTTTGCATACGCTGTTTGGAGGAGAGAAAGAATTTGCCCAGCCAGGTTTTGTCCACCCCGATGTCTACGGGCGCCAGGTTGACCGGATCGGCCGGGCGGATGGTGATGGTCGGCATTTCCTGGTCAATGCCCGGATGTACCGTAAGGGTGGTATCGCGGTAAAGGTCTTTACTAATAGTGATCGCGGTAATATATCGTTCCGTGCTTTTTAAGCGTAGGCGGAAAAAGCCGTCGTCATTGGTCAGGGTAGAGATGAACTGCTGCTTTTCATATACGGTAGCATTGGCAATGGAGCTGCCGTTGGCTCGGTCTCTTACATAGCCGGTAACAGTATAGGTACGCGACAGATCAGGGCTCAAATGCTGGATGATGATATGATCACCTATTTCGCGGTACTGGCGGCTGTTGCCAAACAACATATCGAGCACCTGTTTAACGGATTTATGTTGGGCAGAAACGGTAACCAGGCTGTCGTTTCTGACAACGTCACTGGTGTAGGAAAAGTAGAATTTTCCCTGGCGGCTCAGTTCATTCAGGACCACCAGCACGGGCTGTCGTTTTACGTTGACAACAACCGGTTTCTTAAGAAGTTGCTGGGCATGGCAGAGGGTAGATGTACAGAGCAGAAAGCTAACAATAATGAATACTATTCTTATCAAGGCGGATGAAGAATTCATGCGGCAAGATACAAATTACTGTATTAATGCATACGGGAGGTATCTATTGTGGCAACAGGTATCAGGAGGGGCTTGTTTGAAATAAAAAACCCCGCGCAGACGAGCAGGGTCTATCCCTTATTCCTCAAAATAAGATATTAAAAAATCCCGGATAAAATTAAAGACTTAAAAATGCTGAGAAGCTAATCCGATGTTAATGGGGAAAATAATAAGGGCCGGATTGAGATCCAGCCCCCTGATAAAATAGGAAAATTCATTTAATGTCAACACTAATTTCGCACATCTTGTTTTGTTATTAGTAAATCACTCGTTAATAGAAATGTTAATAGCCGGCTTCTTCGACAGGCGCGCCAGCTGGGAAGTATAATACCGCAGCAGGTAAAAATATACCCGGAACTCCTCCCATCTTTGTTGTGCAGGCATCAGGCTGTTCATGAACATATGCAGATGGCTGCGCAGGGCATAGTCATAATGCCCGGCCCTGTCTTCAAACTGTTTACGGATGCTGGCGGTGAGCCTGGCGGCATCCGGGAGGTAACGCCTGATGATGGCCGATATGTTTGCTGTTGCTTCACTGCTATGCTGTAAACATTGCGCGATCAATGCTGTATTAGCCCGGTACTCCTCATTCATCCGCTCGCGTTGGTCTTTATTGTGATGGTAATTAAACTCGGTTGTAAAGCCTTCAAAATTGCGGTGATAGAAATCCACTTTTTCGGCAGCATTGTATTGCATGGCGCTCATCATACCATCTATCCATATCATTCCGGCCATGTTAGTATGTTGTTTATTGCGCTGCTGGTGCAGCTGTAATAAGAGCTCGCTGATACAATTGCAGTGGATGTGGAACAAGGATTCAGTAAGATCGATGGTACCCGCTCCATAGCGCTCCAGTTCCCGTTCATAGGTATCCAGCTGCAGGCGGTAGATCAGGCCCTGTTTAAAGGCGGGTAAGATGGCTTGTTTGAAGGCTTGTAGCAAGGCAGGATTATCCGCATCCCGCAGATGAAAACGTACCCGTATATGATGATGGGGATCTTCATAGCGGATGAAGAACCATCGGTCGATTACCTTTTGCCCCTGCATCTTTTGTGCAAAAGGGTAGAGGATATTCCGGATGATCTCATCGGCGGTGTTCTTGCCAACATAGATCTTGTAATACATCCATGCTGTGCCGGGCGGGAAATACCGTTCTACCTGCAAAGCGGCCTGCTGCCTGTTCCTGCGGGGCGCTATGGCAGGCGTGGTATGCGTAGCCTGCCGGATAAAGGGGATGATGATCTCATTGGTCATTTTGCCGGCGGCGCTTTCTACCAGCAGCTTGTCCGGCGCAGCCAGCGATTCGTACAAGATCAGGCGGGGCTGCTGTCTGGCGGCATCCAGCAATAATTGTATACCCATGGGAGTGCAGAGATCCAGCAGCAGCTCGTTATCTCCTTCAACCAGCAATACCTGGTCAGGCAACCCTAAGCTTGCTTTTATGCCTGCAAAATTCTCAGGGTGAAGGGGGGTGAGCTGCCTGCTGTTAATATTCCAGCTTGCTGGTTTCAAGATCACGTTCTTATACCGTACGCGGGGCAGAAAAGGTTCCAGAGAAAGGAATCCCCAGTCCCAGGACAGGTTGGCGCATTTACCCTGTAAATACAAGCTGGACAGAAAGTGATATACCGGTAAGCTGTCGTGCGCGAAATTATGCGCCGAAGTAAGTTGCGGCACTACTTCCCTGCCTAAACGTTTTGACAGGAGCAGCAGCCTGTTCTCCTGCAACTGAAGGTAAAGATCGTGCAAGGGTATCTGGTACCTGAGCGGCAGTGTAGAGCGGCACAGGTAAGGGATCTCATACCTGCGGAGGTGCGGGCGCGACAGGATGTTGCCCACTTTAGCCTGTGGCAGGTGCAGCACTTCTGCAAATACTTTATCAGGATAAAGGGCTTCTTCCTGTTGTACCAGTTCTTTTACTTTCTGCGACAGTGTTTCGTCTGCATGACAGAACCGCGCCAGCAGCTTGGCGGCAGCAGGAGAGGCCCCGATGAACCTGATCAGCGCTTGTTCGGGCGTGTCGCCTTTGTAGAGGTTGAATACGGTATCGATAGCATCCGGCATTATGTTGGGATCAAACGGAAATTGTGCTGCTTCTTCCTTGCTGATGATGATCTCCGTAGCGCCCCTGGCAACCGCTTGCCTGTATTTTTCGAAGAGAAAGGCAGCCTTAGGATCTTGTTCCAGATCGGCTTTTCTGCCGGGTTGGTGATCTTTATAACGATCAGCTGCATCGAGGGCATGCTGGTAGCCGATGCCGTTCTCCACATCCAGGGCGGTAGTAAGAGGCACTGCCTGGTTGCCATAGCGTTCTTCAAAAGCCCGTTTGAATGCTTCCAGCTTGCTATGCTCACGCTGTTCATTGTTCAGGCATGCGAGTATGAAAAGCGCTTCTTTGATATCGTTTGTAACAGTGGAAGAAAGTTGGTTGTGAATAGTATGCTTAACCGTATCCACCTGGAATAGCCTGCTTTCGTCAATGGGCACGGGCAAGGCGGTAAGACAGTCCCTGATGTGCTGATAAGCTTTTACACCGGGAGTCTTATTGATGTCCTGCATCAGTTGCTGTGTATAGCTAAGCACCTGCACCAGCGGCTCCGTATGCTGGTATTGTTGCAGCTGGCGGATCAGCTCCTGCGTGAATTCATCTCCCGATACATTGGCTTCCAGGTTGCTTTTCAGGATCTGTGCATCGATGAGCTGCAGCAGATAAGCGGCCGCTTCTGCTGCTGTTACATCATAGGCCGTGATCATCTCCACGAGATCATTGAAGCAGCAGCCATGTGCAGCTACTTTGATCACCTTGTTCAGTACGGGCGTCATCTCCACTTTCACCAGCTCATAGATGCGGGTATCGCCCTGGTAATTGTAACGGGCGTATCTCCATTGCCGCGCGTATTTGTACAGGCTGGAATTGGGATAGTAAATGAGCTGTGTTCTTATGCTGTCATGAGCGGCTACGAAATCAGCCAGCCTGCAGCCGTAGTCCATGTCCAGGCGCATGTGCCGCCTGATATCCCGGACGGCGGGCAGTTCCATCCGGGTCGTCCTCCCGAAGGAACCTACCGCACATCCGGAAAAAATCCCGAAGGGAGTGCATCGTGTGCTCATCCGGACCAGGTACTGCCATAAGGCGGTGCTTACTTTGCGTATTTCCCTGGGCTGCTGCATGGTCCCGCTTTTGTATTTCAGGAATGCGTTATACAGCACAGGAGACGCGATATACAAGGCTTCCTGCACCATCTCAGCATCGTAATGATCCGGCAGATTATCCTGGCGGTATAAGTCAATCACCGTTTGATAGGGGAGCATCGGGGTACGCAGCACAAAGAAGTCGGCGGTGTAGGGGAGTCCATGGTCCATAGTCGATGGTCCATTGACTGTTCGGTTATTCAAGTATCTCGTTGGCATGTGATTGTTATGGCATAGACGTTTGACAAACAATCCACGGACTATGGACTATGGACCATTGACCATGGACTTTCAAGACAACAACAAGGCTTCATCCCAGGCCGGTTCAAAGCCGGCTACAGCGGAAATGAGCGACAAACCGATACCAGACACACCCTCCAGCAGGCCGGGCACATTGTGCCACTCACCATTGGAAGGGTCGGTACCAGTGAAAGTTTTATAACCGGCAAGACCGTCTTCGAACGTAGCCATTGCCAGTGTTTTTTCATACCAGAAAGCAGCAGCTTCGCTGAACAGCAGCTCCCCGGTATGCTGATACATTTTGTGGTAGATATGTGCGATGCCGCTGGCGCCATGACAAAAGCAGGCGTCCTGCACATAGCCGGCGGCAAGGTCGCGCTTAGGTGCGTTGAACCGGGCAATTTCCAGGGCAGCCGCCTTGATGTTTTCCTGCTGTAAAGCTTCACCGGCCTGCCATAGCGTAGTGCACACGCCAAGATCGCCGTAACACCAGGCCAGCCTTGAAGCAGGGGTTTGTTCGCCATCACCGTTTAGCAGGTAACCGAAGTAGCTGCCATATTTTTCAGGTGAGCGCATATGATGCTGAAGAAAGCGGCAGCTTTTTTCGATTAAGTGATGGCATTGTGCTGCCAGTGCAGCTTGCCGGCTGGCTTTTACCAGGAAGGCAATGATGCTGGGAATGCCGTGAGACAGACCGAGGTTGTAGGTATCTCCGCAGGCGTTGGGACCGTACATGCCTTCGTGTAGCATAAACGCTTTCCATTTGATCATCTCCTGTTCTGCTATGGCCTGCGCTTCCAGCGTGTTCACAAAATTGGCCAGTCCGGTCGTGTATTGCTCGTCTATGGCGGCTTTGCGCAGAAAGTACAATGCCACACCGGTGGCGCCGTACAGGTAGTCATAATTGCCCCGCTCTATTTCTGTCATCATCCACTGGTATAGTGCAGTGTCCATCTTTCCGAGCAAATGCTGCGCATCGGCATCCAGGAACTTGTTGTCTACCGCATGCTGCAGCAGCCATCCAACGCCTGCCAACCCGCCGGCAAAAGAAGGATCACAATCAAACTGTGTAATAGTTACAAGAAGATCATCTATCAGCTCAATGGCTTTGTCGAGGTAGATCTCGTTTTCGCTCAGTTTGTAGTAGTACAGCAGGAACAAGGCCCTGCCTGCGTCTCCGCCTGTGAGGGAAATATCGGCTGAAGAAGGTTGTGCACTCAGCAAGTTGGCGATCTCTTCCAGCTTTCCGTGGATGGCATTTACTGGTTGGTACATATGTATGATGAAACGTGGAAGTATCCCGGAATAGCCACTATGAGGCTATTCCGGGTAATGTTGAAAGGAGTTCCCGATTGCCAGCGGCTCGCTTAGCAACCACAACCGCAGAGCACAGAGCAAACTACGGAGTTGCACACAACTGTGCAAAGGATGAGTGAACCACCACCTCCGCCGCCTCCACATTTGGAGCTACCGCCGCCGCCTGTAGAATTCAGCTGGGTGATCACTTCTGAGTTAAGCTTCAGCTGCCTTTTAGGTGTGCTTTCTTGTTTCATGATGTTACAAGTTTGGGGTGAATAATGGTGGTTTCAAAAATGCGAGCCGAATATAGAGAGGGTGTTTTTACAAAAAAAAATTTTTATCCCTATATGATTTTCGTATATTCATATAGGTATAAACATTATTCGTAATGTTGTAAAAATATCTTCTATTTCAATTTTCTTTTATAGTAGAACAAGCGCTCATGTTTGCGCCAGCGCCTCCACCCCTGATTCTTTTATCACCGTTTGCATAGCAGCATCTTTAATAGCCAGCGCTTCTTCATAAGGCAGGAAGGCATCATTAGACATGAACACGAAGTCCATTTGTCCGCGGAAGGTGGTAGTCACCAGCGTATTGGGATTGCGCCAGGGAAAAGCTACGGTCGGACTGATGATCGTTTCCACTTCAAAGTGCTGGTAGCTTTCAGGTATATTCAGCCGTCCCATATTCGAGAAGGTTACATCATGATTGCCATTGGTCACCTTCAGCAGTTTTACCAGCAGCTTCAGCGAAGCATGTATGTATTCGCCGATCATCAGCTGCATGAAAACATTCAGCTCTTCTATCTTCGCGGTCAGTTCCTCTTTGAGCTGGTAGGCCTGCACCCAGAAACTGCGGGCTGTTGGCGGCGCTTCCTGGTTCAGCGACAGATTAACAGTGGGCGCATAGGCAAATAAGGTATCGGGTTTGATCGCGTCTATGAAGCGGCGTATATCCACCGGCGTGATCACCTTGTTGCGCGCACGGCTGCCCTGTACTTCCTGGAAAGCGCGTAACAATGCTACACATAAAGCAGCGTGCACACTGGTGCCCTCTGCTTTACAACGCTTCACAAATGCGGCGGATTCCTCCCTGTCCAGTTTCCAATGCAGCAGGTAATCTTTTCCCTTAGCCGGCTGCTTTTTACGCCATAGTACAACAGACAAGGTGAGCCAGGCCAGTATAGCTGACTTTTTGCCTTTGCGCTGCAGTTTTTTGTTCTCCAGGTAAGGGCCGGGTATCAGGTCTTCTATTGCATTGAAAGAGGGGTAAGGCGGCAGTTCCATCTCCGGCTGATCCAGCGCGGTGAGCACTTCCTGTAGCAAAGTAGCAACAGAAGCGCCGTCGCAGATGCAGTGATGGCATACCAGGATCAGTTCGGAAACAGATGCAGAACGGATCCATACCATCCTGCAAAGCGGGCCGTTACGCATATCAAAAGGAGTAGCCCATTCTGTCATAGACTCGCGTTGCCAGTCGTCTTCCTGTTGTCTTTCAACGATCCGGACGGGTATGGCTGCAATGTCGTCGCTGCTCACAAAATGTGGCAGACCTTTTTTGCCGGGCGCTACGCCGGCCCTCAATAAGGGATGTTTAGTCTGTACTTTTGCCAGCGCCTGGTGCAGGTAGTGCAATTGTATATTGCCCCGTATCCTGGCTACAAATGCGCTGTTCAGCGGCGTATTGCCATCCCCGTACATGATCCTTTCACCGATAATGAGTTTTCTCTGCATGTTGTTTTATTTCAATTGTTACCTTATACCAACTGTGCCTCCGGTACACGTTTGCCTTCCAGTAATGCTTCCATTGCTTTGTCCCTGATAGCGGCTGCATCTTCTTCAGACAGGTAGGCATCATTCGAAAGAAAGGAAAAGGTCATCTGCTCATCAAAGGTGCTGGCAATAATACCGTTCGGATTAGCCGATTTGAAGATCAGAATAGGATTATGAATGGTTTCTACTTCAAATGAACCGAAACGCTTTGGAATATCCAGGCGTCCCATATTGGAGAAAGTAAGATCATTGTTGCCCCTGGCAGTGCTCAGGTATTGCGAGAGTTTTTTTACCACCGGGTGATAGTATTCATTGATCATGATCTCTTCATACACCTTCAGGTTCTCCAGTTTTTCAGACAGCTTTGCGTTCACTTTCTTTACCTGTGCAGTGAAGTCCAGCGCGGGATCTTTATCCAGTGATAAAGTAGTGCTGGATGCAAAGCCAAACAGCATATCGTCCTTGATCTCTGTAATATACCTGCGGAGGTTTACCGGGCAAAAGACCTGGTTACGGGCTTTTTCTCCTTTTACCTGGCGGAAGGCCCAGAGAAAGGCGGTACACAAAGCAGCATGCACGGTGGTGCGTTCTTCCTTACAACGCCGGATCAATGCGGCGGTAGATGCTTTATCCATCTTCCAGCGTACAGTGTAATCCTTGCCCCAGGGCAGGTCTTTCTTTCTGGGCACAAAGAACAGGAACAAGCGGAGGAAGGCAGATGTGATACGGCCTTTGCGCTTATTCTTCTTATCATCCAGGATCAGGCGGGGCACCAGGTCTTCTATGGAGTTGAATGATTCGTAATGCCCGATCTCCAGGTTAGGCTGATCCACCAGTGTCAGTATTTCGCGGAAGAGCGTTACGATGGAGGAGCCGTCGCAGATGCAGTGATGACAAACCATGATCAGGTCGGATACCACGCCGGAACGGATCCACACCATCCGCAGCAAGGGGCCTTTCTGCATATCGAAGCGCAGTGAACATTCTTTTTCAGACTCCCGCATCCAGTCGTCTTCAGAGCTGCGTTCTACAATACGTAAGGGGATCTCAGGCGCCAGTAAGGGTGTTACAAACCAGGGCTGGCCTTTGCTGTCTTCCTGCACGGAAACGCTGAGCAGAGGGTGTTTGGCCTGCACTTTGGAGAGCGCATGACGCAGAGCGTCTTCAGCGATCACGCCACGTATCTTAATGGTAAAGGTGATGTTCTTGGGAACCGTGCCATCCCCATAGATGAACCTTTCGAGGAAAAGTAGTTTTCTCTTCATAGTTGATGTCTTTAAAATGCTACCAAACGTTTTTTGGCGGCGAATGCTTCGAGGTATTCCACTGCCTTGTCATTGCCGCCGGCCTGGATATAAGTATCCCTGATATGCTCAGCGGCGCTGCGATACTGCGGGTTTTGCAGTATTTCCCACATAGCGGTCTTCAGGTCGTTTACCCGTAGCCGTTTATAACGCAGCTTGATGCCGCAGCCAGCTTTTTCTATCAGGGAGGCGGTATGGAAATGATCGTATGCAATAGGCGTAATGAGCATGGGCAGGCCGTTCATAAAGGTATCGTTCACCGTGTTGAAGCCGCCGTGACAGATCACTGCATCCATTTTGGCGATCACCTGTGACTGCGGCACATAACCCTGTACAATAAAGTTATCCGGCCATTGCTCAAAGATATCCGGATTCGTGGCCGCTACTATTGTGAGGGGCTGATCGGCAAAAGCTTCGATCAGCTTGCTGAAGAACTCTTTACGGATATCCACCAGCAGGGTGCCCAGGGATACATACACTTTTGGAGAAGTAGCCTTTTCCAATCGTTCCCAGTCAAAGGGCGTGTTATTGGGACGGCCTTTTACCGGGCCTACAAATTTCATATAGGCCGGCGGCTGGGCGATAGCGGAGAATTCCTGTGAGGTGAATACCAGGTTCAGCTCTCCGGAGTTCACTACTGCGGCAGCTTGATAAATGCCGAAAGATTGCTGCAGCTCCAGGATATTACGCACCCACCAGGCATGTACTTTGGGAGCGCTCATCGCGTCTCCGCCTACATCCGGCGGTACGGGCGTGGTAGTTACATAAGGAATGCCTTTGTTATAGGCACAGATAGCGCCTGCAAAGGTGATACAGTCGTTAACGATCACATCCGGCTGAAACTCGTCTGCAATGCGTTCCAGGCCTTTCATAATAAAGCGGCAGAAGGGTATATAGGTCTCTTCCAGGGCCAGCTTCAGTGTTTCTGCGCCTGAGATGTTGGGACCATCATCCTGTCTTTTCAGTATGCGTTTAATTTCCGGTAAATGTTCTTCCAGTTCGGCATGCGGCACAATAAAGCGGCCGCCCGCGGGCACATGCTCTGCAGCAATTTCCTGGATGCCTACCCATGCCACCTGGTGGCCGCGTGCTATTAAGCTGGCGCCAACGCTGAGTGTGGGACTGATATGCCCAAAGAAAGGCGGTACTACAAATAAGAATTTAGACATGGGCGATAATTTTTGATGTGCACATTTCTTCCAGCAATTCGGCAGTTCTGGTGGTGCCGCCAGCCTGTGTAAAAGATTGCTGCATGCTTTGGGCAGCTGCAGCATATTTCGGATCCTGCAGCACTTCATATACAGCCTGCTTCAGGTGATCTGCTTTAAAGCGCTTGAAGTTGAGCCGTTGCCCGCTTTCAGATGCAGTAACCCTGCCGGCTACAAAAGACTGATCATAAGCAATAGGGATCACTACCAGGGGCAGGCCATGGGCCAGTGTTTCACATACGGTATTATGACCGCCATGGCATACCACGGCATCCAGGTGCGGCAGCAATGCCAGTTGCGGCACTTTTTCCTGCACGATGAAATTGGCAGGCCATTCATCAAAAAGCGCCGGATCGGATACCACCACAACGCTAAGCTGTTCGTTCCCGAATGCTGCACATACTTTGCTGAAGAATTCTTTTTTATAGCTATGATCGAAAGTGGTGCCGATGGATACCAGGATCTTCCGCGGATGTTCCATATGATAGAACTTTTCCCATTCAAAAGGGATCGCAGCGGGACGGTGCTGTATCACCGGCCCCACGAACTTGTACTGGTCTTCCAGGTCGGTATCGCCAAAGAATTCACGGGAGGTGAATACCAGGGCCATGGTAGCTGAACATTGCAGGGAACGGTCAGTATCCAGGCCCAGTTCGCGTTGCAGGGCTATGATCTTCTGATCGCCCCATTCCTTTACTTTCGGGAGATCATCCATGGCTCTTACAGCAGCAGGAGCAGTAACGGTGGTGGCGCAGGGAATGCCTTTTTGAGCGGCAGCGATAGCGCCTGCGAACAGTTCATGATCATGGATCACCACATCAGGCTGAAAAGTTTCCAGCCATTGCACAATGCCAGGGTACATGTAACGGTTCAGCGGGATCAGCACATCATCATAGAGGAATTTGATGCTCTCCACGCCGTATACATTTTTTTGCTGGATAGCGTCGAGGTAACGCGGACCATCCTGCGTGGCGGCATGGTCTTCGTCATAGGTAATCAGCAGCAGTTGTCCGCCGGGGGGCAATTTCTCCCCGAGAGAAGCTTCCAGGCTGATCCAGCCTACTTCATGTCCGCGCAGCAACAACTCAGCTCCAACACTTAAAGTAGGATTGATATGGCCCGTAAGGGGAGGAACAACGAATACAAATTTTGCCATAGGCCTGATGGTTATAATTGAGTTCCAAAAAAGTCTTTCAGTGCATAAGCAATAGGAAAGGGCTCCTGCACGGGGATGTTATGATCGCCGTCTACCAGCATCAGCCTGGAGTCCCTGATCTTTTCGTGCAGCTGCTGGCCTGCGGGAATGCAATCTGAAGCATTACCATAGATCAGCAGTGTTTCATGCGGGATACCGGTCAGCTGCGGACTGGAGAAGAAATGCCTTTCCTGCTGCATATCCTGCCGGATGCTGCTTTCTTTGAGCAGCTGTTCATACATACGGTGACGGCGTTCCAGCTGCCGTTTTCCGAGCCTGACTGCGGTATCTCCTGCATGATCATTGATAAAATGCACCAACAGCTCTTTGCTGTAGATGTCTACAATGCTCATGGTTTCCTGTTCATACGGGTCGGGGCTTTCGATGATCGCCAGTTTGTTGATCCTTTCGGGAAAACGCATGGCAGCCTTTAATGCTATGAGTCCGCCATAACTGTAACCTGCCAGGTGAACGGTATCCAGTCCCAGGTTATCCATCAGTTCCACCAGCTCATTGCTCATGGTCTGCAGGTCGTACCCGTGACTGGATCTTCCGCTCATACCGTGACCTTTCAGGTCATATAACACAACGTGGAACTGTTGTGCCAGTATAGGCGCAATGTTAAAATAATAGATGGAGAGGTTGGTGAACATACCATGCACCATCACGATGGTTTCCGGCGCTCCTGCATTCATTTCCTGCACATGGATGCCGGTGTGTTGCAGCGATACTACAGGCATGACTGAATGTATTTGGTGATGTCTCCCAGGTTGAGGTTGATGATCTCATCCAGGTCCATGTTAGACAGCCAGCCGGTAAAATCGATGTCCTTTCCGAAATGGGCTTTTACCTTTTCAGAGAAGGCCACTATTTCTATGCTGTCCATCTCGAGATCTTTGGTGAAGGAGCTTTGCGGGGTAATATCGAGATCTTCCACGAATTCTTCCCCGATCACTTCTGTGATAAATTGTTTCAGCACCTCCAGGATCGCTTCTTCGCTCAGTTGCGTAGGTTGTGTTAACTGGTCCATCCGATTATGTAGTTTTTATACTTAATAGTGTGAATGATAATTCCTTTTATCTGCAGGTCATCTCCATTGATACGTTCTACCGTATATGCTTTCGGGTTGCCCCGCAGGCCTTTGCCCAGTGATTTTCCGTAGGCCTCTTTAGCTACCCAGAAACGGGTGAGCCATTCGGCCTCATCGCGGGAGCCGATCAGCGCCAGCTCTGCGGGATCAAACACCAGTTCCTTAAAGGCGGTGTTGTGGTCGCGCACTTCTTCTATATCGATGCCTACGGGCCTGTCTGAACGGGCGATGGCCACTGCATCGGTATTCTTATGCGCCAGTGAAAGATGGATGCCGTTAGCCGTGCCTCCTTCAGGGAAAGGCTGTCCTGCTTCCGTGGAGGTGATGGCGAATTCTACCGGGTAGTGCAGCTCGCCGTCGCGGTGTAATACGCCCTTTACGGCATCTTTGGCAGCTACGCGGCTGATGATCCATTCTTTCTTTTTATGCAGGGGCAGCTCGTTATAATGCTTTTTCTCATCCTGGTTGAAATACCGCTTTACGATAAAGTCCCAGGAATTCACACGGCTATACGCATTATGGAACATGAATACGCCGGGCACGATCTCTGTGGATAAGGCATGCTTTGGCGAGATCAGCGCATTCCACAGGCGCTCATCTATTTCCAGGCGGCGGTTCTGCCAGCCTCTTACAATGGCCCATACCTTGTTATCCCGTTTCAGGATGAAATCTGCGAATGCAAATTCTTCATTCAGGGAAGTAAGCTGACAGGTACATTCAAAGCTGCCCTGCTGATCATCCAGCGGAGCATAAAGCTCTACTTCCTGGATCTTCACCGGGAAGGCGATACGGTCTTTAGGGAGTGTAAGCTGCAGCCAGAGCCCAAAGAGCTGTCCGGCGTTATCTAACAAAGAGCCTTTACCTGCACCGCCTTCAATGATACCCCGGATCCCTTTTTCAGCGATCACGCTCACTTCTTTGATACCCTGGTAAGCAGGGCCATGGAACATACGTTGTGTATACACCTGTTCAGGCGTTATCCGGATATTCAATGGAGCGCCAATGTCTGCAGCAGTTCTGTCGGGTGTATTATATTGTTTGGATAACTGCACTTCCGCATTGGCGTATTTTTCGAGGTTGAGGTAGATGCGGTCCGCTGCTTTCCATTCGCCCTGTACGGTTTCACGGAAAGGCTTTGCTACGTTCATCCACTGGAACACTTTCACCTGCATGATCTTTTGCACCAGCATGCCCGGCGCATTTGCAGCGGCAATGTCGCCAAACAATTCCAGGATCATGGTCATGGGGATCACCGGTTCCATATCATCAGCACAGTGCCATCCCGGCCTTTGCCTGATGAGCGAGTGGTCTATCAGGTAGGGATGCGTATCCAGGGAAATATCCAGGCGATGTACCAGCGCTTGTTGTTTTGCGGGCGTTGCAGGTGGCGCCTGCACAGCTGTATGGTGGCCATTACCATTAGCGCCGTTACGGTAAGCAGTTTTCTGCTGGAATGCTTCGAGCAGCGAATGCTGGATCTGCGAGATCTCTTCAAAGTTCTCCAGCAGGGCTTGCATTACGGGAGAAGAGGCGGTTTCCGCAACTGCTTTATGCTGGGGTTTTACCACCGGCAATTGTTTTAATGCGGCGATCTCTCTTACAATGGGAGAACCCAGTTGCAGCTTTACCGGTGCGGCAGTTTTGCTTTTAACGCTGGCGCCTGTTTCCATAAAAGCATTGTTCACTGCTCTTCCTTCTACAAACAGGGCCGCCAATACTCTTTGCAGCTGACACAGGCCTGATCTTACAGGCACGCTGGCAGCCACTGCGCTGTAGGTTTGTTGCTTTAAGGTATCGTCTACAAAACCTATCAGTCCGCCTGCGCCTACCTGGATGAATACCCTTACGCCTTCGCTGTAGAGTTTTTCTATCAGCTCACGGAAACGCACCGGTTGCAAGAGGTGTTCTACGCTCAGCTGGCGGATGTCTTCTATTGCGGAGGGATAAGTGCTTAAGGTAGTGGCTGACCATACCGGCACACTGGCAGTACGGAATTCCAGCAGGTCCATCCCTGCCAACAGCAGGTCCAGCTTGTCTTTCACGAAAGGAGAGTGGAAACCGGACTGGAAGTTCAATACCTGGTAGAAGATCTGTTCTTCGCGCAGTACAGTAGTGAACCTGTTCACGGCTTCGTTTGTACCGCAGAGGATCACCTGTTGCGGACAGTTATCAATAGAGAGGTAAATATCTTCGGTGATATCCAGCAGCGGTTTGAGTTTTTCGTACCCGCAGCCGGCTGCCAGGAAAGTAGCGTTCTTTTGTTCAAATAGTGCAGGATCCAGCTGGGCCTGCAGGCGCATGAGCGAATGCTCTTCCACCATACCGGCGGCACGTCCGGCCAGCCATTCTCCCAGGCTATGCCCGGCGTTGAGATCGGGCTGCACGCCTAATTGCTTCAGCGCAGCATCGATTATACCGCTGTTCTCCATCTGTTGCTGTGCAGCTGCCAGTACGCCATCTGCACCGGTGGTATGCTGAAGCCCCGGCAGGTTAAAATAACGGGCCACGCTGGCGGTTTCTCCGTTTACCAGTCCATCAAGGCCCGGGAACAGGAAGGCCACTTTACCATCCTGTGTTAACAGCGGATCATTGGAGAACCAGATGTCCTGCTTGTTACGCCAGGGATTGTCTTTGCTGACTATCTTGATCGCTTTCTTAATGCGTTCAGGTGAGGGATCAAATACGGCTATACGATAATCGCCTTCACCGATAGTGGCCGATTGTTCTTCCAGCGCTTTGATGAGCGCGGCTTTATCGGGCCGGGCCAGTAACAGCACGGGATCACGCTTTATAGCCGGGGCCATACCGCTGAATTGTTTTTTCTGCCGGCCCTCCTGCATGTCCAGCATGTCCAGGCTTTCCAGCACTACGTGTGCATTGATACCGCCGAAGCCAAAAGCATTCACACCAGCACGGCGTGGCAGCCCGGACTCCTCCCAGGAGCTGGCTTCCTGTACAGGTGTAAACCTGGTTTGCTGCATTAACGGTAAGGGATCTTCGCAGTGCAGGGTAGGGGGCAATTGTCCGTGGTATAATGCCAGTGCCGTCTTGATCAGACCAGCCATTCCTGCGGCAGGCATCGCATGTCCGATCATGGATTTGATGGTGCCGATGCCTGCCTTCGGCAGCGCAGTTTCATTGCCGAATACCTGCAGGAGGGTTTCCAGTTCTGTTTTATCACCTAATTGAGTAGCCGTGCCATGTGCTTCGAGATAGCCTATCTCCCGGAGATCGGTTTTTGCCTGCTGCCAGGCCTGGCGGATAGCTTTTGCCTGTCCTTTTACGGAAGGGCTCATCACGCTCACGCCTGCGCCGTCGCTGGATACGCCAACGCCTTTTACTACCGCATAAATGCGATGACCGTCGCGTATCGCATCGTCCAGCCGTTTCAGTACTACAAAACCGCAGCCTTCGCCTATCAGTACACCATCTGCTCTTTGATCAAAGGGACGGATCTGTTCATTTCTTGACAATGCGCCCAGTTGTGTGAAGATGCTCCAGAAGGGTGCGTTCTGTGAGGCATGTACGCCGCCTGCGATCACCATGTCCGAACGCCCGCTGAGCAATTCCTTCACCGCATGGTCTACAGCTATCAGTGAGCTGGCGCAGGCTGCATCTACGGTATAGGCGGTGCCGCCCAGGTTAAGGCGGTTGGCCACCAGGGAGGCAACCAGGTTAGGGATCAATCCCATGGCGGTGTCCGGGCCAAAGCGGCCTTTCTTTACCTGGAACTCTTTCTTTACACGGTCCAGCTCTTCCTTCTTCAGATCGGGCAGCAGGTGTTGTAATACCCGTACGATCTGTTCGCCGGTGCGGATGATCTCGATGCCTCTTACCGCGCCGGGGCCAGGATAATTTCCTTTGCCGATGATGATGCCGGTGTTATCCAGGGGCAGTTCCTTTTCAAATACTCCGGCATCCGCCAATGCTTTATAGGCCAGGCTTAAGGCCAATAGTTGTTCCGGTTCGGTGCTTTCTACTACGAGCGGAAGGATACCGAATTGTATAGGATCGAATGCTGCAAATTCATCTATGAATCCACCGCGCCGGCAGTAGAAGCGGTCTACCGCGGTTTCGCCGTCAAAGAACACGCTGTCCATCCGGTTTTCGGGCACAGTTTGAATGGCGTCTACGCGGTTGATAATATTCTTCCAGAAAGCCTGCAGGTCGCCGGCTCCCGGGAAGATGCATGACATGCCGATTATAGCTACATCAACAGTTTGGTTCATGAGGGTTGGTCTGAATTAGGTCTTAGAAAGTAACATTACCCGCCATGATAACTATTTGGCTCTCGTTACCATATTTTAATTCATCAATAAATGTTTCCATGCCATCAGACAGGGGAATGAGCGCGATGCCCCTGCGTTCGTATTCTTTTTCAAGCGAGGGCGACACCATGCCGGTGCCTTTCCAGGGGCCCCAGTTGATGGCCATCACCTTGGCTTTCAGGCGTTGCTTCAGCACACGGGCATAGCGGTCCATCACACTGTTTGCGGCCGCATAATCCGTTTGTCCGCGGTTGCCATACACAGAAGCTACGCTGGAAAAGAGGATCACGAACTGGGTGTCTGTATTCAGCTGCTCTGCCAGTACGCGCAGGGGCGTTACTTTGGTAGAGAACACTCTCTCAAAGGACTCTGGCGTTTTCTGATGAAAGAGTTTATCTTCCAGCAGTCCTGCGCCATGCACTACACCGTCTATGCGTCCGTATTCGCGGTATACGCCTTTGATAAGATCGCGCAGGGCGGTTTCGTCGCGCAGGTCCAGTGAATGATAGGTAACGGTAGCGCCGTTCTGTTCCAGGGCATGAATGGTTTGCAGGATCTGGTTGTATTTATGGATCTCCGCTGTCTTCTTTTCTATATCAGCCGGTTTTTTCAGCTGGCCCTGTGCTACGAGATACTGCCGGATCTCATCCTTGGTTTTCAGGAAAGCATACTGGTCCTGCATGTGTTTACGCGGGTCTGCCGATCTGCCCACCAGGATGTAATGGCAGGGGTATTCTTTCGAGAAGCGGACCATCAGTTCTGCAGTGATGCCCTGTGCGCCGCCCAGTACCAGTATCACGGATTGTTTGTCCAGGCGGATGTCCGGCGTTTGCCCGATGGTAAGACGGGAGGGGACCGGTTCCAGGGTCTGGCGGCTATCGTTCTGATAGAAGACCTCTGCAGGGCCTTCGGGGTGCAGTATTTCGTCCAGTGTAATGGCGGCTATTTTTTCAGGAGCCGGTTTACCGGAGAGGTTGATAGTGCGGCATTTCGTATGCTCGTATTCTTTATCGAGGCTCTTAAAAAAGCCGGAATAACCCTGGAAGTGTTGCAATAGCTCCATACCGGTATCGTGCCCTAAATGGCTCTCAAAATCCGAAATAGCGTATACCCATTTCACCTTATCGAAGTCCAGCTTTTTCACCATAGAGAAAGCGGTGATAATATCCGGGCGTTGCTTTGAAGCGAAGATATCGAGGATAATAAGGCCGTGATAACCATCTAAGGGATCATTGGCCTGTATGATGGTAGCGGTAGCGCCCTGCTGTTCCAGGCTTTGCCTGATGGCGATGGCAATAGCGCCGCCATCGTCTGTGATCGCAAAGGCATTTCCTTCCAGCCGGGCTGCGTTTGTTTGATCAAAGACAGAGGGCGTCAGCTCAAAGCGCAGGCGGGAGAGTGTTTCTTTCAGGTCTTTGCCGTTGTTGAAAAAGCCCTGTTCGATGATCTTCTTGGCTTCCTGTACCGGTTCAAAGTCGCCGGCGGTGTTGGCTGCCAGCCAGTTGATCAATCCCTGCAGGGTTTTAATGGCTGCCAGTTGTTCCATCATTTCCTCGCTCTGGCCATTGGAGGAGGGTAATCCACCCAGCCTTGTTTTCAGCTCGCCGATGATCTCCATGCGTTTGATGGAATCTATACTGAGATCAGCTTCCAGGTCGAGGTCCAGGCCCAGCATGTCAGCCGGATAGCCTGTCTTTTCACTTACTACGCTCAGGAGTACAGCTTTTATTTCGGCGGCAGAACGTCCGCCGGTGTTTGATGTTTGTGCGGGAACGTTTGAAACGACAGCTGCTTGTTCCACTGCGGCTGCTGGTTTTGCACTGTTCGTGTTGGCGGCGTTCTCGCTTATCCAGTCTACCAGGCCTTTCAATGTTTTAATAGCAGCCAGTTGTTCTACCAGCGTCTCTTCACTGTGGGTAGCGTGCTTGAAGCCGCCCAATCTTGTTTTCAGTTCGCCGATGATCTCCATGCGTTTGATGGAGTCTATGCTGAGGTCTGCTTCCAGGTCCATTTCCATGCCCAGCATGTCTGGCGGGTAGCCGGTCTTGTCGCTGATCACGGAGAGCAGGATACCTTTTACATCCAGTGCTGCGGTTTCGGGAACGGGAACACTGGCGGCAACTGTATGCGCACCATTCGTATAATGCTGGCCGTTAGCATTGCCATTACTATGAACGGGTATGGTTTTGCGCGGTGTAAGGTCGGGCAGGGGAGCGCTCTCAAAAGATTGCGGATTGTGACCAAGGTAGCCAAGGATCACATCGCGCTGCGCCTGTACAATATGTTTGATGCTGTTGAGATAAGCTTCTACCAGTTGTTCTGCGCCACCCTGGTTGTTGATCACAACAGGATTGGCGGCAGCAGCGCCTTTCAGCTGCAGCGGTGCAACGATGGGCAGTGCGCCGTGGGCAGGCAGCTTGCCGCTGGAGGGCTCGGCATAGTGACCGTTCACCAGCCATACGGTACTGCTCTTTTTGTATTGCTCCGGCGTGTTGAGATCCAGCTGGCGGGCATTCCTGCCATCAAAGAGCTGTTCCATATGCACGCTTCTGCCACTGGCCATGTAGCGGGCAATGGTGTGCAGCAGGTGCGTAAGGCCCGGCTGATCTTTATCTTCCGTATGCAATATCAGCTCGTCATCACCGATGATGGCTTTGGTGAGATTGCTCAGCACTTTGCCCGGGCCTACTTCAATGAAGATCCGCGCACCCTGTGCGTACATCAGTTCTATTTCTTCCGTAAACCTTACCGGCTTCACCAGGTGCTCTGCCAGTCTTTCACGGATGGCTTCCGCGCTTGTTGGGTAAACGGCGGCAGTGGTATTAGACCATACGGGGATGGAAGGTGATTTAAGATCGGTATCACTGAGCGCTGTTCTGTACAGCGCCTGTGCGCCTGCCAGCAGCGGGCTATGGAAAGCGCAGGCCACTTCCAGTTGCTGGAAGTAGATATTAGCGCCCTGCAGTTTTTCCGCCA
>Ga0102590_1001933_pt1 | contig 27218 bp, 17 predicted proteins | sample AraplaMF_Col_mMF_FD_76859 | JGI IMG/M metagenome (GOLD analysis project Ga0102590, IMG submission 76859) | Arabidopsis root microbial communities from the University of North Carolina, USA - plate scrape MF_Col_mMF | ecosystem: Host-associated > Plants > Roots > Endosphere | place: USA... | reverse complement strand
GCTTGTTGTAGGCGGCTGCGGGCTGGGAAATTGACAAGGTCACTCCGGAAATCTCGTGGCGGTGGACGGCGAGCTTTACGCGGCACAAGCGTTTCCGGCAGTCCTTGACGTCCAAGATGCCCGAATCGACACACCAAAGTGACGACAAATCGTTAATCATTTGCAACCAGCGCACTTCGTAGATGGACGGGGTTGTTCCCGCGGTGGGACCGGCGGTCGGCACCACGGCTGGGGGCGGCGCCGTCCTCACGCCCGGGTCGAGTCCGCCTGCCGCGTGCAGTAGGCCTGCCACATGGTGCGGTAAGCCTTGCCGACGGCGTCCGCATAGGTCTCCGGGTTGCCCGCCGCCGATGCCGCCAGGCGTTGCGGCAGATCCCGACGGAGTCGGGCGAGCCGGTCGATCTGCCCGGCCCACGCCACGGCGATACCGATGTACGCCTCGTTGTCTTTCGCGACCCAGTCCGACAGGCCGACCGCCGACAGGATGCCGGCCGAGATTCGCTTCGGCAGGGCGTTGCCGAGCATGGCGACGACGGGAATATTCATCCGCAGGGCTTCCCAGGTGCTGACGCCGCCGTTCTGCGGGAACGGATCAAGGCAGATGTCGACGTCGTTATAGGCCGCCAGATGCGCGAGACGGGGCGTCGGACCGCGCAATTCGATGCGCTCGGCGGCGATGCCGTGTTTGGCGAGGCGCGCGAGCAGGCTGTCACGGATCAGCGGGTCGGCAAGCGCGCCGTCCTTGATCAGGAGCTTCGCGGTCGGGACCGATTCGAGAATCCGTGCCCAGATTTCGGTGGCCAGATCAGATATCTTGCTGATGCGGTTGAACACGCCGAAGGTGACGAAACCGTTGGCGAGTGCCGGAAGCGGCTTGCGAGGGATGTCTGCCGGCAGCCATTCCAGTGTCAGCATGCTCGGGAGATCGTAGATCGTCTCCTTGTACAGGTGACGCACGTCCGGCGGGATCGTCACCGGATCGGAAAAGACGTAGTCGATTTGCGGCAATCCCGGCGGGGTGCCGTGGCCCCAGCCGTGCACCAGAACGGGGGCCGGTTTGTCCGCCATGACGTGCAGGCGGTTGCCGTCGGTGAAGCCGGACAGATCGACCAGGATATCGATCCCGTCCTCTCGAATCTGCGCAGCCAGGCGCTCGTCGGTCCATTGCGACGCGTCGCGCCAGCGGTCGGCGATCTGCCGGAAAACGTCGGTGACGCTGTCGGTGACTGTCGCGCAGGAATAGCACACCGTTTCGAAGCGCGTCTTGTCGATATATTGCAACACCGGCTTGAACGCCGTCGCGGCCGAATGGTTGCGGAAATCCGCCGACATGTATCCGATGACGAGGCGTCGCTCCGGGTCTGGGACATTGCGAAGGGGTTCGTTGGAGACCGGGACCGACGAACCGATCTGATCCCACCACAACCGCCGCACATCACGATGCTGTTCGAATCCCGCCGCGTCGCTGAAGTCCAGCACGAAGATCTTCGAGAGAATGGCCTCTTCGCAGTTCGGCTTGATGGCCAGGGCCTCATCCAGCTTGGCGACGGCCCCGTCGGTGTCGCCGAGAGCGGCCAGGCACGTCCCCAGAAAGGCATGGGTGCCGGCCGAATCGGGATTGATCGCAAGCGCCTTCTGGCCGCATGCGATGGCCTCGGAGATTTGTTTCGACGCCTGCAGGGCGGCGCCGCGAAACAGCCAAGCCTTGAACAACCCCGGGTTCAAGGCAACTGCGTGGTCGAGATTGGCAAGTCCGTCCGGCAGCCGATTCAGCTCCTGGAGTGCCTTGCCACGGTTGGCGAACGCTTCGGCATAATCCGGCCGGATCTCGATGGCGCGGGCGAAGCACTCGAGCGCTCCGCGATAGTCGCGCATTGAACTCAACAGCGCGCCGCGGCCGTTGAGCGCGATGGCCGAGGCGGGGTCAATCGCCAGCGCCGCATCGAAGCTGATCAGCGCTTCGGCATAGCGATGCAACTCGTGCAGCACGATTGCCCGGTTGTTGTGGGCGTCGGCGAAATTCGCATCGGCCGCGATCGCGCCATCATAGCTGGCGAGCGCATCCTTGTTGCGGTCGATCGCGAATAGCGCGATGCCACGCTTGTTCAACGCCTGTGCCGACAGCGGATTGATGGCGAGCGCCTGGTCGTAGCTCTCCAGCGCCTCTACGGGCCTGCCAAGTGCGTACAACGCGCTGCCGCGGCCGGTCAGCGCGTCGGCATAGCGCGGCTTGATGGCCAGCGCGCGGTCGTGGCTGTCCAGTGCGTCTGGATACCGCCCGAGCCGGTCCAGAACCACGCCGCGATTGTACCAGGCTTCGGCGAAGTCCTTCTTGACGGCGACCGCCCTGTCATAGTTCGCGAGCGCCTCATCCGGCCTGTTCAGGATGCCGCAGACATGAGCAAGCTGAAACAGCGCGTGGGCATGCTGCGGCTTCAAGGCAGCCACCCGCTGGTAGCTGGCGCGCGCGTCCTCGAACCGTCCAAGCGACATCAGCGCGGCGCCGCGGTTGAAATGTGCGTCCACCGATCGCGGCTCGGCATCGACGGCCTGTGCCAGACATTGTTCGGCCTCGAGATATCTGCGCGTGTGATACTCCGTCACGCCGAGCAGATGCAGCGCATCGAAATGTCGCGGTGCGAGCTGGAGCAATTGATGCAACACCGCGCGCGCATCGGGCAGAGCTCCGGTGTTGACCAGCGCGATGGCGCGCTCCAACAGCTTTGCCGTTTCGGCCTGCTGCTTCTTCTTGAGCCGGGCATTCTGGAATGCCCGCTGGCCTGCATTGCCGCTCATGTCGTTCCGTCGGCGACGGAGGTGGCTTCCCTCGCGCAATAGGCCTGCCACATCGAGCGATAGGCGTTGCCGACCGCGATAGCATATTTCTCGGGGTTGCCTGCGTCGGACGCGGCAAGCCGCGCCGGCATCGACTCCCGCAATTGCGCGAGTTCGTCGATCCGTCCGGCCCATTCGACCGCGATGCGGATGTAGTCCTCGGTATTGTCGGCGATCCAGTCCGACAGGCCGACCGCTGAGAGGATGCCGGCCGAAATGCGCTTCGGCAGCGCGTTGCCGAGCATGGCGACCACGGGGATGCTCATCCGCAGCGCTTCCCAGGTACTGACACCGCCATTCTGCGGAAACGGATCGAGACAGATATCGACGTCGTTGAAGGCGGCCAGGTGATCCACGCGGGGGGTCGGGCCGCGCAGCTCGATGCGATCGTCCCCGATGCCGTATTTGTGCAGGCGCGCGGTCAAATCGTTGCGGACAAAGGCATCGTGGAGCGCGCCGTCCTTGATCAGCAATTTCGAGCCTGGAACGCGACGCAGGATTTGCGCCCAGGCATCGATCGCCAGATCGGAGATCTTGCTGACGCGGTTGAATACGCCGAACGTGACGAATCCGTTTGCAAGCGCCGGCAGCGGCCTGCGCGGCACTTCCGCCGGAAGCCACTCGAGCGTCAGCATGCAGGGCAGGTCGCAGATGGTCTCCTTGTAGAGGTGGCGCACCTCCGGTGGAATGGTCACCGGATCGGAGAACACATAGTCGATTTCCGGTAGCCCGGGCGGCGTGCCGTGACCCCAGCCGTGCACCTGGATGGGGGCCGGCTTCCTCGACATGACGCACAAGCGATTGCCGTCGGTGTGTCCTGACAGATCGACGAGGATATCGATCCGGTCCGCGATGACCTGCTCGGCGATCCGGCCGTTGTCCCATTGCGAGGCGTCGTGCCAGCGGTCCGCGAGTTTCTCGAATTCTTCGGTGATGGAATCCCTGACCGGAGAACAGGAATAGCAAACCGTTTCGAACTGCGCCTTGTCGAGGTATTTCAGCACCGGCTTGAAAGAGGTGGCGGCGGAATGGTTGCGAAAGTCCGACGATATGTATCCCACGACGATGCGGCGCTGCGGGTCGAGGGTGTTGAGATAGGGGGCGTCGGGCACGACGATTTTCGAGCCGATGTGCTCTTCCCACAAAAGGCGAACATCGCGATGCTGCTCGAAAGTGGCCGAGGCGCTGAAGTCCAGCACGAAAATCTTGGTGACGATGGCTTCGCCTGAGTCCGGCTTGATGGCCAGCGCCCTGTCGAATTTGGCGATGGCCCCGTCGATGTCGCCCAGAGAGGCCTGGCACGTTCCCATCATGGTCAGGGCGACGGGCGACTCGGGCTTGAGCGCGAGGGCTTTTTCGCCGCATGTGAAGGCGTCGGCGGTTCGCAAGGACGCCAGCAGCGCATAGCCGCGCATCAGCCAGCCTTCGAACAGTTCCGGATCCAGCTCGATCGCGCGATCGAGATTCGCGATCGCTTCCGGTTTGAGTTTCATTTCCAGCAAGGTTGCGCCGCGGTTGGCGAAGGCCTCGGCATAATCCGGCTTGATTTCGACCGCACGCGCGAAGCTCTTGATGGCCCGGTTGTAGTCGCGCAAAAAGCTCAGCGCCGAGCCTCGTCCGTTGAGGGCTTTCCAGGAGACGGGCTCGATCGTCAGCGCCTTCTCATAGTTTTCGATCGCCTCGCCGTGCCGTCCCAGCGAACGCAGCACGTTGCCGCGGTTGTTGTAGGCGTCGGCAAAATTCGGATCGGCGGCGATCGCCTCGTCGTAGCTCTCGACCGCGTCGTCGTTGCGTTCCAGGTCGAACAGCGCAATCCCGCGATTGTTCAGCGCCTGGGCGAACGTGGGGTTGATCGCCAGCGCTTCGGCAAAGCTCCGCAGCGCCTCGTCCGATCGTTTGAGCCCGTTGAGCGCACTGCCGCGGCCGTTGAGCGCCTCCACGAAGCGCGGTTTGATGGCCAGCGCGCGATTGTGGCTGTCGACGGCTTCCTCGTATCGCTTGAGCTTCTCGAGGACCAGGCCGCGATTGTACCAGGCTTCGGCGAAATCCTTTTTGGCAGCGATCGTCTTGTCGTAATTCTCGAGCGCCTCGTCCTGCCGGTTCAAAGCGCCGCAGACGTACGCCAGATTGTAGAGCGCATTGGCGTGCTGCGGCTTGAGCGAGGTGGCGCGCTGGTAGCTCAGGCGTGCTTCATCGAGCCGGCCCAGCGATGTCAGGACCACGCCGCGGTTGAAATGCGCGTCCGCCGATTTCGGCTCGGCGTCGATCGCCTGGGCAAGAAAATACTCGGCCTCGGGATATCTGCGGGTGTGGTACTCGGTCATGCCGAGCAGATACAGGGCATCGAAATGCCGGGGAGCGAGTTCCACAAGCTGTTGTAGCACGGCGCGCGCGTCGGGCAGCGCCCCGGTGTTGACGAGCGCGATCGCGCGTTCCAGCAGCTTTGCCGTTTCGGCCTTTTGCTTCTTTTTCAGCCGTGCATTCTGAAATGCCCGCTGACTCGCGCTGTCGCCCATGCCCGTCACCTCTGATTCGTGGCATTATAAAGGGTCGCCGGCTGGAATACGATGCAGGCCGCGATTGGCGCCTTTGACTCGGCGTCCTGGCTCAAGCGTCCGCAGCGCGGGGACGCCTTCTGGCGGTCACCAAGATCGGTTGGTTCCCTTCGACCTTGTGCCATTAGTTAAGGATTCCTGAACAATGGGCTGGTCCGCCAAGGTCCCGCCCGACCAGACCGAGCTCGCGGCGACGGCCTGGGCAACACGCAAACACCTACCGATGCTGCTCAATTTGCGAATTTGCCGGCTCCGAGCGGCAGGCTCGAAGAAATATTTACAATAAATCCCTCGGGAAAATCCCGGGAATATTTGCCGGCGCTTTTTTACCGGTTCTTAGATTTTGCCGTTCATGGTCCGCCGGTCGATCAAGAAGATCGTAGTTACTTACCAGGAAGGTAAATCACATGTCAGGCATCGTACTCTCGAATTCCGTCCGTCAGAATCTTCTGTCGCTGCAGTCCACCGCCGATCTGCTCGCGACCACCCAGAGCCGCCTCTCTTCGGGCAAGAAGGTCAATACCGCTCTCGACAATCCGACCAACTTCTTCACCGCCGCGTCGCTCGACGCCCGCGCCAGCGACATCAACAACCTGCTGGACGGCATCGGCAACGGCGTGCAGATCCTGCAGGCTGCCAACACCGGCATCTCCTCGCTGAACAAGCTGGTCGATACCGCCAAGTCGCTCGCCAACCAGGCGCTGCAGACCACTGCCGGCTATACCCAGAAGTCCAACGTCTCGACCACGATCGCCGGCGCCACCGCCGACGACCTGCGCGGCACCACCAGCTTCGTCAACGCCACTGCGCTGAGCAGCGTCGTGTTCGACGGCACCGCCGGCGGCACCACGGGCGTTTCGTCGAGCGACTTCCTCGGCGGCACCATCGGCGTGCTGACCGGTTCGTCGGTGTCTCCGATCGGCGCAGCCGACGCCACCGTGAGCGGCTCGGCCCTCCTTGTCGGCACGGCGACCGCCACCGCGGCCTCCGGCACGCTGATCAGCGCCCTGACCAACGGTGCTTCCGCGACCGCGACCGGCCCGGTTGCCGGCGACTCGTTCAAGGTTGACGGCAAGACGGTCACCTTCGTGACCTCCGGCGCAGCGACCAAGGACGCCAACGGCAACTACACCATCGGCATCGACCAGACCCTCGGCAACGTGCTGTCGACGATCGATACCATCAACGGCAACACCGGCACCGCGTCCTCCATCGCGGGCGGCATCCTAACGCTGCACACCGGCACCGATCGGGCTCTTGAACTGGCTGACGGCACCTCCGGCACGCTGGCCAAGCTCGGCCTCACTGCCGGCACGACTGCCCTGGCCACCACTGCCTCGGCTTCGGCCACGGCGAATACCCGGCTGTTCAACACGGTCGGTGGTCTGAGCACCACGGCCATTTCGGACGGCACCCAGCTGACGGTGAATGGCAAGACCATCACCTTCAAGGCGTCGGCCGTTCCGGCCGCCACCGACGTGCCCACCGGCTCCGGCGTGCTCGGCAACGTGGTCAACGACGGCAACGGCAACTCCACGATCTACCTCGGCACCAGCTCGACCTACAGTGCCGCGACGGTCGGTGACGTGCTCAACGCGATCGATCTGGCGAGCGGCGTCAAAGCTGCCACCAACTCGACCACCGGTGTCGCGACCTATGCCACCAACGCCAGCCAGACGGCGTCGGCTGTCGTCGGCGGCAAGGTCACGCTCGAGAGCTCGACGGGTGCCGACCTCAGCGTTAGTGGCCCGGCCGACCTCCTCAAGTCGCTCGGTCTCACCACCGCGACTGGCTCCGGACAGACCACCGTCACGGCGGCGCGCACCACCAGCGCCAGCAGCGTTGGCAGCCTGATCCAGGACGGTTCGACCCTGAATGTGAATGGCCACACCATCACCTTCAAGAACGCCGGCACCCCGGCGGCGTCGGCCACCCACAAGGGCGTCACCGGCAACGTCGAAACCGACGGCAACGGCAACTCGACGGTCTACCTGCAGAAGGGTACCATCAATGACGTGCTGACGGCGATCGACCTCGCCACCGGTGTCCAGACCGCCGCGCTCGGCGTGTCCGGTGCGACGCTGGCGACGGCGAACGGCTCGACCAACTCTTCGGTCAGCGCCACCGGCGCCCTGAAGGTTTCGACGGGCACCTCGTCCGACCTCAACATCACCGGCACCGGCAATGCCCTGTCGGCGCTCGGCCTCACCGGTTCCACCGGCACCGATAGCGCCTTCACCGCGACCCGCGGCTCGAACGCTGGCGGCGTCAACGGCAAGACCTTGACCTTCACCTCCTTCAACGGCGGTGCGGCGGTCAATGTCACCTTCGGCGACGGCACCAACGGCACCGTCAAGTCGTTGTCCCAGCTCAACACGGCGCTGCAGGCCAACAACCTGACCGCCACGGTCGACGCCAACGGCAAGCTGCAGATCTCCGCCTCCAACGACTATGCGTCCTCGACGCTTGGTGGGACGGCCGGCGGCGCGATCGGCGGTACGCTGACCACGACGCAGACCTTCACCATCCCGGCGGCGCCTGTGGCCGATCCGGTTGCGCAGACCACCCGCGCCAACCTGGTCGCCCAGTACAACAACATCCTGGATCAGATCACCACCACGGCCCAGGATGCTTCGTTCAACGGCGTCAACCTGCTCGGTGGCGACACCCTGAAGCTGACGTTCAACGAAACCGGTCGGTCGTCGATCAACATCCAGGGCGTGACGTTCAACGCCTCGGGTCTTGGCCTCGCGAGCCTGACCGCCGGCACCGACTTCATCGACAACTCGGCGACCAACAAGGTTCTGGCGAACCTCAACAACGCCAGCACCACGCTGCGGTCGCAGGCTTCCGCGCTGGGTTCGAACCTGACCATCGTGCAGACCCGTCAGAGCTTCTCCAAGGATCTGATCGCGGTGCTGCAGACCGGTTCGTCGAACCTGACGCTGGCCGACACCAACGAGGAAGCGGCCAACAGCCAGGCGCTGTCGACCCGCCAGTCGATCGCGGTGTCCGCGCTGTCGCTCGCCAACACCTCGCAGCAGAGCGTGCTCCAGCTTCTGCGCTGATACCGGCGAACACCAACATCAACCAGAGGGCGGCGGGGGAAACCCCGCCGCTCTTTCTTTTTGGCGATAGGCGGGCAGGGCGGGGGATCGCTACCCGTACAATTCTACCAATTTCGCGCCGGTAATTTTACCAAATATTAGGGTTAATAATCGATGTTTTTCCCGGCGGTCAGGATGACCGCTGATTTAAACGAACCAGTAAGGTCCCATGTCAGGAATCGTCCTCTCCAATTCGATTCGGCAGAATCTGTCGTCGCTGCAGGCCACCGCCGACTTGCTCGCCACCACCCAGAGCCGCCTTTCGTCTGGCAAAAAAGTCAACACGGCGCTCGACAATCCCACCAACTACTTCACCGCCGCGGCGCTCGATGCCCGCGCCAGTGACATCAACAATCTCCTCGACGGTATCGGCAACGGTGTGCAGATCCTGCAGGCCGCCAATACCGGCATGTCCTCGCTGAACAAGCTGGTCGACAATATGAAGTCGATCGCCAACCAGGCGCTGCAGACGACCCCGGGCTTCTCGGCGAAATCCAGCGTCTCGACCACGATCGCCGGCGCCACCGCCGAAGACCTGCGCGGCAACACCAGCTTCGTCAACGCCACTGCGGCCGGCAATGTGCTGTTCTCCGGCGCCAGCGGCGGCACCGCGGGCGCGACCGGCGGCCTGACGCTCGGCGGCAGCATCGGCTCGCTGGCCGGCGCGGCGATCGCCCCGGTGGGCGCACAGGACGCGACCGGGGCTGCCGGCGCGAGCATGTTCATCGGCGGTTCGACCACGACGGCGACCGGCGCCACGCTGATCAGTGCATTGACGAACAGCACGGTCAACACGCCCACCGGTCCGGTCGCCGGCGACAGCATCACCGTCAACGGCAAGACCATCACCTTCGTCCAGAGTGGCGCGGCGGTTAAGGGGGCCGGCGGCAACTATCTCATCGGCATCGACCAGACGCTGAACGCCTTGCTGACGACGGTCGACGCCATCAACGGCAACCCCAGCCAGGTCTCGCAGGTCACCGCAGCCGGCAAGATCCAGTTGCACACTGGTTTAAGTGGATCGGTGACGATCGCCGACGGCAACGCCGGCACGCTCGCCAAGCTTGGCCTTGTCCCGGCGACCGTCAACCTCGGCTTCAGCGGCGTTCCGGCGAACATGACCACCGCCACGAAACTGTTCAACACCGAGGGGGCGATCACCACCGCCAACATCGCCGATGGCACCAGGCTGACAGCCAACGGCAAGACCATCACGTTCAGGGCATCGGATGCACCGGCCGTTGCCGATGTGCCGCTCGGCTCCGGCGTGCTCGGCAATATCGTGACCGACGGCAACGGCAACTCCACGATCTATCTCGGCACCTTGACCACCAACACCACCGCCACCGTCGGGGATGTGCTCACCGCGATCGATCTCGCCAGCGGGGTGAAGTCGGCGACGATTACCGCGGGTGTCGCGGCGTTTGCCACCAATGCCGGCCAGACGGCGTCTCTGGTGAACATCGGAGAGGCCACCCTGAAGAGCTCGACCGGTGCCGACCTGAACCTGAGCGGCCCGGCCGATCTGCTGAATTCGCTTGGTCTCACCAGCTCCGTGGGTGGCGGCGACACCACCATCACGGTGGCGCGCTCGACCAGCGCGGCCACCCTCGGCAGCATGATTCAGGATGGCTCGACCCTGAACGTGAACGGCCACACCGTCACCTTCAAGAATGCGGCGACGCCGGCGGCTTCGGCCAGCCACAGGGGCGTCACCGGCAACGTCGAAACCGACGGCAATGGCAACTCCACGGTCTACCTGCAGAAGGGTACCGTTGCCGACGTGCTGACGGCGATCGACCTCGCCACCGGCGTCCAGACCGCCGCCCTCGGCGTGTCCGGCGCGACGCTGGCCACGACCCCCGGCTCGACCAGTTCAGCGGTCGGCGCCACCGGGGCTTTGAAGATCTCGACCGGCACGGCGGCCGACCTCACCATCACCGGCACCGGCAATGCCCTGTCGGCGCTGGGTTTCACCGGCTCCACCGGCACCGACGCCGCCTTCAAGGCGGTCCGCGGGTCGAACGCCGGCGGCGTCAACGGCAAGACCCTGACCTTCACCTCCTTCAACGGCGGTGCGGCGGTCAACGTCACCTTCGGCGACGGCACCAACGGCACCGTCAAGTCGCTGGCCCAGCTCAATGTCGCGCTGCAGGCCAACAACCTGACCGCCACGGTCGATGCCGCCGGCAAGCTGCTGATCGAAGTGTCGAACGACTACGCCTCCTCGACACTGGGGGCCGCCGACGGCGGCGCGATCGGCGGGACGCTGACCGGGGCGCTGACGTTCTCGATCGCCAAGGCGCCGGTCACCGACCCGGTGGCCCAGAACACCCGCGCCAATCTCGTGGCGCAGTACAACAATATCCTGCAGCAGATCACCACGACGGCCCAGGACGCTTCGTTCAACGGCGTCAACCTGCTCGGCGGCGACACCCTGAAGCTGGTGTTCAATGAAACCGGCCGGTCGTCGATCACCATCCAGGGCGTCATCTTCAGCGGCGCCGGGCTCGGCCTGTCCGAACTTGGCGCGGGCACCGACTTCATCGACAACTCGGCCACCAACAAGGTGCTGGCGAAGCTCAACACCGCCAGTGTCACGCTGCGCTCCCAGGCCTCGGCGCTTGGTTCGAACCTGACGGTCGTGCAGACCCGGCAGAACTTCTCCAAGGACCTGATCGCGGTGCTGCAGACCGGTTCGACCAACCTGACACTGGCCGACACCAACGAGGAGGCAGCCAACAGCCAGGCGCTGTCGACCCGCCAGTCGATTGCGGTGTCCGCCCTGTCTCTGGCCAACACCTCGCAGCAGAGCGTGCTCCAGCTGCTCAAGAGCTGAGTCCGGCGAAAGTCACCATCAGCAAAGGAGCGGCGGGGGAAACCCCGCCGCTGTTTTGTTTCAGAGATCACGGCACTTGATCTCTAAGAATACCGATTAATGCACTCTGCTCAATCGAGGCAGAGTGAGGGCGAATCGTGGATCCGTTTTGTCTTAAGACGCGAAGCCAAGCATACAGCGGTAGCGAGAACGAGGATCGCTTCAAAGTAATACAAATTGTATGGGCCGAGCCTTCCATGCGAAACAAACTTAGCAGCGTTTGACCGTTCCACACATTTTCGAGCTCGTCATATAAACTTCGCTTGCAACCTCAAGATGAGGCCTCTAACGTTTGTCGAAGTGCAGATGGGAAGCAAGAATGTTTAGAGGCAGTAAGCTCGACACAGAATCGAGTCCGATTGTAGTTATAGGCAGTAAGCAAGGCGACGAGGCTGTAGTAAGCGTCTACCGAGGGACGGTCCTTTTTCGTCTCGGATGCCGAGGTGCCTTAATGGCGCTGTTAGAACGTGACAGCGATAGGCCGGGTCCCGCGCACATTCAGTTCACGCCTTCAACTTTCCCGACGCAACTGTGCTGTCCGCCTCCTTGAGGCGAGGGCGTCTATCAACTGTCCAGGAAGCATGACGACGTTGGCGCGGGGCGTCCGCACGCGCGCGTTTGTCATTGCCTGCACCCAACCTTCTCGACCGACACCTCTCAGATGAACTCCGTCAAATTATTGTAAGGGGAAACGCAATGCCGCTCTCAAACGAAGCGCCAACGGACATCATATTGAGTGGCGATCGCGTCGCCGAGAACGCGGCGAACGGCGCTGTTGTGGGGACAGTGACTGGCATCGACCCGGATGCCGGTGCGGTGCTGAGCTACGCACTGACCGACGATGCTGGCGGTCGCTTTGCGATCGATGCGTTGACCGGTGTGGTGACGGTGGCGAATGGTACCTTGCTGAACTTCGAAGGCGCGGTGTCGCACGACGTAACGGTGCGGGTCACCGACCAAGACGGGTTGACTTTTGACAAGACCTTCTCGCTCGGTGTTGGCGACGTCAACGAAGCCCCAACCGGTGCAACGCTGACCGGCGACACCGTCGCCGAGAACGCGGCGAACGGCACAGTGGTGGGGACGGTGACGGGTGCCGACCCGGATGTCGGTGCGGTGTTGTCCTACACACTGACTGATGACGCTGGTGGTCGCTTTGCGATCGATGCGTCGACCGGTGTGCTGACGGTGGCGAATGGTACCTTGCTGAACTTCGAAAGCGCGGTCTCGCACGATGTGACGGTGCGGGTCACCGATCAGGATGGGATGACCTTCGACAAGACCTTCTCGCTGGGCATTAGCGACGTCAACGAAGCCCCAACTGGTGCGACGCTGGCCGGCAACACGATTGCCGAGAACGCGGCGAACGGCACGGTGGTGGGTGTGGTGACGGGGGGCGACCCGGATGCCGGTGCGGTGCTGTCCTATGCACTGACCGATGACGCTGGCGGTCGCTTTGCGATCGATGCGTCGACCGGTGTGGTGACGGTGGCGGACGGTACGCTGCTGAACTTCGAAAGTGCGGCGTCGCATGACGTAACGGTGCGGGTCACCGATCAGGACGGGCTGACCTTCGACAAGACCTTCTCGCTCAGTGTTGGCGACGTCAACGAAGCCCCAACCGGTGCGGCGCTGACCGGCAACACGGTCGCCGAGAACGCGGCGAACGGCACGGTGGTGGGCACGGTGACGGGCTCCGACCCGGATGCGGGCGGGCTGCTGAACTACATTCTGATCGATGACGCCGGTGGCCGTTTTGCAGTCAACGCATTGACCGGAGTGGTGACTGTGGCGAATGGTGCGCTGCTCGATTTCGAAAGCGCGACGTCGCACGACGTAACGGTGCGGGTCACCGATCAAGATGGCCTGACTTTTGACAAATCCTTTACTCTCGGGATCACCAATGTCTCGGGGCATTTTGTCGGAACGTCGGGCGATGACGTCGTCATCGGTAGCAATGAAGAAGATCAGATTCAGGGACTGGGTGGTAACGATACCCTACGGGGATCACTCGGTCCTGACGTCCTCGACGGCGGAAGTGGAAACGACACCGCGAGTTATGCCGGCTCTGCCGGCGGCGTGGTTGCCTCGCTGGCTCAACCGGCCACCAACACCGGAGAAGCCTCCGGCGACACGTACATCAGTATCGAGAATCTCCTCGGTAGTGCATTTGCGGACACGCTGACGGGTGATGCCAACGGCAATCGCCTTGTCGGTGGCGCAGGAGATGACAGCCTGGATGGCGGCTCCGGAAGCGATACCCTCGAGGGCGGGACCGGGGCGGATAGCCTGATTGGCGGCGCAGGCGTCGACACAGCAAGCTATGCCGGAGCGGAGACCGGCGTTACGGCCAGCCTTGCCGCTGCAGCCGGCAATGCGGGCGATGCAGGCGGTGATACATATTCGGGAATCGAAAATCTGATCGGGAGCGCGTTCGCCGACAGTTTGGTTGGCGATGCGGGCAGCAATACCCTTTCCGGCGGAGACGGTGACGATAGCCTCGATGGCGGCTCGGGCGACGATACCCTGCTTGGTGGTCTGGGCGCCGACATCCTGATCGGCGGTGCTGGAAACGATGCCGCAAGTTACGTGGGAGCGACCGCAGGTGTCACAGCCAGCCTTGTTGCGCCGGCGGGCAACATCGGTGAGGCAGCGGGAGATACGTATTCGGGCATAGAGAATCTGATCGGGAGCGCGTTCGCCGACAGTCTCACTGGAGATGCCGTCGATAACGTTCTCAATGGCGGTGCGGGCAATGACAATCTCGATGGCGGATCCGGAGACGATATCCTGATCGGCGGCGTCGGTGCGGATGCCTTGACCGGCGGGGCTGGCACGGACACGGCAAGTTATGCAACCGCATCTTCCGGCGTCACCGCCAACATGGCGGGGCCGGCGGGCAACACCGGCGATGCGGCCGGAGACACCTACAGCGGCATCGAGAACCTCACTGGCGGTGCATTCAACGACATGCTCGCCGGTAGCACCGGCGTGAATGTCATTGATGGTGGTGCCGGCGATGATATCCTGATCGGCGGCGCGGGCGCGGATGTCCTGATCGGAGGCTCGGGATCGGACACCGCGAGCTATGTGACCGCAGCTTTGGGCGTCGTATCCAGTCTCACCACCCCCGCCAGCAACACGGGCGATGCGGCGGGCGACACATATTCCGGAATCGAGAATCTGACCGGCAGCAATTTTGCCGATGACCTCCTCGGTGATACCGGCAGCAATATTCTCGACGGCGGGGCTGGGAATGATAATCTCGATGGTGATACTGGCAACGACATCCTGATCGGAGGCGCCGGGGCGGATCTCCTGACGGGCGGTGCGGGTAATGATACGGCCAGCTATGTGACAGCTTCGGCTGCAGTGACGGCAAATCTCGCTAATGCGACAGGAAATACCGGCGATGCAGCGAACGACACCTACCGCGGCATCGAGAACCTGACCGGTACCGCGTTTGGCGACGTTCTGATCGGCGAAGCAAATGCCAACGTCCTTGATGGCGGTGCCGGCAACGACGTTCTCACCGGCGGTGCAAGCGGCGACGTTCTGATTGGCGGCAGCGGCATTGACACAGCGAGCTATGCGACGGCGGCTGGTTCTGTCGTGGCTTCGCTGACAGTGGGCCGGGGGACGCTGATGGGGGACGCGGCGGGCGATACCTATTTCGGGATCGAGAACCTGACCGGTAGTAACAATGCGGACTCGTTGTACGGGGATGGCAACGCCAATGTGATCGACGGCGGAGCAGGCAACGATAATCTGTATGGCGACGGCGGCGCCGACACGCTGATCGGCGGGGCCGGTAATGATGCGGTCCGTTACGGATTTTCGACGGCCGGCGTGACGGTGTCGCTGGTGTCCGGCGTCGGCCACGGTGGCGATGCGGAGGGCGATACTTATTCCGGCATCGAATATGTCTACGGCAGCGCCTATGCGGATACGTTCATAGGCAATGCCGCTGGCAATTTCTTCGGCGGTGGGGCCGGCGACGACACCTATTACGTCTCGGATTCCTCGATCGGATTGTATGAAGACAGTGGTCAGGGCAATGACACCGTCATTGTGCAAACGACGAGTTTCAGCGTTGCCGATGGCGGTGAGATCGAGAACCTCACCGCCGCGCTGACGCAGGGGACGCTGATCACGGGCAGTGCCACCGACAACGTCATCACCGGCAATATCGGCAACGACAGTTTGGATGGCGGCGCCGGCAACGATACGCTGATCGGCAATGACGGCGACGATGTCCTGTACGGCCGCCTTGGCAACGACATTCTCAATGGCGGGGCAGGCAACGATACGCTGTATGGCGACGACGGCGACAACACGCTGACCGGCGGAACGGGCAATGACACGCTGATCGCAGGATATGGCAACAACACGCTGGACGGCGGAGCAGGCAATGACACCCTGGTCGCGGTATCGGGCATCAACATGCTGCTGGGTGGTGCCGGCGCTGACACACTGACGGTCAACGGCGGTGTCGGCACGCTGGACGGCGGCGATGACAATGACATCCTGCACGGGGGAATTGGCAACGACACGCTGTTGGGTGGCGCCGGCAATGACAGCCTGGAAGGCGGCAGCGGCGCCGATGTCCTGAATGGCGGTGACGGCATCGACACTGCGACCTATGCGAATGCAGGTGGTACCGTGGTGGCCTCGCTGACAACGGGCCAGGGAACGCTCGGGAATGCGGCCGGAGATACCTATGTCGGGATCGAGAATCTGACCGGTAGCAATTACGGGGACCGCTTGTACGGTGACGGCAACGCCAATGTGCTCGATGGCGGGAGTGGCAACGATAATCTATATGGCGACGGCGGCGCCGACACGCTGATCGGCGGCGCAGGTATTGATGCGGTGCTGTACGGATTCTCGACATCCGGCGTGACGGTATCGCTGGCGTCCGGCGTGGGCAGCGGCGGTGATGCGGAGGGCGATACCTACTCCGGCATCGAATATGTCTACGGCAGCGACTATGCGGACACGCTGACAGGCAATGCTGCCGACAATAACTTCTGGAGTGGTGCGGGCAATGATACTCTGTTGGGCGGCGGCGGTAACGATACATTCGTCTTCAGCGCGAATTTCGGCAAGGATACCGTCGCCGATTTCGCCGCCGGTGCGGGAGCAGGCGATGTCATCCAGGTCGACACCTCGCTTTTCGCCAACTTTGCCGCGATCCAGTCCCATGCGCAGCAGGTCGGTGCGGATACGGTCATTACCTTAGATGCGGCGAATACGATCACGCTGCAAAACGTGACTGTGGGTCATCTCGCGGCCGACGACTTCTGGTTTGTCTAGTCCGCGGACTCCCACTGGGCAAAAGAGCGTGCTCCAGCCGCTACGCTGAGTTCGGCGAAGATCACCACCAACCAGAGGGCGGCGGGGGAAACCCCGCCGCTTTTTTATATCCCGATCGACCCGAAAAGCCCCGTTTTGGGCCGCTTTCGCTAAATTTCGCCCCCGGCGGCGGGTTTTAAGGCGCTGTTAACTATATCTTAAATGGTCGCCGGCCATATTCGGGGTATGTAGGAAGCAGGTAGGCCGAGAATCGGCCGCGTTGATCCGGCTGCACCCGTGTACGTGCACTGAGATCCCTCTTCCAGTAGGGCGTCAAACATCACCGACACGTCGCGGCGGCAGCTTTCATGCGCCCGGGACGTCTCTGCGTCGCTGACCTGAAGGTCGGCGCCAGCACGGATCAGGAAGGTTAGACATGTCAGGCATCGTTCTTTCGGCATCGGTTCGCCAGAACCTGCTCTCGCTTCAATCGACCGCGGACCTGCTGGCCACCACCCAGAACCGGCTCGCGAGCGGCAAGAAGGTCAATACGGCGCTCGACAATCCGACCAACTACTTCACCGCGGCCGGCCTCGACAGCCGCGCCAGCGACATCAACAACCTTCTCGACGGCATCGGCAACGGCGTGCAGATCCTGCAGGCCGCCAACACCGGCATTTCCTCGCTGAACAAGCTGGTCGATACCGCCAAATCGATCGCCAACCAGGCGCTGCAGAGCACCGTCGGTTATTCGACGAAATCCAACGTTTCCACTCGTATTGCAGGTGCGACCGTCGACGATCTACGCGGCACCACCACTTTCGCGACGGCGACGGCGACCAGCAACGTGGTCTATTCCGGTGCCGCCGGCGGCACCACGCCCTCGACCGCGGCGACCACGCTCGGCGGCGGCGCCAGCTCGCTGATCGGCGGCGCCACGACAGTTCCCGCCGCCGTTAACGCCAACGGCACCCCCGGCGCGGCTCTCTACACCGCCGGTTCTTCGACCGCTCCCGCGACGGGCGGAACCCTGATCAGCGCCCTGACCGGTACGGCCTCGGCCACGCCGACCGGCCCGACGATCGGCGATTCCATCACCGTCAACGGCAAGACCATCACCTTCATCGGGGCCGGTGCGCCGACGGCGGATACCTCCGGCAACTACACGATGGGCATCGATCAGTCGCTGACCACGCTGCTCGGAACCATCGACGCCATCAATGGCAATAGCACCTCGCTGTCGACCGTCAACGGCACCGGCCAGATCGTGCTGCATTCGGGTACCAACAGCGACCTGCACGTCTCCGACAGCCAGGGCGGCGCTATCCTGACCAAGCTCGGCATCCAGGCAGCCGGTGCCAGCAACGTGGCGCTAGGCACCAGCGGCACCACCCAGATCAGCGCGAATACCAAGCTCTTCAACACCGTCGGCGGCCTCACCCCCACCGCGATCTCCGACGGCGACATCATGACGGTCAACGGCAAGACCATCACGTTCCGCGCCGCCAACCCGCCCACCGGTGGCTTGATCCCGAGCGGCTTTGGCGTTTCGGGCAATATCGCAACGGATGGCGCCGGCAATTCGATCGTCTATATCGGCACCAGCACCACGACGACGAGCGCCACGCTCGGTGACGTCATGAAGGCGATCGACCTCGCCAGCGGCACCCAGACCGCAACGGTCGTGGGCGGATCGGCGACCATCGCCACCACCAGCGGCCAAACACCGTCGTCGATCACCGCCGGCGTCGTCACGCTGCGCAGTTCGACCGGCAGCGACCTCTCGGTTTCCGCGAGGGCGGACTTCCTGCACGAGATGGGACTCACCGCGGCGACGGGCGGCGCGGTGGCCACCCTCGACGCGCCGCGCTCCACCAGCAGCGGCACCATCGGCACGCTGATCCAGGCCGGCTCGACGCTGACCGTCGACGGCAAGACCATCAGCTTCGTTGACGAGACCGTGCCGGCCGCCAGCGCGGTTTCGGCCGGCTCCGGCGTCGTTGGCAACGTCGTCACCGACGGCAAAGGCAATTCCAAGGTCTATCTGCGCTCCGCCAATCTCGGCGACGTGCTCAACGCGATCGACCTTGCGACCGGTACCCAGGTGACCTCGAATGTCGGCGGCAACGCCTCGCTGACCACGCCAGTCGGCAACATCAAGTCGTCGGTGAACGTCAGCGGCACCCTGAACATCTCCACCGGCGTCAATTCCGACCTGACGATCAGCGGCTCCGGCAATGCGCTGCTGGCGCTCGGCCTTGCCGGCAACACCGGCACCTCGGCGGTGTTTAGCGCGACCCGTGGCGCCGGCGCCGGCGGCATCAGCGGCACCACGCTGACGTTCTCGTCCTTCAAGAGCGGCACGGCGGTCAATGTCACCTTCGGCGACGGCACCAACGGCACCGTCAAGACGCTGGCCCAGTTGAACCAGGCCCTGATCGCCAACAACCAGATCGCCACGCTCGATGCCAATGGCAATCTGACCATCTCGGCCGGCAACGACTACGCCTCTTCGACGCTCGGCTCGCCGGCTGATGGCGGCACCATCGGCGGCACCATCACCGGCGCGCTCACCTTCACCACCGCCGCGCCGCCGGTCGCCGACCTGACGTCGCAGGCGGCGCGCGCTAACCTGGTGGCGCAGTACAACAATGTCATTGCGCAGATCACCACGACTTCGCAGGACGCCTCCTTCAACGGCGTCAACCTGCTGGCGGGCGACACGCTGAAGCTGGTGTTCAACGAAACCGGCAAGTCGACGCTCAACATCACCGGCACGCAGCTGACGCCGGTCGGCCTCGGCTTGCCGACGCTGATCGCCGGCGTCGATTTCATCGACAACGCCGCGGCGAACAGAACGCTCTCGGCGCTCAACGTCGCGAGCACCACGCTGCGCTCGCAGGCTTCGTCGCTCGGATCGAATTTGTCGATCGTTCAGATCCGCCAGGACTTCGCCAAGAACCTGATCAACGTGCTGCAGACCGGTTCGTCGAACCTCACCCTCGCGGACACCAACGAGGAAGCGGCCAACAGCCAGGCGCTCTCGACCCGGCAGTCGATCGCGGTTTCCGCGCTCGCGCTGGCCAACCAGTCGCAGCAAAGCGTGCTGAAGCTGCTGCAGTAATCTTCCGAAATATTCGGCTGAGCGCAAAACGGCGGGGGATAACCCCCGCCGTTTTTGTCTTTTTGCGTCTTCGGGAGGCACCCGTAAGTCCGCGAAACACTGGTATTATTCGCAATTCATGGGTATTTTAGCGATGCGTCGGACAGCAACCGCTGCATGACGACGGCCAAAATGCCGCCTTGTTGAAGGCCCCGATGGAGTTCTCGACGAGCGGCAGCGCTGCGGAAGAAGGAGACCTGGATGCCTTTGCGAGTCGAGTTGAAGCCGTTCGAACGGATCATCATCGGTCAAAGCGTCATCACAAATTCCGACAGCAGGACGGCCTTCCTGATCGACGGTGATGCGCCGATCCTTCGCGAGAAGGACATCCTCACCGCGGAGACGGCGAACACGCCAGTGAAGCGAATCTACCTCTGCGTTCAGATGATGTATCTGGAGAATGATATTCCGGCATACCAGGAATTATACCTGGGTTTCATCAAGGAACTGATCGAAGCTGTGCCAAGTTTTAGAGATCAGATCGAAGCAGTGAGTAATCTAATTTTAAGTGGCAATCTCTATAAGGCTCTCAGGGAATTGCGCCCGATGATCAAGCGCGAAGAAGACCTGTTGAGGTAGTTGTAGATGTCGCATGCTGCTCAAGCCTACGCTCGCACCGCACAAACAGTTGCAACTCCGCGGGACATCGAAGCGCAGGCTCTTCTGAAGGCGGCAAGGCAGCTTCAGGACGTCATGGACAAGTGGGCAGATACCGACGTGGGCCTGATGCCGGCGTTGATGTTCAACCGCAAGCTCTGGTCGATCTTCCTCGGCGATGCGCTCAACGACTCAAATCCGGAAGCGCTGGCCATCCGTCAGAACATCGCCAACATCGGCATCTTCGTCATGACGCAGTGCGCGGCGCTGCAGCTCAAGCCCGATATCAGCGGTCTGCAATCGCTGATCGACATCAACCGCAACATCGCGGCTGGCCTGACCGGCCGCGCCTAAGCCGAATTGCCGAATTAACCGGGACTTAACCACTTCGCCGCCTAATGCGCGTCGAAGCATTCGTCGTGCGTACCGCGGGGCCGATAGACCCGGGAGATGCTCTCAAGCGATCAGTTGCGCGTAATCTGCGGCAGATAAATTTACGTTGTCCGCGCTACGCTTCCAGACGACTCGCAGGATCGACCATGGCAGACATCTACAGCATTCTCTCGGCGAACTACAAGGCGACGGTGCCGATCACCAAGACGCCATATGTCGCCGTCGATCCGACGAAGTTTCAGGGCAGCTGGGAAGGCAAGTACGCCGACAACACCAGGTTCTCGGTCGACATCTCGCAGGTGTCCGGTTTCCGCGCCCAGGTCAAATACCAGGACAAGTCCACCGTCAAATATCAGCAGGTCCTGATCAAGGACGACTCGTTCAAGATCGGCAATTCGAAATTCACGCTGCAGAAGAACGGCCACGCCGAGGTCAAGACCGTCGTCATCGATCCAGCCAGCGGCGCCTCGAGGCTGGATACGGCTTACGCCCAGCGCGATTAAATCGGAGCAAGGCGTTCAGATCGTGCGATCCAGAGGTTGCTCAGACAGAGCGATCCGTCGCCAGGGTCTTTCGCTCGAGCTTGGCTTCGTCCATGGCCCGCAGATAGGCCCGCGCGCGCAGCCGCGATTCTTCCGGATACTGGTTGACGACCTGGCTGGTCCGCTTGTCCACCACCCGATAGACCACCGCCGCGGCGGCGCGATCGATGACGACGTCGTGCGAGACGTCGTCGAGCGGAATGTAGCCGGGAGCGAGGTTGGCGGCGAGCGACGCCTCCGAGGCCGTCACGCTCTTGTCGGCGGGCAGCACAGTCGGCACCGCATCCCGCGCGGCTTCGGGGGCCGGCCTGATGTACGGTGTCGCCACCGGTGCACCCACCGGCTTGATGTTGAAATCGGCTCCCATGGCAGCCTCCTGGCCTCCACTAAGTCTAATCCCAACCCTCTCCGTCAATGATTATGCCGAAGACCTCTCAACGTGGAACTTACCGGCGCGCGATCATTTGATTCAAATGAGAACGGCCGCGCGAATTGCTTCGCGCGGCTGTTGTCGGTCGATATGAGGCTTCACAGCGAGCGGCTGACCGCGATCGGCGTCATGTTGCGCGGCCCCGGCACGGCGCGCGTTCCGGTGGCGGTATAGGTTTGCGGAATGTTGCGCCGCTGCATTTCGACGTTGACGCCGCGCACGATTCCCTCCGACACCGCATGCGCGGTCGCCAGCACGGTGAGATTGACCTGCAGCATGGCGCGGAACACGTCGTGATGACGCTGCAGCGCGGAGAGCAGCTCGGGCGTGGCTTGCGCCAGATATTGCTGGCTGGCCTTCAGCACGGTGATGGTGGCCATGTAGCGGCGCGACAGTTCGCTCTTCTTCTCTTCCAGTTTGATGGCTTCGCGGAGATTGCCGGCGCGGACCAGTTCGGTCTCGCGTTCGATCACCGCGAGCAGCGCATTCATGATCTCCATCAGGCCTTCGGCGAGTTTTCGAGCGCTGGCCGGCGTCGTGGCGGGCGCCAGTGCGGGTGCGGCGGGAGCAGGCTGTTGCTGGGCGGGGCGGTTCATGTGGGATCCCTCTGGATTAGCCGGCGCGGTTGGCTTGCTGCAGGATCAGCGAGCGATACACTTCGGTGGAAACTCCGATGCCGCCGGCTTTCGCGAACGACTTCGAGTATTGCTCAGTCAGCATCGAGCGCCAGATGCCGGTGCCGACGGTGTCGCCGAACGGGCCGTCGCCTTTGACGCTGGAAGTCATCTGCGAAAACATCGAGTTCAGGAACATCGCCTCGAAATCCTGCGCCTGGGCCTTGGCTTTCTTCTGCGCCTGCGGCGAGACCTTGGCGAGCGCGTCGGCAAACTGGGTGTCCGGACGGCCGTAATGCATCGGCATCGTGGTCCTGCCGTGCGTGTTGCGGATGCTGTCGATCATCACATCACCTCGATGTCGGCCTGGATCGCGCCGGCGGCCTTGATGGCCTGCAGGATGCCGATCAGGTCGCGCGGGCCGATGCCGAGGCCGTTAAGGCCGTCGACCAGTTGCTGCAGCGAGACGCCGTCCTTGACCAGCGCCAGCTTCTTGCCGTCCTCGGTGACCCCGACCTTGGTGTTCGGCGTCACCACGGTCCGGCCGCGCGACAGCGGATTGGGCTGGCTGACCTGCGGGCTTTCGGAGATCGTGACGGTGAGGTTGCCTTGCGCCACCGCGACAGTCGCCACGCGGACGTCGCGGCCCATCACGATGATGCCGGAGCGCTCGTCGATGATGATCTTGGCGGCGAGGTCCGGGTCGACCTGCAACTGCTCGATCTCGGTCAGCAGCGCGACGACGTTGCCCTTGAACTCGGGCGGAATCGACATCTGCACCGTCGAAGGGTCGATCGGCTCGGCGGTCTTGGAGCCGAGGAAGTCGTTGACCGCGGCGGCAATGCGCTTGGCGGTGGTGAAATCCGGATTGCGCAGCGCCAGGCGCACATTGGGCAGGCGATTGAGCGCGAATTCGATCTCGCGTTCGATGATGGCGCCGTTGGCGATGCGGCCGACGGTCGGCACGCCGCGGGTGACGCTGGCGGCGGCGCCTTCGGCTGCGAAGCCGCCGATCGCCAGCGAGCCCTGGGCCACCGCATAGACGTTGCCGTCGGCGCCGAGCAGGGGGGTGACCAGCAGGGTGCCGCCCATCAGGTTCTTGGCGTCGCCGAGCGCCGACACCGTAACGTCCATCCGGGTGCCTTGGGTCCCGAATGCCGGCAGGTTGCCGGTCACCATCACGGCGGCGACGTTGCCGGTGCGGATGGTGGCGCCGCGGATATTGACGCCCATCCGTTCCAGCATCGCCTGCAGCGACTGCTTGGTGAAGGGGATGTTGTTGAGGGTGTCGCCGGTGCCGTTGAGCCCGACGACCAAGCCGTAGCCGATCAGCTGATTCTGGCGCACGCCTTCGATATTGGCGAGATCCTTGATCCGCGAGGTGGCATGGGCGGAGATGATCGACAGCGTCAGCGCGAGCATGGCCGCGCTGGCAAACTGCAAGATCCTCACCGTGGTAACGCTCGGCATCCTCTGCTCCCCTGAGGGTCTGGCTGGGCCACGCTTCACTCCCATAAAGCTGGTCCGGACAGATCTATGCCAGCGCCGTGCCAGCGGGGTTGCGCTTATAAGATATTGATTTTATTATGTTTATTTTCGCGTGACGGCTGCGTTGCGAGCCGTGGCGGCGGCGAAGTTGCCGCGGACGGGCAGATTTTGCCGGGTCGTTCACGATCTATTAACCATAAAGCGCGAGGTTCCAGTCGAGGGTTTCCTGATCGGCCGTTAACGGCCATCTTGCCGCTCGACGGCAAACACCTCCGGCGGGACACACGATGCGCATATACGGACCGAACGGCACCACCCTTGGTTCTCCCGCAGGAAAGACCCGGCGAGCCAGTTCGACCGGCTTCTCGCTGCCGGACGCCCATTCCACCTCCGACAGCCGGCCTACGGTGGCCCCCAAGGCCACGGCCAACATCGATGCGCTGCTGGCCTTGCAAGGCGTCGAAGAGGATCCGGCCGAGCGCCGCAAGCGTTCGGTGCAGCGCGGCAGGGGCGCCCTCGACGTGCTCGACGACCTTAAGATCGGGCTCTTATCGGGCTCTTTCGACACTTCGACGGTGACCCGGCTGCGCGCCGCCGCCGCCGACCTCAAGGCCACCTCCGGGGACCCCGGCCTCGACGCGGTGCTGTCCGAGATCGAGCTCCGGGTCGAGGTCGAACTGGCCAAGGCTGGTCAATTTTAACGGCTGGCCAATTTTAAGGCTGGTTTGAGGCCGGCCAATTCCGATGCCGGTCGGCCCCCGGTTTGAACTCACCGGGCCGGTCATTTCGCCGGTGCAACAAGACCCGCGCGGAACCGGTGGGTGCCCAGGTTTCGGCCAGCGGGCGATATTGTCTGTCACATGGCCCCGCTATATAAGCTCCCGCGCACCGGACCGGTTCCGGCGCCTTGCACGGACAGATGGATTGGCCTTGGAAAAGTTGAAGAATTATCGACCCTCCGAAAAAGAGCCTTTCATGAATGATCGCCAGCGCGATTATTTTCGCGTCAAGCTGCTGGCCTGGAAGGACGAGATTTTACGCGAATCGAAGAACACGCTGCAGACGCTACAGGAAGAGAACGTCAATCATCCCGATCTCGCCGATCGGGCATCATCGGAGACCGATCGCGCCATCGAGTTGCGCGCCCGCGATCGCCAGCGCAAGCTGATCTCCAAGATCGACGCGGCGCTGCAGCGCATCGACGACAACACCTACGGCTACTGCGAGGAAACCGGCGAACCGATCTCGCTCAAGCGGCTGGAAGCACGCCCGATCGCGACGCTCTCGGTCGAGGCGCAGGAACGCCATGAGAAGCGCGAGAAGGTCTATCGCGACGAGTAGGGGCAGGGCGTCCCGGCGCCGTCGCCGCGACAGCTATCGAAACAATGCCAATTTTTCAGCCGGTAGCCGGGCAAGCACGTCCCTGGCGTGCTCGTGGCCGATGGCGACGATGGTGTCGTAACGCTTCCAGTCGAGCAGGCCGATGCCGTCAATCGGCGGCTGAAACAACAGGTCGACGAACTTGCGCACCGACCGCTGCTTCGAGATCGAAGTGATGAAGGACGATTCCAGCAGTATTTCCGGAACGCTGGGCAAGGGGTAAAGCCGCTTCGCCCGCGGGCGGAGCCTGTCGCGCAGCAGGGACATCGTGCCGGGCACGCGATCGATGTCGTAGGTCCGGCCCTGGTCGGTCGACAGGTCGACGCCAATGATCCGGCCCGCGCCGAGCCGGGCCATTACGTCGACCGGAAAGTTGTTGAACGTTCCCCCGTCGAACATCATGTTGCCGTCGACGAACACCGGCGGCAGCGCGCCCGGGATGGCATAGCTTGCCACCACGTTGCGCGTCAGGCTGCCGCGTGACAGCACGGCCTCGCTGCCGGTGGAAAAATTCGAGGCGATGACGAAGAAGGTTTTCCAGGTGTCTTCAGCGTCGATATCGGCGCCGGCTGCATCGCGAACCGCGGCGGTCAGCGCGCTGGTGGTGCGCAGGCCCTTGATCAGCGACACCATTGGAATGAGATTGTAGTCGCCGGTGATGTTGCCCTTGGGGTGAAGCAGGAAGGCTTTGTGGACGGCGGTGGCGATCCTGGACGCATCCAAATCCATGGCCAGCACCATGCCCATGACGGCGCCGATCGACGTGCCGCCGACCAGGTCCACCTCGATGCCGGCTTCTTCCAGCGCCTTGATCACGCCGACATGGGCAAAGCCCTTGGCGCCGCCGCCGGCCAGCACCAGGCCGATGCCGCGTCCCGACACGATGCGGGCAATCCGGCGCATGTCGCGCGCAAGCTCCGGCCGGATATGAAAGTGCCGGGCGACATGGCGAGGGTTCAGCCAGCGGGCGGTGCCTTGTGGGGTTTTCGCCGTGGCCTTGTGCAGCAGCACCAGGGTTTGCCGCGCGATCGAGACCGGCGCCTTATCGGCAAAACAGCGCGCCTCCAGGTCGGACAAGGCGCCGTCGCCCTCGGCGTTTGCCAGCAGCAGAATTTCGTCGGCATGTTTCAGGCAGAAGCGGGTCCACGCGGTGTCGTCGCCGTCAGCGGCCAGACAGACTGCGCTGCTTTGCGCTTCGACCCGGTCGAGGTGTTCGGCGACCGCGCCGTAACTCCGCCAGATCGGGCTGCCGGCGTCGGCGCCGAAACGTTCGGCGATGTCATCAGACGTGATGATGGCGATCCGCGGGTCGCCCGGCGTTTGCGCCGCCCGCAGCGAAGCGGCGAATTGCGCGGCATCGAGCCCCGGCGTGATCGGGAGAATACAAACGTTGATCGCTACCGTGGGCGTCCGAAGTTCGCGCTCCCGGCGGCGAAACCTGTCGATCACGAGGCGTGTCATCGACAAGGCGATCTGCGGATGGCTGCGGATGGCGTCTTCGATCGCCGTGCGCGTCACTTTGACCACCAGCGAATTTCGCAACGCGACGATTGATGCGGAGCGGGGCTCGCCAGTGAACATCGCCAGTTCGCCGATGGTTTCGCCGCGGGCAATCTCACCGAGGATGACGCCGACGCCGGGCTCGCTTTCCGTGATCGCGCGGAACCGGCCGGAGAGAACGAAATAGACGTCGTCGCTGATGTCGCCCTGCGACATCAGGATCTCGCCGGAGTCGACATCGATATATTCGGCTTCCGTCTCGATCGTCTCGAGGATTTCGGCACTGTCGAATGCGAAATGGCTGCGCAGGATCGACCTGAGCAATTCCTGCTCGTGCTGATCGTGCGGATCCAATGTCAGCATTTCCAGCTCCCTGAGTGCTGGCCGCCGGCCATGATTGGCCGATCTTGTGGCCGGCGCGTCCTGGCGCTTGATTGCCAG
>Ga0102590_1001930_pt1 | contig 27253 bp, 24 predicted proteins | sample AraplaMF_Col_mMF_FD_76859 | JGI IMG/M metagenome (GOLD analysis project Ga0102590, IMG submission 76859) | Arabidopsis root microbial communities from the University of North Carolina, USA - plate scrape MF_Col_mMF | ecosystem: Host-associated > Plants > Roots > Endosphere | place: USA... | reverse complement strand
CCACGGTGATCGTGCTCGGCGATGCCCGCAGCAACAATCTCGATCCGCGCGCCGACATCCTCCGCCGCATTTCCGAGCGGTCGAAGCGGCTGGTCTGGCTCAATCCCGAAGGACGGCTCGCCTGGGGCTTTGGCGATTCCGAGATGCCGCGCTATGCGACCTTTTGCACCGTCGTGCGCCAATGTGCCACCGCGCAGCAGCTCGAGCGCGCGGTATCCGATATCGTGGCGACGTATCAGTAAAGCGTGATAGGTTCCGGCGTCAGGCAGCGTTTAGCTCAGCCTGCGCGAGATTGCACTCGCGAAAGTGATAGGCGATTTCATCGAGCGCGCGCTGCTCCCATTCCTGGGCCTGCGCAAGCCAGAACATTCGACGCTCCGAATCCCGCGCGGCGCGTTCACGGCACAGAAATTCCTGACTGCGAATTTCAATCAGCCTTTTCATGCACTCACACTCCTGTCGTGTGAAGCCATTCTCCGCAGGTCAGCCTAGCAGAGTCCCGAACGGCGCGCCTCATCATTGCTGGGCCTATCACGACGCAAAATGGGACAGCAACACTTCCCATGCACCGCGGCAACTGCAGCGCAACATCAACTTTCGATCATCAATAAGTTATCGGCGTCTGGGACGATATTTGCATCTGAGCGATCCTAACTCTTGTGACGCAACGATGTGCGGCAATTTGTGAAGAGACGTTCCAGAGAGCTCACCGGATTCCGGACTCATTGTCGTCGCAAGGTCTTCATGCTGCGCCGCTAACAGGGGCGCGCGAACGGCACCATCGCTTGAGGCAACATGAGCAACGACGTCGACTTCGATCTTTCGCCGGACCAGTGGGAAGCGCTGCGCAGACTTCGCAATCCGGCATCGAACGGCCGCCACTCGAAAGCCTATCTCATTGAAGGACTGGTCAAGCTCGGCCTGGTCGTCGTCAGCGATGGCGTGCCGACGATGTCGCCGACGGGCCGCAAGGTGCTGGTGCGTGGATCGTGCCGGCTACTGGATCTCGTTGCATGACGAGATCGTCCATGCACAACGGGTCTGCACGATCGCCTGGATGAAAACCCCTTGCGCCACTGAAGACCCGTCGCGCTGGTTGCCTCAGCCGGCCAGCGTAACGACCAAAGGTCCGTTTCTGGTTGCGATGACGGTGTGTTCGTACTGAACGGTAGGCGCCTCGGGGCTGCTGTACAGCGTCCATGGATCATCGCCATCCTCGGCCCACTCCGCACCAAAGGACAGGAATGGTTCGACGGTAAACACCAGGCCATCGCTCATGATGCGACGCTCGGAGGCATCAGGCCAAGTTGCGATCTCCGTCGGCTCCTCATGGAGCGACAACCCGACGCCGTGACTGGCGAGATTCTTGACGAGCGTATAGCCGTTCTTCCGCGCAAAGGTCCCGATGGCCTGACCGATGCCGGCAATCGGCCTGCCGGCTCCAACCTGCCGCAGGCCCGTCCACATCGCCCGCCGACCATCCCTGCAAAGACGTTCGATCGAACGGGCCACGGGTGGAACGGCGAACGAGGCCCCCGTATCCGCGAAGAAGCCATTCTTCTCGGCCGAAACGTCGATGTTGACGAGGTCACCACGCTCGATCCGTCGGGCACCTGGGATGCCATGAGCGACCTCCTCGTTGACGCTGATGCATGTGGCTCCAGGGAAGTCGTAGGCGAGCTCCGGCGCCGAACGTGCCCCGGAGGCCTCCAGGAGCTTTCGTCCGAACTGGTCGAGTTCAGAGGTGGTCATGCCCGGTTCGAGAGCCTTGCCCATCGCCTCGAGGGTATTGGCGACGATGCGCCCGACCTCTTTCAGGCGGACGAGATCTTCCTCATTCGAGATTGTCATATCGAGCCTATCCGAAAAACCGGGACATAACGCCTCCGGTGCCAACTTACAAAGGGGAGGCCGCGCAGCAAAATCCCTGCTTCTAGCGACATCCTGCATGCATTCCGAAATTGCCGCGACAATCTGGCACGTTAGTTGCTCCTTCTTGACGATCGAGACGTCGTCAGAAACGGGGGAGCTATCATGTCAAGCATTGCCGCGGCACCCGCCGCCGAGCCAAAGCCGCTTTACACCTCGCTGTTCGTCCAGGTTCTTGCCGCTCTGATCCTCGGCATCATCCTCGGCATGGTCGTCCCCGACTTTGCCATCAGCCTGAAAATCCTCAGCGACGCCTTCCTGAAGCTGATCTCGATGATCGTGGCACCCATCGTGTTCTGCGTTGTCGTGCATGGCATTGCCGGCGCCGGCGACCTCAAGAAGGTCGGCCGGGTCGGCGTCAAGGCGTTGATTTATTTCGAGGTGATGACCACGGTGGCTCTCGTGGTAGGTCTCATCCTGGCCTACCTGTTCGGCCCCGGCCATGGCATGAACATCGATCCCTCGACGCTCGATGCCAAGGCGCTCAATACCTATGCCGACAACGCCCACAAGCTCCAGGGTGGCGGCATCGGCTCCTTCCTGCTCAACGTCATCCCGACCACCTCGTTCGATGCGCTGTCGCGCAACGACGTGCTCCAGGTGCTGTTCTTCGCGGTCCTGTTCGGCGTCGGCCTCGCACTGGTCGGCGGCGAGAAGGGCAAGCTCGTCACCTCGATCATCGACGCCGCCTCCACCGTGCTGTTCCGCGTCATGGGCCTCATTGTTCGGATTGCTCCACTGGGCGTGCTCGGCGCGGTCGCCTACACCGTCGGAAAATACGGCGTCGGCTCACTCAAGCAGCTCGTCTCGCTGGTGGCGCTGTTCTACGTCTCGGTCGGCATCTTCGTGCTCGGCGTGCTCGGCGGCGTGATGGCGCTGGCCGGAATCAACATCCTCAAATTCCTTTCCTACCTGCGCGAGGAGCTGACCATCGTGCTCGCAACCGCCTCCTCCGACGCCGTGCTGCCCCAGATCATGAAGAAGCTGGAACGGATGGGCGTGAAGGATTCCGTCGTCGGGCTTGTCATCCCGACCGGCTACTCCTTCAATCTCGACGCCTTCTCGATCTATCTGACGCTGGCCGTCGTCTTCATCGCGCAGGCCACCAACACGCCGCTGTCCTTCGGCGACCTCCTGCTGGTGCTCGGCGTTTCCCTGATCACGTCAAAGGGCGCGCATGGCGTTCCGGGCTCGGCGATCGTGATCCTGGCGGCGACGCTGAACGCAGTGCCGAGCATTCCCGCGATCGGCCTCGTTCTGGTGCTCTCGGTCGACTGGTTCATCGGCATGGCCCGCGCGGTCGGCAACCTCACCGGCAATTGCGTGGCGACGGTGGTGGTCGCGGCATGGGAAGGTGACCTCGATCGCGCCAAGGCGGCCAAGGTGCTCGACGGCGGCGAGCTGGTGGACGTGACCGCGGGGTAGCGTCCGCGGATCAGTCATTCCAACTGAGGAGCGGCGTTCCGTGCGCCCTCCTCCAGACAGACAGGAAGCGCGGAAACCATGAGTGCGCCACGGCGCCCTTGTAGGCCCAGGTGCGATACTTCAGCCCCTGCTCCGAAATCAGCTCCTGATATCCGCCGTGGACCTCGGTCGCGGTGCGAATGTCTTTCAATATCCCCTGGGCGCAGGCCCGGTAGTTATCGATTCCCGAAAACTCGTCGTAGTCGAGCATGCGATCCGCGAACTCGACGTTGAACGTCGGCCATGAGGAACGTCCCTGGTAAGCGGGAGCCGCAATCTTGTGGATCATCTTGTTCCGCGGATTATCCACGGACACCAGGAAGTGGAACGTGCTGGGGATGCGGAAGCGTGGTTCGGCAATGACCAGATCCGCGGTGGCCGCGAACAGCGCACGCTCACTTGCATCGCTCATATCCCAGAAGCCGCGATGCACGCTGACGAAATCCAGCGCGACCAATGACACCGGCGAGCCCGCCGGGCCATCGAGGGAGTGCCTGATATAGCCGTCCTTGCCGAACAGGCGGAGCAGGTCCCTCTTGTACTGCGCGAGGTCGCGACCGAGCAGCCGCTTCAGTTCGCTCTCGTTGACGACTCCGAGCTGCAAGCCCCACACGAACGTCGTGTAGACGCAGGCATTGGTGACGAAACGCCGGCGCTCCGCACGCGTGTCGGTCGCCGCAGAACGGGGCGCACGGGCGTCGCAAAGCAGATATCTGGCGCCGTCCTTGTCGAACGGCTCCAGCTCGCTTGCGAGCTTCAGAATCGCCCGCTTCAGATCACCGCCGTATTCGGCCAGCAACAAGCGGCCGGCATGCGCGCATTGTGACATCGCCAGATAGGACGACGCCCTCTCCTCGGCGGAGATCATCTGCTGGAGACCGGCCAGAATTCCGAGCAGCGTGTCCGACGGGCGCGAGAAATAATTCACGCCGAGATATCGGCCGCGTCCCGCCGGGACGATGGTGGTCGTGACGACGCCGGCGCGAACCGCCTCCAGCAATAGGCGAACGCTCTTTTCGAGCAGGCGCGCCCGCCGGACTGCGTCCTGCGAATCCATGATGGTCTCGGGGTCGAGGACATCAGGGTAGAACCAGGCAAAGTCACGCGGGTAATAGGCGGAGGCATGCGGCGCGCCGGTGACAAGGAAAGCCTCGGCCACCGAAAACGCGCTGTCCATCGAGTGCCGGTAGAGGTCCTCGATCGCCGAAAACGAATGATGCGACTTTCGCAGGAACCGGTCGCCGAGGAAATTGACCGCCTGAAGGGCATTGGCGACAAAGGTCGCTGCCGCGCCTTGATAAAATCGGTTCTCACGATGTGACGGCAAGGAAATATCGCTGTTCATATCCGCCTGGTCTTCAGTGATTCCGGCGCTCGCCGGTCACCATTTTCAAGCATGACTGATTCGTGTCTCGCCCCGATGACATCAGGTAAGCGGCAGTCAGTTCGTTCCGGCACGATCCTCCCGCGGCCTGAAATTCTCGATCACACGCAGCAGCACGCGCGCGCCGGAATCAGCATCCACAAGCTCGACATGCTCATCCGGATGGTGGCTGATGCCGCCGCGGCAGCGGACGAAAATCATGCCGACATCGGCGATGTCGATCATGGCCATGCCGTCGTGCCCTGCTCCGCTCGGCAGCTCGAACACGGAGAGGCCTTCCCGGGCAATCGCCCGCGCGATCTGCTCCTTCAGCCAGGGCGCGCATGGCGCGGTGCGGTTCTCGTGGGTGACGTCGAGCTGGAGCGCCAGATGCCGGCGCCCGGCGATGGCCTCGATCTGGCGGACGATGTCCGCGACCGCGCGCTTGCGATGCATGTCGGTCGGCGCGCGCATGTCGATGGTGAACGATACCTCGCCTGGAATGACATTCGTCGCGCCGGGACTCGCCTGGATGTAACCGACGGTACCGACCAGCCCGCTCTCGTCGGTGCGGCAAAACTCCTCGATGACGCCGATGCACTCGGCTGCGCCGGTGAGCGCGTCCCGGCGCAGCGCCATCGGCACGGTGCCGGCATGACCGGCCATGCCGGTCAGCCGCGCCGCAAGCCGTGTCGCGCCTGCGATGGCGGTGACGACGCCGACGGGCAGGTTCTGGGCTTCCAGCACCGGCCCCTGCTCGATGTGCAGTTCCAGATAGGCAAGCAGCTCGCGCCGGGCCCGCGCGGCCGCGCCGATGTGATCCGGCTCGAGGCCAAACGTGACGAGCGCATCGCGCATCGCCACACCGTCGCGGTCCCGTGTGTTCAGGACGCTCTCGTCAAAGGTGCCGGCGACCGCACGGCTCCCGAGCAGGGTCGACGCGAAACGTACCCCCTCCTCATCGGCGAAGCCGACGACCTCGACCGCAAACGGCAGGCGCTTGCCGCGGCGATTGAGATCCGCGACGCAAGAGATCGCCGTGATCACGCCAAGCGGCCCATCCCATTTGCCCGCATCGCGGACGGTGTCATAGTGCGAGCCGAGCATCAGGCACGGCGCACCTGGCCGCTCGCCCTCGTAGCGGCCGCAGACATTGCCGATCGCATCGACATGCGCGTCCATGCCAGCCTCGCGCATCCAGATCAGTATGAGGTCGGCGGCCTTGCGCAGCTCCTTGCTGAGATAGATGCGGGTGAGCTTTTCGGGGTCTTCCGAGATCGCGCCGAGTTCGTTGATCCGACGCACGATCTCCTTGCCGAGCGATGCATCCTGAACGGCGTTGGCGGCACCCATCTCGGCGAGCTTTCCATCTCTTGAGACCGCTGCAGGAGGCGGTCCTGGCGATAATCGATACAAGTTCGGTGCCATCGGACATGACGCCGCGGCCCCGTTCGGGCAAGCGCGTGGTTAGCATGAATGCGCCGTTCGACCGACCATCGAAGGGTGGGTCATGCACACGCGGGGCGCACTAGGAATGCTTAACTCGATTGCATACAACGGCGCAATATTGCTCGAAATTTAATCTGCTGATTTCCTCATCAGGAATCTTAATCGATATATATACGTTGTACTTCAATTAGTTATTTGAACCTGCATCTTTTGTGACCTCTGGCACAAAGCTTGCGACAACCTCTCCAAGGCGCCGCCAGGCCGGCGGCGGCCGCGAGATCAAGGCGGTGCATCCGCCAAGGGGAGCAAGCAATGGATTTCGGCAGGATTTCACGACGTCAAGTGTTGCAGGGCGGCGCGGCCCTCACCTTCGGAGCGGCGACAGGCGTCCGCCCGGCCTTCGCGGCCGACACCACCATCGGCTTCATCTATGTCGGCTCGCGCGACGACTATGGCTACAACCAGGCGCATGCGCAGGGCGCGGCGGCGTTGAAGAAGATTGCCGGCCTCAAGGTCGTTGAGGAGGAGAAGGTGCCGGAGACCGACGCGGTCGAGAAGACGATCGAGTCCATGATCAACCTCGACGGCGCGTCCCTGCTGTTCCCGACCTCGTTCGGCTACTACAACCCGCACATGATCAAGATGGCCAACAAGTACCCGAAGCTGCGCTTCGAGCACTGCGGCGGCCTCTGGAGCGACAAGGACCCGAAGAACGCCGGCAGCTATTTCGGTTACATCGACGAAGCCCAGTACATCTCGGGCATCGTCGGCGGCTACACCTCCAAGAGCGGCAAGCTCGGCTTCGTCGCGGCAAAGCCGATCCCGCAGGTGCTGCGCAACATCAACGCGTTCGCGCTGGGCGCCAGACTCGCCAACCCGAAGGCCACCACGCAGGTGATCTTCACCGGCGACTGGTCGATGCCAGTCAAGGAAGCCGAGGCCACCAACAGCCTGATCGACCAGGGCGTCGACGTCCTCACCTGCCACGTCGACGGCCCGAAGACCATGGTCGAGAACGCCGCGCGCCGCGGTGCCTTCGTCTGCGGCTATCACGTCAACCAGTCGCCGCTCGCCCCGAAGGCCTATCTCACCGGCGCCGAGTGGAATTGGGAGGCGCTCTATCCGAAGTTCGTCAAGATGATCGCTGCTGGCGAGAGCATCCCGAACTTCTATCGCGGCGGCCTCAAGGAAGAGATCGTCAAGACCTCGCCCTATGGCGAGGCCGTCTCCGCCGAAGCGCGCAAGCATGCCGACGAGGTCAAGGCCAAGTTCCTGTCGGCCGATGGCTACGCCATCTTCAAGGGCGGGCTGGTCGACAACAAGGGCAAGACGGTGATCCCGGCCGGCACCGATCGCGGCCAGAAGGATCCTGAACTGGAGAAGATGGACTACCTGGTGGAGGGCGTGATCGGAGCGACTTCGTGACATCGGAAGCAGCGGATTCTGCCGAAACGGCCGGGACAATTGCCCCGGCCGCCGACCCCGGCTTTCTCCAACGCCACGGTGGCACGATCGAGTATGTCCTGATCCCGGGCGCGGCACTCGCCGGTGCGCTCGTTGTCTTCGGCATCTTCGTCGCGATGTTCGGCAAGAATCCGCTCGACCTCTATTTCTACATGTACTACGGCGCCTTCGGCACCTGGTTCTCCTGGCAGAACACGCTGACGCGTGCCGCGCCTCTGATCCTCACCGCGCTCTGCACGGCACTGCCGGCACAGCTCGGCATGGTCATCATCGGCGGCGAAGGCGCGCTGCTGATCGGCGCACTGTCGGCAACCAGCGCCGCGCTGTTGCTTCAGGGCATGCCGCCGCTCGTCGTGCAGATCGCCATGGTCATCGCCGGCGTGATCGGCGGCGGCCTCTGGATCATGCTGTCTGGCGCGCTACGGCAGTTTCGCGGCGTCAACGAAACCATTTCGAGCCTGCTGCTCGTCTACATCGCGCTCGCGATCCTCAACCATCTCGTCGAGGGCGCGATGCGCGACCCCGCCAGCCTCAACAAGCCGTCGACCCGAGAGATCGGCGCCGCCAACATGATCGGCTCCATCCCCGGCACCGACGTGCATTGGGGCCTCGTCTTCGGCCTGATCGCCGCGATCGCCGCCTACATCCTGATCTATCACACCGTGTTCGGCTTCGCCGCGCGCGTCGCTGGCGGCAACATTCGCGCCGCGAAGATCGTCGGCCTCGGCGTCAGCAAGCTCATTCTCACGATCTGCTTCCTCGCCGGCGGCGCCGCGGGCCTCGCCGGCATGGTCGAGGTCGCTGCCGTACAGGGGCGCACCAACGCCAACCTTGCGGCGGGTTACGGCTTCACCGGCATCCTGGTCGCCTTCCTCGCGCGACAAAATCCGCTCGCGATCATCCCCGTCGCGATCCTGCTCGGCGGCATCAGCGCCAGTGGCGGCCTGTTGCAGCGCCGTCTGGGACTACCTGACGCATCGGTGCTCGTGCTGCAGGGCATCATCTTCGTCTTCGTGCTCGCCAGCGATGCGCTCTACGGCCGCATCGGATTCCTGAAGGGAAAATCCTGAGATGGCAGACGGATCGATCGGACTCTGGACCGTCCCGCTCGCCGTGCTCGGCGGCGCCATTCGTGTCTCCACACCCTTCCTGTTCGTGAGCCTCGGAGAATGCATCACCGAGCGCTCCGGCCGTATCAATCTCGGCCTCGAAGGCACGCTGATCATGGGCGCGATGAGCGCGTACGGCATCTCCTACGTGACCGGCTCGCCCTGGCTCGGCGTGCTCGCCGCCGGCATCACTGGTGCACTGCTGGGCGCGCTTCACGCCGGGATCTGCTCGCTGCCGCGCGTCAACGACGTCGCGGTCGGCATCGCGCTGATGCTGTTCGGCACCGGCCTCGCCTTCTATCTCGGCAAGCCCTTGATCGAGCCCACCGCGCCGCGACTGCCTGCAATCGATTTCGGCTGGTGGAGCGACATCCCGCAGGTGCGCGCCGCGCTGCGGGTCAACGTCCTGTTCCTGATCGGCGTCGCGCTGGCGCCGATCCTGTATTGGGCCTTCCGCACCACGCGCTGGGGCCTGCTGATCCGTACCGCCGGCGAAAGCTCGGACGCCGCGCGCGCGATGGGACATTCCGTGCTCCTGATCCGCCTGCGTGCGACCATGGTCGGCGGCTTCCTCGCCGGCATCGGCGGCTCCTTCCTGTCGCTGTTCTATCCCGGAAGCTGGAACGAGGGCCTGTCGTCGGGCCAGGGCATTACGGCGGTGGCGCTGGTGATCTTCGCGCGCTGGGATCCCCTGCTCTGCCTGTGGGCTTCGCTCGCCTTTGGCGGCGCCGCAGCGCTGGGACCGGCGCTGCAGTCGGTCGGCGTAACCTCCGGCTATCACCTCTTCAACGCCGCGCCCTACATCCTGACGGTGGCGATCATGATCATCACCTGCTCGCCGAAGCGGACGCTGACCGGCGCACCCGCCGAACTATCGATCACCCGGTAAACACGCACGAGGTCGTCCATGCCCGAGCGCACCATCAAGTCCGAGCCCTATGCCTGGCCCTACAACGGCGACCTTCGCCCTGAAAATACCGCGCTCATCATCATCGACATGCAGACCGATTTCTGCGGCGTCGGAGGCTATGTCGACAAGATGGGCTATGACCTCTCGCTGACGCGGGCGCCAATCGAACCGATCAGGAGGCTGCTAGCCGCCATGCGCGCCAAGGGCTTTCACATCATCCATACCCGCGAAGGCCACCGCCCAGACCTGTCCGATCTTCCCGCCAACAAGCGCTGGCGCTCGCGCCAGATCGGCGCCGGCATCGGCGATCCCGGCCCCTGTGGCCGCATCCTGGTGCGCGGGGAGCCCGGCTGGGACATCATCCCAGAGCTAGCGCCACTGCCGGGCGAGCCCATCATCGACAAGCCCGGCAAGGGCTCGTTCTGCGCCACCGATCTCGAACTGATCCTGCGCGTGCGTGGCATTGAGAACATCGTCCTCACAGGCATCACCACCGACGTCTGCGTCCACACCACCATGCGCGAGGCCAACGACCGCGGCTTCGAATGTGTGCTGCTGCACGATTGCTGCGGCGCGACCGACAAGAGCAACCACGAGCACGCGCTGAAGATGATCAAGATGCAGGGCGGCGTGTTCGGCGCGGTCTCGACCTCGGATGCCTTCATCGGAGCGATTTCGTGATCATCGGCGAAACGCCCCCACCATCCGGCGCCTTCGGCGTCGACGCCATCGCCATGACCATGCGCTTCGGCGACTTCCTGGCGCTCGACAATGTCGAGCTGAAGGTGCGCCCCGGCTCGTTCCACGCGCTGCTCGGCGAGAACGGTGCCGGCAAGTCGACCCTCGTCAAGTGCATCATGGGCTATTATCACGCGACCGAGGGCGACATCATCGTCGGCGGCCGCCAGCAAGCCATTGCCAATCCCAAGGACGCCCACGCTCTCGGGCTCGGCATGGTCTACCAGCACTTTACGTTGGTGCCGGCGATGACGGTTGCGGAAAACCTCGTGCTGGCGCGCGACGATGTGCCGGCCATGGTGAACTGGCCCAGGGAAATGAAGGAGCTCGAGGCGTTCCTCGCCCTTATGCCCTTCAAGGTGCCGCTCTCCGCGAAAGTCTCCGACATCTCCGCCGGCGAACGGCAGAAGTGCGAAATCCTCAAGCAGCTCTACCTGAAGCGCCGCTTCCTGATTCTGGACGAGCCGACCTCGGTGCTGACACCGGCGGAAGCCGACGAGGTGCTCGGCATGCTTCGCGACATGGTCGTCAGGGACGAGCTCACGATCCTGATGATCACACACAAATTCCGCGAGGTCATGGCCTTCGCCGACGACGTCACGATCCTGCGCCGTGGAAAGCTCGCAGGTGCCGGCAAGGTCGCCGAGCTGACGCCCGACGCAATGGCGCGCACCATGATCGGCGCCGAGCAACTGACGGTACAGCCGCCGCGCACCGGTGAAGCCGGCCAGGCCCGGCTGGAGCTGGCAAAGGTCCGCGCCCTCGACGATGCGGGTGCCATGGCCGTACACGACGTTTCGCTGACCGTGCGTGCCGGCGAGATCGTCGGCATCGCCGGCGTCTCCGGCAACGGCCAGCGCCAGCTCGTCGAGGTGCTCGCCGGCCAGCGCGCGGCCGAGGGCGGTGAGATCCGCGTTGCGGGCGATCCCTATCGGGCCAGCCGCGAGGAGATGCGGCGCCACAGGATGTCGCTCCTGCCCGAAGAGCCGCTGAAGAACGCCTGCGTCGGCGGCATGAGCGTCGCCGATAACATCGCCTTCCGCGAATTCGACCGTGCGCCCTTTGCCAGTGGCGGCTGGTGGCTCAACCGCGGCGCCTTCCGGGAGGATGCGAAAAAGAAGATCGGCCAGTACAAGATCAAGACCCGCACGCCCGATACGCCGATCTCTGCACTCTCAGGTGGCAACGTCCAGCGCGCCGTGCTCGCCCGCGAGCTTGCAGGCGATGTCGAGGTGCTGATCGCGGCCAATCCCTGCTTCGGCCTCGATTTCGCGGCGGTGGCGCAGATCCACGCCGAGATCATGGCCGCCCGCAACCGTGGTGCGGCCGTTCTGCTCGTCAGCGAAGACCTCGACGAACTGCTCGAACTGTCAGACCGGCTGGTGGTGATGTTCCACGGCGAATTCGTGTATGAAGCACGAACCAGCGAGGCTGACCTCACCGAGGTCGGCCGGCACATGGCGGGGCATTGAGCGGGGAGCAGCGATGACCGGCACAACCGAACGTGACGAGCACTTCTTGCGTTTGTCCTTCACGGTCGCCCGCCGTTCTCTCATCCATGGCAACCATCCGTTCGGCTGCATCGTCGTCGATGCCGACGGCGAGGTACTGATCGAGACCGAGAACGGCTACATGCCGGCTCGCGACGGAACCGCGCATGCCGAGCGCCTCGCGGCAACGCAGGCCTGCCGCACGCTCAGCCGTGAGGTGCTGGCGAAGGCCACGCTCTATTCCTCCGCAGAGCCCTGCGCGATGTGCGCCGGCGCGATCTATTGGGCCGGCATCGGCCGCGTGGTCTACGGCCTCAGCGAACACCGCCTGCGCGGCGTCACCGGCAACCATCCGGAGAACCCGACACTCGATCTACCCTGCCGCCAGGTTTTCGCCAGCGGGCAACGACCGACCGAGGTGATAGGTCCGCTGCTCGAGGACGAAGCCGCGGCACCGCACGACGGCGTGTGGGCGAGGTAGGCGCCCCACGCCTCACGTGTCGGAATGCAAGATGGCGCCGCGGAGGTTTGGCGCGGCGCCATCTTCGTTCACCTGACAATCGTCAGGTGATCAGAACTTCACGGTGACACCAGAGTAAAGCGACGACTCGGTGCAGGCTCCGCTCGGCCGGGTGACCCCGCCCACCGTCGCAGAGCAGGCGACCGAGGGCGCATTGTGATCGAGGCCGAATTTGTTCTGCCAGTAGCGATAAGCGACCCAGACGTCAACGAAGTGAGAGTACTTGTCACCCCAGACGGCCTTAGAGGCATCGAACGTCAAGCGGATCGGCTCCGAGTTCAACTCGACGGCGGTGTTGTAGACGTTGTTCGCTGGGCTGTACGGAAGCGGTTCGGTATCCGTGCCCTTCTTGCCGTACCATCCAGCACGACCGCTAATCGAGAAGTACTGCATGTTCTGGGGCAGGAAACCGAGATCCATGTAGTAATTGATCTCGACGGCCCAGGTTGGCTTGTACGACGTATTGCCATCCTGCAGGCAGCTCACGCCGGGAGTGCCCGGACCGAACAGGCCGCATTGGCTGAATGAATTGTGGTTGTAGAATTCCCAATACACGAGGGGAGCGACGTTGATATAGCCCTTGTAGGGCAGGTCGAATGCGAACTGCAGGCCGGCGACGACGTCACGCTTGGCTGCACCGAAATACCTGTTTTCGGTGTTGGCATCCATGCCAACCTCGAACGAGATATTGTGCAGCGGCCCCATGGTGAAGGCCTTGGTGTTGAAGATTTCGTTCCAGCCGAACGTCGAGCGGAACAAGCCGTAGATTTCCGTCGCACCGGCGCAGGTTGCTGGAGCCCCGGTGATCAGCACTCCGGCATTCGTGCAGGGGCCGGCGGGATCGTTGTGATCCGACTTGAACATCGAGATCGTGAAGAAGTTGGTGCCGTAGCCCCAGAGGTCGAAGTGGGTGAACGAGTAGACCTGTTTGGTCGTCTTGCTGTTGACCGTGCCATCCGGCTTGAGCGCCCACATGCCCGGCTGAGAGGCATTGAAGATGTATGAGTAAGTGACCCGATTGTCGATCACCAGGAAGAACGGAAGGTCGGCCGCCTTCTTCGCTGCCTTGACCGGCAGATCCGCCGCCTGAGCCAGGCCCGAGGTGGCGAGCGTAGCAAGTGACAGCGCGGCGGCTGCAATTGCCTTGAATCGAAACGACATCCTGAATACCCCCAAGTTGGACACGTAAAAATGAACGCTCCTTGGGTGCGACACTTGCGCCGATCTTTCGGAGTGAGAAGCCTCAACTTCTTTCAAGGCATGCCGCTTGTTTCGGCAGGCGGCGACGTTTCACCGCAGGATTTTGAGAGTCTTCTTGCTTCGCTGTTGCGTGCCGGTAGCAAAGCGATGGCAGTTATTCCCGGACATTTCTGTTTGATTTCGTTTATCTTTTGAGTTGACCGGACGACGCGGACACAATCGACGATGGCGATCGCTGCCTCGATCAGGAATTGCATACGCGTGCTGACGTGATTTTGTTCAGCTACACGTCAAGCCTGCACAGTGGGTTCTGATTTGGCTTGAACCGTCACAATTTTGCAACAGGCGTTGCGTGCGCGAGGAGACAGCAAGGGCGCTCAAGGAGACGATCATCAGCCGACGAGAGCCGCGGCCTCGCAACACCGCTCGCCTGCCGAAGCGTTGAGCAAGGGATGACGCTTTTTCACACCTTACGCGGCGGTTCAAACTAGCCCAGTATTGAGGCACTTCACCCCCATGCAAGCGCATCAGCGAATGTTAGATCCGACGCCTAACGGCCTGCATTCCGGCGAGTCACCGCTGCTTCAAACGCTCGGGCTCACCAAGCGCTATGGCGATTTCCTCGCCAACGATTCCATCGATATCGACATCTGGCCAAGCGAAATTCACGCCCTGCTCGGCGAGAACGGCGCCGGCAAGTCGACCTTGGTCAAGGCGATCTATGGACTGATCCAGCCCAGCGCCGGCGAGATTCGCTGGCAGGGCGAGCGGATCGTGCTGTCAGGCCCGTCGGAAGCCCGCAGCCGCGGCATCGGCATGGTGTTCCAGCATTTCTCGCTGTTCGACAATCTCACCGTCGCCGAGAACGTCGCACTCGGCCTCGACGGCAAGGAGTCCTTCAAGGACATGTCGGCGCGGCTGGAGCAGGTGTCGAAGACCTATGGCCTGCCGCTCGATCCCAGACGCGAGGTCTGGCAACTCTCCGTCGGCGAACGCCAGCGCATCGAGATCGTCCGCGCGCTGATGCAGGACCCAAAATTCCTGATCCTGGACGAGCCGACCGCCGTCCTGACGCCGCAGGAAGCTGACCAGCTCTTCATCGTGCTGGAGCGGCTCAAGGCGGAAGGTCGGGCGATCCTCTACATCAGCCACAAGCTCGAGGAAGTGAAGCGGCTCTGCGACACCGCGACGATCCTGCGTGGCGGCAGGAAGGTCGACACCTGCAATCCCAGGCTCGAGACCGCCGCCTCGCTCGCGCGCATGATGGTCGGCGGCGAGATCAAGGAAGTGAAGGCCGCGTCCGGCCGGAAGACCACCGTGCCCCGGCTCGTCGTCAACGATCTCTCGCTTGCGCCAGCCGAGGCGCACGGTGTCCGGCTCGAGCACATCTCGTTCGAACTGAAGGGCGGCGAGATCTTCGGCATCGCCGGCGTCGCCGGCAACGGGCAGGACGAATTGTTCGCCGCGCTATCAGGCGAACGGCTCTCGAGGGACCCGGGCACCGTGGTGATCGAGGGCATCGCAGCCGGCCATCTCTCGATCACGCAGCGGCGCAAGCTTGGGGCCGCCTTCGTGCCCGAGGAACGGCTCGGCCACGGCACCGCGCCGCGCATGAAGCTGTCGGAGAACGCGCTGCTGACCGGGCACGCGGCCAGCGGCATGGTCAATCACGGCTTCATCGACACCGCGGCCACGCTGAAGACCGTTGACCGTGCGACCGAAACCTTTGACGTCCGCAAGGCCAAGCGCGATCCGGAAGCCGCATCCCTATCTGGCGGCAATCTGCAAAAATTCATCGTCGGTCGCGAGATCCTGCGCAACCCCGCGGTGCTGGTGGTGAGCCAGCCAACCTGGGGCGTCGATGCGGGCGCTGCCGCCGTCATCCGCCAGGCGCTGCTCGATCTCGCCACCGCAGGCGCCGCCGTCCTCGTGACCAGCCAGGATCTCGACGAGCTCGCGGAGATCGCCGACCGCATCGCCGTGATGTTTCACGGCCATCTGTCCGCTCCGCTCGCCACGAGCGAAGCGAGCCGCGAAAAGCTCGGCCTTCTCATGGGCGGCAGCAGCCTCGACCCGAAGGAGGCCGCGCATGCAGTTGGTGCTTGAGAAACGCGCCGAACGCTCCAACACGATCGCGCTGGTCTCGCCGCTGATCGCGATCGGCCTCACCATCGCCACCATGGTCATCTTGTTCGCGATCCTCGGCAAGAATCCGCTGCTCGCCTTGCACGCCTATTTCATCGCACCACTCACCGACAGCTATTCGCTGCAGGAGATCGCGGTGAAGGCGACGCCGCTGGTGATGATCGCGATCGGGCTGTCGCTCTGCTATCTCGCCAATGCCTGGAACATCGGCGCCGAGGGGCAATTCCTGATCGGTGCGGTCGCCGGAAGCTGGATCGCGGTGAAGACGCAGGGCACCGACGCCGGCGCCTGGGTGCTGCCGGTGATGTTCGTGCTCGCAGCCGCCGCAGGCGCGCTCTACGCGTTGATCCCGGCGATCTGCAAGGTGAAGTTCGGTGCCAGCGAGATCCTGACCAGCCTGATGCTGGTCTATGTCGCCGACCTCTTCCTCGACTATCTCGTCCGTGGCCCCTGGCGCGACCCGCAGGGCTTCAATTTTCCGACCACGGCCGAGTTCGATCCCGTTGCAACGGTGCCGCTGCTGATCGAAGGCGGCCGGCTGCATCTCGGCTCGATCATCGCCCTGATCGTCGTTGCCGCAGCAGCGATCCTGCTTGGGCGAACCATCAAGGGGTTCGAGATCCGCGTGGTCGGCGCTGCACCTCGCGCCGCGCGGTTCGGCGGCTTCAATGCCAATCAGTTGATCATCCTGACCTTCGCTGTCTCCGGCGCGCTCGCGGGCCTAGCAGGTATCATCGAGGTCGCAGGGCCGGTGGGGCACCTCCAGCCCGGCATTTCGCCGGGCTATGGCTTTACCGCAATCATCGTTGCCTTCCTCGGACGTTTGAACCCGCTTGGAATACTGATTGCTGGCCTTTTCCTCGCACTGACCTTCATCGGCGGCGAGCAGGCGCAGATTGCAATGAAAATCCCGTTGGACGTCACCAAGGTCTTTCAGGGCATCCTGCTGTTCTACGTGCTCGCCTGCGACTCCCTCATTCTCTACCGCTTCAAGCTGGTGTTCCCGAACCGACAGGTGGCCCGTGGAACTGGTTGAAGCCATCATCCTGGCGGTGCTCGCCGCCTCGACGCCGCTGCTGATCGCGGCGACCGGCGAGCTCGTGACCGAACGCTCCGGCGTGCTCAATCTCGGCGTCGAGGGCATGATGATCGTCGGCGCGGCCTGCGGTTTTGCCGGCGCCTGGCTGACCGGCTCGATCTTCATCGGCGCGCTGTTCGGCGTCGTCGCGGGCACGCTGATGTCGCTGATCTTCGCGCTGATGGCACTGGGGCTTGCCGTCAACCAGGTGGCAACGGGTCTCGCGCTGACCATTCTCGGCGTCGGACTCTCCGGCCTGATCGGTGCTGGCTTCGTCGGTGAGCGCATCACACCGGCGGTGCACCTCTACATACCCGGCCTCACCGATATCCCGCTGATCGGCCGCGTGTTGTTCGGCGAGGACGCGTTCGTCTACTTCTCCGTCGCGCTCGTCGCCGGCGTCTGGTGGTTTCTGTACCGCACGCGGCCGGGCCTGATCCTGCGCGCCTGCGGCGACAACCATGTCTCCGCGCATGCGCTCGGCTATCCCGTGCTGCGCATCCGCACCTTCGCCGTGATGTTCGGCGGCGCCTGCGCCGGCCTCGCCGGCGCGTACCTGCCGCTTGCCTATACGCCGTTCTTCATTCCCGGCATGACCGCCGGCCGCGGTTGGATCGCGTTGGCGCTGGTCGTGTTCTCGTCGTGGCGCCCGGGCCGGCTCGTGGTCGGCGCTTATCTGTTCGGCGCGGTGACGATCCTGCAACTGCACGCGCAAGGCTGGGGCGTCGGCATTCCCTCGCAATTCATGTCGGCGCTGCCTTACCTCGCGACCGTCATCGTGCTGGTCCTGCTGTCCCGTGCGCGCACCGGCGGATCGACCGCACCCGCCGCGCTCGGCACCGTGTTCGTGCCTGACCGCTGAGTTTCATTTCCGCGACGGGCGCGATGGGGCGCGCACGTTGCGGATCGTGGCTTTCCCCGACGATCTGGAGATTGATGATGAGGAAATCACTTCGTGCGCTGGCTGCCGGACTCTTGCTTGCCGGAAGCGTCGGTGCAGCCTCCGCCGCCGACAAGCTGAAGGTCGGCTTCATTTACCTCGGCCCGGTCGGCGACCTCGGCTGGACCTACCAGCACGAACAGGGACGCCTGGCGCTGGTGAAGGAGTTGGGCGACAAGATCGAGACCACCACGCTCGAGAACGTTCCCGAAGGTCCCGACGCCGAGCGCGCCATCGAGCAACTCGTCCGCGCCGGAAACAAGCTGATCTTCACCACGTCGTTCGGCTACATGGACCCGACGCTGAAGGTCGCCAAGAAATATCCGAACGTACATTTCGAGCACGCCACCGGCTACAAACGTAACCCGAACATGTCGACCTACTCGGCCAAATGGTTTCAGGGCCGCTACATTCAAGGCTTGATCGCGGCCAAGATGTCGAAGTCCGGCGTGCTCGGCTATATCGGCTCGTTCCCGATTCCGGAGGTCGTCTCCGGCATCAACGCGACGATGCTGGCGGCGCAGACCATCAACCCGAACATCAAGGTCAAGATCATCTGGGCCAATACCTGGTTCGACCCGGGGAAGGAAGCCGACGCCGCCAAGGCGCTGATCGACCAGGGCGCCGACGTGATCATGCAGCACACGGATTCGCCGGCGGCCATGCAGATCGCCAGCGAGCGCGGCAAGCTCGCCTTCGGCCAGGATTCCGAGATGATCAAGTTCGGGCCGAAGACCCAGCTGACCTCGATCCTCGACACCTGGGGCCCCTACTACGTCGAACGCGTCAAGGCCGAACTCGCCGGCACCTGGAAGTCCGAGGACACCTGGGGCGGCCTCGACAGCCACATGTTCGCGATGGCGCCCTATACCAACATGCCTGACGACGTGAAAAAAATGGCCGAGGATGCCCAGGCCGCAATCACCGCGGGCAAGCTGCACCCGTTCAAGTGCCCGGTCATTGGGCAGGACGGCAAGGAGGTCGAGTGCAAGGGCGGCACCAATCTCGACGCTGGCCAGATTCTCGGCATGAATTTCTACGTGAAGGGCATCGACGACAAGCTGCCGGGAAAGTAGCACGCTTCTTGCATCGACTAAATCACCTGCTCCTCCCGGAGGAGGTTTGGAGGGGGTGGCCAGAAGCACCCGGCACTTGTGGTCGCCCCCTCCTTCTATTTCTTCCGAATTATCCCGCCTGCATCGCCCGCGCCGCGGAACTGTGGCGGCGGATCAGGTCGGTGACATCGAGGCCCGGGATCGCCCCGTCGATCACGGCCCATTTCCCCGCCACCATCACCCGGTCGGCCCGATGCGCCCCGCACAGCACCAGCGCGGCCAAGGGATCGCCATGGCCGGAGAAACGCAGCTCGTCGAGCTTGAACAGCGCGAGATCGGCGGCCTTGCCGACGGCGATCTCGCCGAGCTCCGGCCGGCCGACGCAGGCCGCCGAGCCCTTTGTGGCCCAGCGCAGCGCGTCCTTGTGGCTGACCTTGCTCACCCCGTAGCGCGCCCGCTGCAGCAGGAACGCGGCACGCACCTCCTGCATCAAATTCGATCCGTCGTTTGAGGCCGACCCGTCGACACCGAGCCCGATACTAACGCCGGCCTCCTCCATCTCGCACACCGGACAGCAGCCCGATGCCAGGATCTGATTGCTGCACGCGCAATGACTGATGGTCGTCTTCGCCTGGCCGAGCCGTTTCATTTCGTCGGCGTTGAAAAATATGCCGTGAGCGAGCCAGGTCCGCGCGTCGAGCCAGCCGCATTGCTCAAGATAGTCGAGCGGACGGCAGCCATACATCTGCTGGCAGAATTTGTTCTCGTCCTCGGTCTCGGCGAGATGGGTATGCAGGCGCACGTCGAGCTTGCCGGCAAGCTCGGCGGTGGAACGCATCAGCGACGTCGTCACCGAGAACGGCGAGCAAGGAGCCAGCGCGATCTGCACCATCGCATCCGCACCGCGCTGATGATGCTTTGCGACCACGCGGGCGCTGTCGGCGAGGATCGTGTCCTCGTCCTGCACGACGCTGTCAGGCGGCAAGCCGCCGTCGCGCTGCGACAGATTCATCGAGCCGCGCGTCAGCAGCACGCGGACACCGAGCCGTTTTGCAACATCGACTTCGATGTCGACAGATTCCTCGAGCCCCGAAGGGAATACGTAATGATGATCCGTCGTCGTGGTGCAGCCCGAGAGCAGCAGTTCGGACATCGCAACGGTGACGCCAAGCTCCAGCCGCTCCGGCGTCAGCTTCGCCCACACCGGATAGAGCGCCTGCAGCCAGGGAAACAGCTCGCGGTCCATCGCCGCCGGCAGCGCGCGCGTCAGCGTCTGGTAGAAGTGATGATGGGTGTTGATCAGGCCCGGCAGCACGACATGTGCGCCTGCGTCGAACACCGCGACATTCGCCGTCTCGGGCGTGCCGCCGGCCGGCACCAGCTCGACGATCCGGCCCTCCTTCACCACGATCCCGCGCTCGGCACCGTCGGCGAGGATCGCGAGGGGGTCCTTGATCCAGATCGGCTTTGCGTCGCTCATGATCCGCTTCTCCTCACATCCACTGACGTCAGGCTTGCAAGGCAGACGCCAGCCCGATCACCTCTATGCTACGACTTGTTTGTTGCGACTTGGCTCCGGTCTTGCAAGACTCATCTGTACGATTCACCGTGCGGAAGCTTTTTTGGCGCAGCCATGGATTTGAATACCATCACGACGGTGGCCCATCCGGAAACGCGCGGGCAGCTGCCTGCCTGGACGGCAGGTGATGCTTGGCTCGCAGGCGGGACCTGGCTGTTCTCGGAGCCACAGGTCCATCTGAGGCGGCTGATCGATCTCACTGATCTGAAATGGCCGGCGCTGACGATCACGGATAACGATCTCTCGATCGCCGCCACCTGCACCGTCGCGCAACTGGATGGCTTCGCCTGCCCGCCCGACTGGCTTGCCGCGCCGCTGATCGGCCAGTGCTGCCGGGCGTTCCTCGCCTCGTTCAAGATCTGGAAGACGGCGACCGTCGGCGGCAATCTCTGCATGTCGCTGCCCGCGGGACCGATGATCTCGCTCACATCGGCGCTCGACGGCGTCTGCACCATCTGGAAGGCCGGCGGAGGCGAACAGAAGATTCCCGTCGTCGACTTCGTCACCGGCAACCAGCGCAACCAGTTGAAGCCCGGCGACCTGATTAGGCAGATCGATATCCCGATTGCCGCACTGAAGCGCCGCACGGCGTTTCGCCAGATTTCGCTGGCACCGGTCGGCCGCTCGGCGGCGCTTGTGATCGGAAGCCTCGATGCCGACGGCACGCTGGCGCTGACGGTGACGGCTTCGACGGTGCGGCCGATCCGGCTCGCCTTGCCCAAGCTGCCTGACGCCAGCGCACTTCGCGACGCAATCGCGCAGCAGATCACCGATGACCTCTACCATACCGACATCCATGGCAAGCCGCTCTGGCGCAAGCACATGACGCTGCGGCTTGCCGAGGAAATTCGTGGCGAACTCCTGGGGGCAACCCCGTCATGAGTCTGGAGGTCAACGGCACGCTGTTTCCGCAGGAGCCGCGCGCGGGCCAGTGCCTGCGCACGTTCCTGCGTGAGCTCGGCCATTTCGGCGTCAAGAAGGGCTGCGATGCCGGCGATTGCGGCGCCTGCACCGTGCTGCTCGACGGCGAGCCCGTGCATAGCTGCCTGATCCCCGCCTTCCGTGCCGACGGCCGCACCGTCACCACGATCGAGGGCCTTGGCGGCGACCACGGCGCGCATCCGATGCAGCAGGCCTTCCTCGACGCACAGGGATTCCAGTGCGGCTTCTGCACGGCCGGCATGATCCTGACCTATGCCTCGCTGAACCAGGCCCAGCGCACCGACCTCGGAACGGCGCTGAAGGGCAACATCTGTCGCTGCACCGGCTATCGTGCGATCGAGGATGCGATCCTCGGCAAGACCAATGTCGAGGAGCGCGTCGAGCCCGGCGCAGCGTTCGGCCGTAGCCTGCCGGCACCCGCCGGCCCCGAAATCGTGCGCGGCCAAGCGCGCTACACGTTCGACACGCAGGTCGACGGCCTGTTGCATGTCAAGCTGCTGCGCTCGCCGCACGCCCACGCGAGAATCGTCGCGATCGACACCTCGGAGGCAATCGGTGTTGCCGGCGTGCACGCCGTGCTGACGCACGAGGATGCGCCGTCGATCCTGATCTCGACTGCGCGGCATGAGAAGGACTGGATGGATCCTGAGGACACCCGGATCCTCGACGACGTCGTTCGCTTCATCGGCCAGAAGGTCGCCGCGGTCGTTGCCGAGAGCGAAGCCGCTGCCGAGGAGGCGTGCCGGCGGATCAAGGTCGACTACGAGATCTTGCCGGCGCTGATCGATCCGGAGCAGGCGATGGCGCCGGGCGCACCGATCATCCATCCGGACCGCACCGCTGCGAACCGCGTCGCCGATGCCCGGCGCAACCTCGCCGCGGAGACGCATGGCGAGTACGGCGATGTGGCGGCTGCGCTCGCCGCGTCCGCGGTCACCTACGAGGCCACCTTCCACAGTCATCGCGTGCAGCATGCCGCGCTGGAGACCCATGGCGGCCTCGCCTGGCTCGATGACGATGGCGTGCTCAACGTCCGCACCTCGACGCAGGTCCCGTTCCTGACCCGGCGGGCGCTGTCCGATATCTTCGAGCTTCCCATGGACAAGGTCCGCGTGTTCTGCGAGCGCGTCGGCGGAGGCTTCGGCGGCAAGCAGGAGATGTTCGTCGAGGACATCCTGGCGCTTGCCGCGCTCAAGACTGGCCGGCCGGTGAAGCTGGAGCTGACCCGCGAGGAGCAGTTCATCGCGACATCGACGCGGCACCCGATGCGGGTCAACATCAAGGCCGGCGCCGATGCCGACGGCAAGCTCACCGCGCTTCAGCTCGACGTGCTCTCCAACACCGGCGCCTACGGCAATCACGCCGGCCCCGTGATGTTCCACGCGCTGTCGGAATCCATCGCGGTCTATAATTGCCCGAACAAGCGGGTCGACGGCTTCGCCGTCTACACCAACACGGTGCCGTCGGGCGCGTTTCGCGGCTACGGCCTGCCGCAGACGCTGATCGCGGTCGAAGCGGCGATCGACGAACTGGCCAGGCAGCTCGGCATCAGCCCCTACGACATGCGCCGGCGCAACATCATCAAGCCAGGCGATCCCATGCTGTCGCCGCCGCCGTCGGAATTTCACGACGTGCTCTATGGCTCCTATGGACTCGACCAGTGCCTCGACCTCGTCGAGCACGCGATGCAGGCGGATGGCTCGCACCCGGACCTGTCGCCGGAATGGCTGATCGGCGACGGAGTCGCGCTGACCATGATCGACACCGTGCCGCCGGCCGGTCATTTCGCGGATGCGACGATCGCGCTCAACAACGATGGCGGCTTCGACCTCACCGTCGGCACCGCCGAGTTCGGTAACGGCACCAGCACCGTGCACCGGCAGATCGCGGCGACGACGCTTGCGACCACCGTCGACCGCATCCGTTTGCGCCAGTCCGACACCGCCCATGGCGGCCATGACACCGGCGCCTATGGCAGCGCCGGGACCTTCGTCGCCGGCAAGGCGACGCATGAAGCGGCCATGCAGCTTGCGACCGAGCTGAAGGCGGCGGCCGCCGGCGCCTGGCTCTGCGACGCCGCGAGCTGCCTGCTCGACGACGAGGCGGTCGTCAGCGGCGTGCGGCGGATGTCGTTTGCGGAGCTCGCGAAGCTTGCGCGCGAACGCGGCCAGCCGTTCGCAGCGCACGGCAATTCCGGCGGCACGCCGCGCTCGGTCGGCTTCAACGTGCAGGGCTTTCGTGTCGCCGTGAACCAGGGCACCGGCGAGCTCAGGATTCTCCGCAGCGTGCAGGCGGCCGACGCCGGAATCGTCGCCAACCCCATGCAGTGCCGCGGCCAGGTCGAGGGCGGCGTCGCGCAGGCGCTTGGCGCGGCGCTCTACGAGGAGATGGTGATCGATACTGATGGGCGCGTCACCAATCCGAAGTTCCGCGACTATCACCTGCCCTCCTTCGCCGACGTGCCGCGCACGGAGGTCTTCTTCGCCGAGACATCCGACACGATCGGACCGCTCGGCGCCAAGTCGATGAGCGAGAGCCCGTACAATCCGGTCGCCGCGGCGCTCGGCAACGCGATTGCGGACGCCACCGGCATCCGCTTCACGACGCCGCCCTTCAAGCCGGACCGGCTGTTTCCGGCGCTGTACGACAAGTTCCGTAGTTAGCTGCCGCGATAGGTCGAATAGCTCCACGGCGTGACCAGCAGCGGCACGTGGTAATGGTTTTCCGGCTCGCTAACCGCAAAGCGCAATGGGATCTCGTCGAGGAACGGCGGATCCGACAGCGGCACGTTGCGCTCGGCGTAATATCTGGCGACGCTGAAGCGAAGCTCGTAGCGGCCGATCGGCAGCGGCCGGCCGCCGATCAGCGGCTGGTCCGTGCGACCATCCGCATTCGTCACGGCGCGCGCGATCACGCGGCTCTCGCCGAGCCTCGCAAGCTCGATGAGCTCGACCGGAATGCCGGGTGCAGGCTTGCCGGCGTGATTGTCCAGCACATGGGTCGAGAGCCGGCCGTGCACCTTCAGCTTGTCGTCTGCGACGACGAGCTGATCGAGCCGCAGCGCGGAGATGCGGCCGATCTCCTCAATCGCGCGCCGCGTCTCGGTCTTGGCGATATTGCGCAGCCGCGTCTCGAAGTCGTTCAGCACCGAATCCTTGGTGTGACGGCGCACGCAGACGATATAGGGGATGTCGAACTTGTCGCGATAGGCGTTGTTGACGCGCTCGAACGCGGCGTATTCGGCGTCCGACAGCCGGTCGAGGCCGGCGCTGTTCTGCTCGTCGGTCGATTCCGCCGTGAGACCTGCCGCGCGCTGGGTCTTGTTGGCGAGATCGGGATGCGCCCGGATCAGCGCCAGCTGCACATCCGGTTCGGCGCTCTGGATCGCGCTCACCAGCGCGGCGTGCAGCTCGTTGATGCCGGCGAACGGCCGCTTCCCGGCGAGCTGCTCGGCGATCCACGGGGAATATTCGACGACGTTGGCGAGCGCGGCGACGAAGTCGGCCTTGCTTGCAGCGTTGAGATCGGCGAGCGAAATTGGCGGCATCGTCCTCATCCGATCTCGAACGCATCGGCGGCGAGATGCGCGTGCTTGTCGTGCCAGTGCCGCGCGATCTGAAGCCGCGTCGGCACCCAGACACGCTCGTGCTTGCCGATATAGTCGAGGAAGCGGATCAGCCCCGCGGCGCGGCCGGGACGTCCGGCGAGACGGCAATGCAGGCCAACCGACATCATCTTCGGTGCGGTCTCACCCTCGACATAGAGCACGTCGAAGGCGTCCTTCAGATAGGTGAAGAATTGCTCGCCTTCGGCAAAGCCCTGCGGGTTGATGAAGCGCATGTCGTTGGCGTCAAGCGTGTAGGGAATGACGAGTTGCTTGCCGCCGGTGCCCTTGATCCAATACGGCAGGTCGTCGGCATAGGAGTCGCAGAGATAGAGGAAGCCGCCCTCCTCCATCAGGAGGCGGTTGGTGTTGATCGAGGAGCGCCCGGTGTACCAGCCGAGCGGCCGCGAACCGGTCGCCTCGATGTGGACGCGGATCGACTCCGCGATCTCGGCGCGCTCCTGCGCCTCGGTCATGTCCTTGTGCTCGATCCATTTCAGGCTGTGGCTTGCGATGTCCCAGCCGGACTCCTTCATCGCGGCGACGATCTCGGGATTGCGCTTCAACGCGGTTGCGACGCCGAACACGGTGGTCGGCCATTTGCGTTCGCCGAACATCCGCCACAGCCGCCAGAAGCCGGCGCGCGAGCCATATTCGAACATCGACTCGATATTGGCGTGGCGCTGGCCCGGCCAGGGCTGCGCGCCGAGCACGTCGGACAGGAACGCCTCCGAGGCGGGATCGCCGTGCAGGATGTTGTTCTCGCCGCCCTCCTCGAAATTGACGACGAACTGCACCGCGACCCGCGCGTCACCGGGCCATTGCGGATGCGGCGGGTTGCGGCCGTAACCGCGGAGATCGCGCGGGTAGCGGGCGTCGGTCACTCAGACTTCCTCGAAGCGGATCGGCAGAGCGCCCTTCCACAGCACGCTCTTGCCGAGCGTTGCCAGATTCTCCAGCCCCGAGGTCAGCGTGATGAAATGGTTGCCGGCGAGCTGGCCCATCTTGCTCGCGAAATGCACGCCGCCATAGGCCATCAGGATCTCGGTCTCGCTGATGCCGCCGGGATAGAGGATGATCTGGCCGGGCGCGGGATAGCTGGTGTGGTTCTCGTAGCCGACGCCGAAATCGAGGTCGCCGAGCGGCATCCAGACGCCCTCGCCGCTCCAGCGCACATGGATGATGTGACTTTCGAACGGCAGCGCCTTGCGGAAGGCCGCGACGGTCTTGGGCGCGAGCTGCTCCTCGAAGCGGGCATCGAAGGTGAAATCACCGGCGCGGATAACGAGTTTGCTCATCTCATCTCTCTGGATCGGGGCCAAAACCCCACGGGGAATTTTCAAGCAAAGAGCATTCCAGAGGGCTCCGCGCAAGTGGCGCGGCAAGTCACCTCACGTCACCTGCGGTCGTAGGACCAGCCGAAAATGCCGCTCCGGCGCGCCTCCGGCTCGGGCTCGGCGGCAGGCTGCGGCGCCTCCTTGAGTTCCGCCTGCGGCGGCGGCAGCGGCGGCGCCGGCAGGTTCTCGCATTTCATGGAATAGACCAGCTTGCCGTCCGCGGTCCGCCCGATCGGGGCGCAGGGGTCCGGATACGCCACCGAGGATTTTGGCGCGGGCTTGACTTGTGCCATGGCCGGCGATGCGATCAGAAGCAGGATCAGCAGATATTTCGACATCGTTGTCGCCTAAGGCCTCAATTGCACCCATTGAACCGGATTGCGCCGGTCAAGTCCATCGGGCCCGTTCGAGCGATTGGCGAATATTTGGCCGAGGCAAAAGGCGCCAAGCCTAGGGATGCACCGTCGCGATGCAGCTGGCCGTCGCCCTTCGAGGGCCGCTGAAGAAGCGGCCGCCTCCAGCGACAACCGCTTCGCGGTTGCGCGGGGGTGACGGTGATGAAGTGGCGAACACTCTCTCAACATCGTCATTGCGAGCGTAGCGAAGCAATCCAGAATCTCTCCGCGGAAAGACGCTGGATTGCTTCGCTGCGCTCGCAATGACGGAGTATGAGGCAATGGCGTTGCTCTTTCGGTTCGCACTTTGAATTTCAGACACGCCTTCGCAGCCTCGCGGCGCGTTTCGCCCGAGTTTTGCTTCTTCTCTCGACCCTCAAATCCAAGAGGGCGCAGGGAAGACCGGGTGCCGACAGGCACCCGCGGTCCGCTGCGCGAAGATGTAGCGCAAAAGAACCGCACAGCAGCATACAGGTGTCGCCGATCACTCGGCCTTCCCTGCGCGATGGTCGGACGGCTTATGCCGTGCTCTCCCGGGAGCC